>Ga0208360_1000030_pt1 | contig 62061 bp, 66 predicted proteins | sample LakMenE27Jul10ns_FD_150739 | JGI IMG/M metagenome (GOLD analysis project Ga0208360, IMG submission 150739) | Freshwater microbial communities from Lake Mendota, WI - 27JUL2010 deep hole epilimnion ns (SPAdes) | ecosystem: Environmental > Aquatic > Freshwater > Lake > Epilimnion/Euphotic zone ...
GCTGTGCCGGGCCCGTCAGCCGGTGAGCCTGGAGACGAAGGTGGGGGATGGCGAGGACACGGAACTGCTGGATCTGCTGGCGGGGGAGGGTGCGGGCCCCGAGGAGATGGTGACGGGCGAATGCCTCAAGGGCGACCTGCGGGCGCTGCTGGAGCAGCTGCCGGAGCTGCAGGCACGGGTGCTGAGGCTGCGTTATGGGATGGAGGGGGACGAGCCCATGAGCCTCACCGGTATCGGCCGGATCCTCGGGATCAGCCGGGATCGGGTGCGCAATCTTGAGCGCGACGGTCTTGCCGGCCTGCGGCGTCTCAGTCCCGCAGTAGAGGCCTACGTGGCCTGCTGAGAGTTCTGGTCTCCTCCGTGGAGCCGGGTTGCTGGGCCCGTCTCCCTTGGCGAGAGGTCCTAACGTTGAGGACCCTCGGCAATGGCCGTTGGGCCACAAGTGTCCGGTCAAGGCGAGGACGATATGGCTTCCGATGGTGGGCTCCGGGACCGTGGGGAGGCTGCCCTTGAAGGGTCGATGGAGGTGCTGGAGCTGTTTCCCCGCTATCTGCTTAAGGGTTGCCTCCCCACTGCTCTTCTCAGCAACCTTCAGGTCATGGCGGCAGCGGTGCTCGCCGATCCCGACTCCCATCCCGATGCCGCGCCGAAACTGGCGGGCCAGCTGTCGCTGCAACGGGAGCTGGGTCCCCAGCAGCCCGCCGCAGCCGAGCTCTGCAGCACGGTGATCCTTCCGGCCTGCGAGCGCTGGATCCGCCACGTGATCGATCGCCAGCCCCCTCAGGGACGCGGCCCCTGGACCCCGGGCCGCTACGGCCTGCAGATGATCGATCTCTGGCTCAACGTGCAGCGTGGAGGCGATTACAACCCCGCCCACACCCACGGCGGCAGCTTTTCCGGGGTGTTGTACCTGAAGGTACCGCCCCAGATCCGCTCCGACAGTTTTGATGGCCAGCTCTGTCTCCACGGTCCAGAGGAGTGGCACATCCAGAGCTTCCGCACCGGCATGGCCCACTATGTGCTGCCCAGGGCCGGCGATTACTACGTGTTCCCGGCCTGGCAGCCCCATTCGGTGCCGCCCTTCCGCGGTGAAGGCGAGCGCTGGTCGATCGCCTTCAATGTGGTGGCGGTGCCGGCGGCGGGAAGGTTGGCGGGCCCTGCCCCGCTGCAGGTGAGCGAGGGTCGCGGGGCGGCCCCACCGTGGACTCCCTCGACTCCCCAGCCTGCCGCCAATGTCTCTCTTTCCAACGCCCGGCCGCGACCCGGAGGATTCGGTTGATCCTGAACTCTGCGGTGGCCCCCCGCCGTCCCTGTTTCAGGCGCCAGACCCCGCCCCGCTGTGGAGATCGCCATCGCCCGGACTGGTTCTGCGGAGGTCCCCGTTTCCCGGCCCGCTGAGTTGGACGTGGATCTCAGCCACACCATCATCGCTGCCCGGGCCCTCGAGCTGCGCCGGTCTCTGCTCGCCTGGTGGGAGGTTCACGGTCGCCACGAGATTCCCTGGAAGCTTCATCCCAACGGCAGCCGGCCCGCCGATGGCGAGGCGCTCGATCCCTATGGCGTGTTCGTGGCCGAGGTGATGCTGCAGCAGACCCAGCTGGCGGTGGTGCTCCCCTACTGGCGGCGCTGGATGGAGGCCTTCCCGGACCTCGGAGCCCTGGCCGCCGCCGATGAGCAGCCGGTGCTGCTGCTCTGGCAGGGCCTCGGCTACTACTCCCGCGCCAGGCGCTTGCTTCAGGCGGCCCGGCAGCTGCTCTCAGGCCCTAGCAAGGACCGGAAGCCGGCGGCTCCGGATCTTGGTGGATTTGGTCTGTGGCCCCCAACCCTGGCGGGCTGGCAGGCCCTACCGGGCCTGGGTCGCAGCACGGCAGCGAGCATCCTCTCCTCAGCCTTCGATCAGCCGGAGGCGATTCTCGATGGCAATGTGAAGCGGGTGCTGGCGCGGTTGATCGCTGCCCCGGCGCCGCCGGCGCGGCAGCTCGCCGGCTTCTGGCAGCTCAGCGAGACGCTCCTGGATCGGCGGCGGCCCCGCTCTTTCAACCAGGCTGTGATGGACCTGGGCGCCACCGTCTGCACGCCTCGCAATCCCCGCTGCGAGGTCTGCCCCTGGCGGGGCTGGTGCGCTGCCTACGCTGCCGGCGATCCCGCCCGCTATCCCGTGAAGGAAGCTCCCCGCACCGTGCCCTTTCAGGTGATCGGGGTGGGGGTGGTGTTCGATAACGCCGGCCGGGTGTTGATCGATCAGCGGCTCGAGGAGGGCCTGCTCGGCGGCCTCTGGGAGTTCCCCGGCGGCAAGCAGGAGGAGGGGGAGGCGATCACCGCCACGATCGAGCGGGAGCTGGCCGAGGAACTGGCGATCGCGGTGGAGGTGGGCGAGGAACTGATCGTGATCGAGCACGCCTACAGCCATAAGCGGCTGCAGTTTGTGGTGCATCTCTGCCGCTGGCAGGCGGGCGAGCCGCAGCCGCTGGCGTCCCAGCAGGTGCGCTGGGTGGAGCCAGCTGAGTTGGATGCCTATCCCTTCCCGGCCGCCAATGCCCGCATCATTGCGGCCTTGCGGCTGCGGCTTGCTGAGCTTGCCGCCCCTGAAGGCGCCGGCCGGGCCCAGTCTGGAGGGAGTCGTTCGGCCGCTTGATGGGCAACCCAGCGCCACCCCAGGTGCTCTGCTTCGGCGAGGCCCTCGTGGATCGGTTGCTGACGGTGGGCGAGCCTCTGCCGGCGCCAGGTTGTGGCGATGGGCCGGAGCCGGGGGGGCGAACCCAGGCTGCGGAAGGCTTGGCGGACATCGCTGGTGAGGCCAGCCTGCTGGGGCCCGGCGATGGCGGGGACAGGCTTGGTGGTGCTCCCGCCAACGTGGCTTGTGCTCTGGCCCGGTTGGGAACCCCTGCGGCCTTCCTGGGTCGCCTCGGCAGCGATGCGATCGGGGAAGCCTTTGAGCTCCTTTTCGCCGAACGGGGCGTGGAGACCTCCGGCCTGCAGTGGGATGCGGAGCGCCCCAGCCGTGTGGTGCTCGTCCGCCGTGATGCGCATGGCGAAAGGAGTTTCGGTGGTTTTCTGGGAGATCGCGGCGCCGGTTTCGCCGACCAAGCCCTCGATGCCGAGGTGCTGCAGCAGGCCGCCGCTCCGCTGCTGGTACGGGCCCGCTGGCTGCTCTGCGGCAGCCTGCTGTGGGCGTCCCCCCCGGCGGCAGCGGCCCTTGAAGGGGTGCTGGCCATGGTGGAGGCAGCCGGCCGCAGGGCGGATGCCGGGGCAACCGATGCCTGGCAATCGAGTGCCCAGGAATCGAGCTCGCGACGACCTCCTTTCCTGGCGGTGGATGTGAACTGGCGACCCACCTTCTGGGGGCTCCCCGCCGGCACGGCCCCCCCGGCTGCCGTTCAGGAGCGGATCCGCCCCTTGCTTGAGCGGGCCGCCCTGCTGAAGTGCGCCACCGAGGAAGCCCTTTGGTTCTTTGCCAGCGACAATCCCTCGGCCATCAGTTCGGCGCTGCCGGGACGGCCCGCCGTGTGTGTGACCGATGGTCCTGCACCCGTGCGCTGGTTTCTGGGTGGGCGCTCCGGCCAGTTGGCGCCCTTCGCCATCGATGCCGTCGACACCACCGGGGCCGGGGACGCATTCATGGCGGGATTGCTGCATGGCCTCTGCCAGACAGAGGCCGATCCCCACACCGTGGTCGAGCCGGAAGCCCTGCTGCGCTTTGCCGCTGCCTGCGGATCCTTGGTGTGCTGTGGAGCCGGGGCCATCGATCCCCAGCCCAGGGCCGCCGAAGTGGAGCGGTTTCTGGCAACCCGGGGAGGGGTGTTAACCACGGTGGAGCATCACCCTGCCGTTGGGCCGGAGGCCTGCTCCTCTGGGGCGGGTTGAACGTCTTCGGTGGGTTCGCCTGTCTCAAGGGGAGGTGCAGGCGGCAGCCAGTGCACCCTTCTTCCGCCGCCCCTGTGCTCCAGCCGCACCCGCCAGGCCTCCAGGGGAAGGAAGCTGAGCCGCTCGGGCCATTCCACCGCCAGCACCACCCCCATGCCAGCCATCCCTTCCACGCCCATGGATTCCCAAGCCTGCGCAGCACCATCGCCCCCCCTTGCCGCCGCCACCGCTTCCTCCTCCTCCTGGGCGAACAGCTCATCAGCGGCTGGGCCCGGTTCCAACCGGTAGAGATCCAGATGCACCAGACGGGTGGTTGTGCCCTCGGGCAGGCGGCCTTCGTAGTGCTGGGCCAGGGCGAAGGTGGGGCTGGTGACTGGTTCGGCGATGCCGAGCCCCTCGGCCAGGCCCTGCACCAGGCAGGTCTTGCCGGCGCCCAGGTCGCCCTGCAGCAGCACCAGGGCGGGGCCCGCCGCCGGATGACGCAGCAGGTCGGCCGCCAGGCGCCGGCCCAGGTCCTGGGTGGCGGCGGCATCGGCCAGATCGCAGGTGTGCTCAACCCCAACCATGGGCCCTCCTCCGGGATTGCTGCTGCCCCAGCCTGACGTGGATCCACGGCTTCCCTAGCTGTGTCGGGGTGGGATCCGCGCTTGTGGTCTGCGCTCTTGGCGTGCGGCTGATCAGGCCGGCGCTGGTCTCGGGCTGGGACGCGCCTCTGAGACTGGCACTGGAGGCGGCACAACCACCTTCATGATCCCTGTAGATTTGCTGCCAAGCGAGCCCGAAGCCTCGGCGTCTCCGCAGAACTTCCCAGACAACCCATTCGTCCTCCCAGTCGGGAGTGTCCGTAACCATGGTGGCAACACCCACGAGCCCTGCGGCTGTCGAGGCCTTCCCTCACCTGCAGGCCACAAACTCCTATGTGATCGCCGACATCGGCCTAGCCGACTTCGGGCGCAAGGAACTGAATATCGCCGAAACCGAGATGCCGGGCCTGATGGCCCTCCGCACTCGCTACGGCGTCGAGAAGCCCCTCAAGGGCGCCCGCATCGCGGGTTCACTGCACATGACGATCCAGACCGCTGTTCTGATCGAGACCCTCGTGGCCCTCGGCGCCGAAGTGCGCTGGGCCAGCTGCAACATCTTCTCCACCCAGGATCACGCCGCCGCTGCGATCGCAGCTGCCGACATTCCGGTCTTCGCCTACAAGGGCGAAACCCTCGATGAGTACTGGGCCTTCACCCACCGCATTCTCGAGTGGGGCGATGGCGGCACCCCCAACATGATCCTCGACGATGGCGGCGACGCCACCGGCCTGGTGATTCTCGGCACCAAGGCCGAGAAGGATCTCTCGGTGCTCGACAATCCCGGCAGCGAAGAGGAGATCGCCCTGTTCAAGTCGATCCGGGCCAAGCTCGCCGGCGATTCCACTTTCTACTCGCGCATCCACGCCAACATCCAGGGCGTCACCGAGGAGACCACCACCGGTGTGGCCCGTCTGTATCAGCTGCAGAAGAGCGGTGAGCTGCCCTTCCCGGCGATCAACGTGAACGACTCGGTGACCAAGAGCAAGTTCGACAACCTCTACGGTTGCCGCGAATCGCTCGTGGACAGCATCAAGCGCGCCACCGACGTGATGGTGGCCGGCAAGGTGGCCTTGGTGATGGGCTACGGCGATGTCGGCAAGGGTTCGGCGCAATCGCTGCGCGGCCTCGGCGCCACCGTGATGATCGCCGAGATCGATCCGATCTGCGCTCTGCAGGCGGCGATGGAGGGCTACCGCGTCGTGCGTCTCGACGACGTGGTGAAGGATGTGGACATCTTCGTGACCGCCACCGGCAACTTCCAGGTGATCCGCCACGAGCACCTGATCCAGATGAAGGATCAGGCGATCGTCTGCAACATCGGCCACTTCGACAACGAGATCGACGTGGTTTCCCTGAAGCAGTACGCCTGGGACAACATCAAGCCCCAGGTGGATCACATCTTGCTGCCCAGCGGCAACCGCATCCTGCTGCTGGCCGAAGGCCGCCTGGTGAACCTGGGCTGCGCCACCGGCCACCCCAGTTTCGTGATGAGCAACTCTTTCACCAACCAGGTGCTGGCCCAGATCGAGCTCTTCACCAAGGGCTCCAACTACGGCAAAGAGGTGTACGTGCTGCCCAAGCACCTCGACGAATTGGTGGCTCGCCTCCACCTCGATAAGATCGGCGCCAAGCTCACCGAGCTCAGCCCCGAGCAGGCCGCCTACATCAACGTGCCGGTGCAGGGACCTTACAAGCTCGAGCATTACCGCTACTGAGTCGCTGCCGATTCGGTCCGGATCAGCAGGGTTGATTCGGGCCGCCCATCCGTCGCTGTCTTGTTCCGCTTCTTCCTTGTCCACGCCGACCTCCGAGAGGGGGTCGGTTTTTTTTGTATGAGCAGCCGACGCGTGTTCTCGGCATCGTTCTGACTCTGCGCCGATCATGGAAGACTGGCGACGATCATCCGCCCCTCAGTCTTGGCCCTTGAACTGGTCCAGAAGCTCCCCGAGCTGATCGGCTCCGCGGTGGAGGCGAATCCTGCATCTGGCTATGCCGCCATCTTCGCGGCGATGTTCCTGGAGAACCTGTTTCCGCCGATTCCCTCTGAGCTGATCATGCCCTTGGGGGGCTTCTATGTTCGCGGCGGCCAACTCGCCATGGTGCCGGTGGTGTTGGCTGGGCTGCTGGGCACGGTGCTCGGCGCCCTGCCCTGGTATGGGATCGGGCGGCTGGTGAACGAGCAGCGGCTGGAGCGCTGGTTGGAGCGCCATGGCCGCTGGATCGGAATCAGCCCACAGGAATTGCAGCGCAGCCGCACCTGGTTCAACCGCCATGGCACCGCCCTGGTGTTCTGGGGGCGGCTGATTCCGGGCATCCGCACCCTGATCTCGGTTCCGGCCGGCATCGAGATGATGCCCTTCGTGCCTTTCCTGATCTGGACCACCGCCGGCAGTCTGATCTGGACCCTGCTGTTGACCTTGGCGGGCTACGGGCTTGGTGAGGCCTACACCAACGTGGAGGTGTGGCTTGATCCGGTGGCCAAGGTGATCAAGGTGCTGCTGGTGCTGGCCGTGCTCGGCTTCGCTGTTTGGCTTGGGCTGCGCACCTGGAAGAAGCGGCAGGACAGCCACTGAGGCTTGGATCCCGGGAAGGCCTCATTGCCTACCCCTGCTGGCCGGGGACCCTCCCCCCCCTAAAGCAACCCCAAAGAAAAAAGGCGCCCCGCGAAGGACGCCCTGGTGGCTTCGTGCCACTTGATAACCCGGCTGAGCGACTGGCACAAGTCCGACGGTCGCTCAGAACGGCACCTCTTCGTCGCTGGGCTCTCCGCCTCCGAAGCCGCCGCCGCCAAAGCTGGCGCCGGCTTCGGCATCCCGCTTGCTGCCCAGCAGCTCGAGCCGGTCGACCCGGATCACGGGCTTGCTGCGCTCTTCGCCGCTGGTGCGGTCGGTCCAGCGGTCGAGCTTGAAGGAGCCGATGATGCCCAGCAGGGAGCCCTTGCGGACGTAGTCGGCGGCTACCTGGGCCTGCTTGCCCCAGATCTCGAGGTTGAACCAGTCGGGCTCGTCGCCCGAGCTGCGGCGGTTGACCGCCAGGGTGAGGTTGGCCACCATGCTGCCGGATTCGAAGTAGCGGACTTCGGGATCGCGGCCGGCCCGGCCGACCAGGGTGATGGAGTTGACGCCCATAGGAGTGGATGGAAACGGTTGGATCAATGATGCGGCACCCCCTGGCTGGAGGAGCCACGCTTCATTCGTTCCACCGGCTGTCTCACCCCTCCCTCCGCTGTCGGCAGCCACTGGGGAAGCCGCCGAGGCGCCCCCTATGATCCGCCTTCTGCCCCCAGCCGTTCCCGTGTTCTTCCGTCGTTTCCAGTTCTCCCGCGATATCGGCATCGATCTGGGCACGGCGAACACCCTGATGTACGTGTCGGGCAAGGGGATCGTGCTCCAGGAGCCCTCGGTGGTGGCCATCGACCTGGAGCGCAACGTTCCTATGGCCGTGGGTAATGAAGCCAAATTGATGCTCGGCCGCACCCCCGGCAACATCCGGGCCGTGCGGCCCCTGCGCGATGGCGTGATCGCCGACTTCGACGCCGCCGAGCAGATGATCAAGACCTTCATCCAGAAGGGCAACGAGGGCCGCGGCGTGATCGCCCCCCGGCTGGTGATCGGTATCCCCAGCGGTGTCACCGGCGTCGAGCGCCGCGCCGTGCGGGATGCCGGCCTGGCCGGCGCCAAGCAGGTGCATCTGATCGATGAACCGGTGGCGGCGGCGATCGGCGCCGGTCTGCCGGTCACCGAGCCCGTGGGAACGATGATGGTGGATATCGGCGGCGGCACCACCGAGGTGGCCGTGCTCAGTCTCGGCGGCACCGTGCTGAGCGAGTCGGTGCGGGTGGCGGGCGATGAGCTCAGCGACGCGATCGGCGTCTACCTCAAGAAGGTGCACAACCTCGTGGTGGGGGAGCGCACCGCCGAGGACATCAAGATCCGCATCGGCTCCGCCTTCCCCGACAACGAGCACGACGAGACCTCCCTGGATGTGAGGGGTCTGCATCTCCTCTCCGGTCTGCCCCGCACGATCAACGTGCGCGCTGGTGACATCCGTGAGGCCATGGCCGAACCCCTCAACGTGATCGTGGAGGCCGTGAAGCGCACCTTGGAGCGCACGCCGCCCGAGCTGGCGGCGGACATCGTGGACCGCGGCATCATGCTTGCCGGCGGCGGTGCCATGGTGCGCGGCATCTGCGACCTCATCAGCCACGAGACCGGCATCCTCACCCACGTGGCCGAGGAACCCCTGCTCTGCGTGGTGAATGGCTGCGGCATGGTGCTGGAGGACTACAAGCGTCTGGAGCGCGTGCTCGACACTCCCGACTTCGCCCGTCAGTACACCTGAATCCGATGCCGGCGCCCCGCTGGCTCCGTTCCCTGGCCCTGCCTTCCCTGCTCCAGGCCTGGCCCTGGCTGCTGTTGGCATTGGCCCTCCTTGGCGTGCGCCTGAGCAAGGGGGCAGGCCTGGCCGATGCCTATGCCCTGCTCAGCCGTCCCTTCTGGCCTGGCACGGCCCAGGCCGAATGGCTGCGCTCGGCCCGCCGCTTCGAGGACACGGCCCGCATCGGTGCCCTGGAGGCCGAGAACGCCCGCCTGCGGGGCTTGATCGGTCTGCAGCAGGCCAGCCCGAAGCGGCTCACGGCACCGGTGATCGCCCGCGAACCGGCCGGCTGGTGGCACACCCTGCTGCTGGGCCGCGGATCGCTGCAGGGGGTGGCCGAGGGCCAGGCGGTGCTGGCTCCTGGCGGGCTGATCGGCCTGGTGAGCTCCGTGACTCCGAGCACCGCCCGGGTCACCCTGCTCACCGATCCGGCCAGTCGGGTGGGGGTGTGGGTGGGCCGCACCCGCCACCATGGCCTGCTCACGGGCCTGGGCACGCCCCGGCCCGTGGTGCGTTTCCTCGAGAAGGAACCGGGTGTCGTGCCCGGTGATGTGGTCACCACCTCCCCCGCCAGTACCCTGGTGCCGCCGGATCTGCCGGTGGGGGTGATCCAGTCGGTGAATGCGGGTGCCGATCCCGCGCCCGAGGCGGTGGTCCAGCTGGCGGCACCGGTCGGTTCGGTCGACTGGGTGCAGTTGCTGGCGCGCTGATGGCCCTGCTCTCCCGCCACCTCTGGTACGCCGCTTCGCTCCTGCTGGTTCCCGTGCTGACCCTGGCTGCTCCTGGCTGGCCCCGGTTGGCCGGGGTGGGGCCCTGCTGGGCCATTCTCTGGTTGCTGCCCTGGGCCCTAGCCGAGGGACGTCTCTCGGCGATTCTCGCCGGTGCCATCCTGGGGTTGCTGCTGGATTCCCTTCATCACGGCGGCGTGAGTGAGATCCCGGCCCTGATGCTGCTGGGCTGGTGGTGGGGGCGGATCGGCCGACTGGGGGCGCCGGTGGAACGCAGCTTCAGCCTGGGGCTGCTGGCCCTGCTGGGCACCCTGGGGGTCGATCTGTCGCTGATGTTGCAGTGGGCCCTGCGTAGCAGCCTCGGGGCCGGCAGTCACCTCTCTGGCGGAGGGATCGATCCGGCCACGCTGGCCCAGCCCGGCTGGCATCTCGATGACCTGGCCGGTGCCGGTCTGCATGTCCTGCTGGCCCGCACCCTGCTCACCGCTCTCCTGGCCCCGGTGCTCTGCTCCCTCCAGCTCCTGCTGTGGCGGCAGCAGGGTGGTGGCGTCGGGCGGCGCTGAGGGAGGACCCCATGCAGCGGCGCTTTCCGATCCAGCTCCGCCGGACACACCTGGGCGTTCGGCGGGCCCTGCAGGGTCTGCGGTCTGGTCCAGCCGCCGGTGTTGTGCGGGTCCTGGGGGGGGTGTCCCTGGTGCTCCTGCTCGCCTGCGGGGGATGTGGCCGCGGCACGGCACCCGCCGCCGCTCCCCGGCCCCGTCAGCTCACGGTCTGGACCCTCGATCTGGCTCCCCGGTTCTCGCCCTACATGGGCCGCGTCATCGCGGCCTGGGAGCGGGCCCACCCGGGGGTGTCGGTGCGCTGGATCGATGTTCCCTGGAGTTCGGTGGAGCGCAAGCTGCTGGCTGCGGTCTTCGCCCGCACCGCCCCCGACCTGGTGAATCTCAACCCTCCCTTCGCGGCCAACTTGGCCAGCAAGGGGGGCCTGCTCAATTTGGCCACGGTGCTGCCCCCCGAGGCCGCCGCGCTCTACCTACCCGAGGTGTGGCAGGCCGGCCGGCAGGGGGATCTGCAGTTTGCGATTCCCTGGTACCTCACCACCCGTGTGACCCTGGCCAACCGGAAGCTGCTCCAGCAGGCCGGCTACACAGCACCGCCCCGCCGCTGGGACCAGATTCCCGCCTACGCCGAGGCCATCAAGCGCCGCACCGGTCGCTATGCCCTCTTCGTGACCGTGGTGCCGGATGACTCCGCCGAGTTGTTGGAGACCCTCGTGCAGATGGAGGTGCGCCTGCTCGACGCCAACCATCGCGCGGCCTTCAACAGTGCCGCTGGTCGGCGCGCCTTCGCCTTCTGGACCGATCTCTACCGTCGGGGCTTGTTGCCCCCCGAGGTGGTGAGCCAGGGCTATCGCCGCGCCATTGAGCTCTATCAGGCGGGCGATCTGGCCCAGGTGGCCAGTGGTCCCGATTTTCTGCGCAACCTGCAGACCAACGCCCCCGGCATCGCGGCGCTGACCGCCCCTTTCCCGCCCCTGGTGGGCCCCGGCGGCCAGACCAACGTGGCGGTGATGAACCTGGTGGTGCCGCGCCAGAGCAGCATGGCCCCCGAGGCCACCAGCTTCGCCCTGTTCCTCACCAATGCCTCCAATCAACTGGCCTTTGCCCGCGAAGCACGGGTGCTCCCCTCCTCGCGGGCGGCCCTGAAGGGGCTGGAGCAGGATCTCGCCGTTGCGGTGGATGATCCGGCCGCCGAACGGCAGGAGGCGCTGGTCAGGCAGGCCCGCGCCCTATCCGTGCGCAACCTGGATCAGGCTCGCGTTCTGGTGCCGGCCACCCCGGGCATCAAGCGGCTGCAGGCGATTCTCTACACCCAGCTGCAGCGCGCCATGTTGGGCCAGATCGGCAGCGATGCGGCCCTGGCCGAGGCGGAACGGCAGTGGAATCGTTACGCCGAAGCCCGCTGGCCCTGAGTGCGGCTCAGTAAACCCCCGGCAGGCAATCCGTAGAAAAGCTTAAATCTCCCAAATCTCTTGCCCTGGTGCCGATCCGGGGGGGTGACCCGGACCGCCGCCTGAGGGTATGGTTGCGATTCTTCATTGCTGTGTCCCTCGACACGCCACCCATGTCCCTTTCCCTGGAGGACAAGCCCGCGCAGCCGCTGCCCACGGGCCTGGCTCCCGATCACGGGCTTGGGGTTGACGCCTCCGAGGACAGCAATGGTCTGGCTTCCGATGGCCGAGATTCCTCCAGTCCCGCTGATGGCGGCGGCGACCTGCGCGCCACCCTGCTGGTTGTCGATGATGAATCCGCCGTGCGTCGCGTGCTGGCGATGCGCCTGCAGCTGGCCGGCTACCGGGTGATCTGCGCGGAGGATGGTGAGGAGGCCCTGAGCCTCTACCACCGGGAGCAGCCCGATTTGGTGGTGCTCGACGTGATGCTGCCCAAGCTCGATGGCTTCGCGGTGTGTCGTCGCCTGCGGGCCGAATCCTGCGTGCCGATCATTTTTCTTTCGGCTCTCGATGCCATCAGCGAGCGGGTGGCGGGCCTGGATCTCGGTGCCGACGACTATCTGCCCAAGCCGTTCAGTCCCAAGGAGCTGGAGGCCCGCATCGCCACCATCCTGCGGCGGGTCGGCCGCGGGTCGGCCACTGCCGAGCCCCGGGATGTTCCGAGCGGCAGTGGCGTGCTGCGGGTGGGGGACCTGGTGGTGGACACCAACCGCCGCCAGGTGACTCGTGATGGCCAACGCATCGCCCTCACCTACACCGAATTCAGCCTGCTTGAGCTCCTGTTCCGTGAACCTGGCCGTGTGGTGCCCCGAGCCGAGATTCTCGAGCAGCTCTGGGGCTATCCCCCCCGCCGCGCCGCCGACTTGCGGGTGGTGGATGTCTACGTGGCCCGCCTGCGCGGCAAACTTGAGCCCGATCCTCGCAATCCGGAGCTGATCCTCACGGTGCGTGGCACCGGCTACGCCTCCCAGCGGATGGCTGACGCCGCCATGGCTGCGGCGGGCTGAGGTTCGCTCCCGGAGCTGATCGCCAAACTTACCCGGGATCGACACCCTGGCCATAGGGCCACAGCATGGGTTCAGCGCTCCTGCAGGATGGGCCTGATTCTGTTCCTAGAGCTGCCTTGTCGGATCTGCGCGAGACCCGCCTGGAGAAAGCCCGCACGCTCGACTCCCTCGGCCGGGCCCCCTACGCCCTCGGCTTCAGTCCCAGCCACTGCACCGCCGCGTTGCAGCAGGCCCATGCCGACCTAGCCAATGGCGAGGAGCGCGAGGCCGATGTGGCCGTGGCCGGCCGGGTGATGACGCGGCGGGTGATGGGCAAGCTGGCCTTCTTCACCCTCGCCGATGAGAGCGGCCCGATCCAGCTCTACCTCGAGAAGGCCACCCTTCAGGCGGCCCACCCCGACAACCCCGAGGTGTTCGCCCAGCTCACCTCTCTGGTTGATGCCGGTGACTGGATCGGCGTGCGGGGCAGCCTCAAGCGCACCGACCGGGGCGAGCTCTCGGTGAAGGTCGTGGACTGGACGATGCTCAGCAAGGCGCTCCAGCCCCTGCCCGACAAATGGCATGGCCTGGCGGATGTGGAGAAGCGCTACCGCCAGCGCTACCTCGATCTGATCGTTTCGCCCCACACCCGCGAAACCTTCCGTCGCCGTGCCCGGATCGTGAGCACGATGCGCCGCTGGCTCGATGAGCGCGGCTTCCTGGAGATCGAAACCCCCGTGCTGCAGACCGAAGCTGGTGGCGCCGACGCCCGCCCTTTCGAGACCCATCACAACGCCCTCGACCTGCCTCTCACCCTGCGGATCGCCACCGAGCTCCATCTCAAGCGGCTGGTGGTGGGCGGCTTCGAGCGGGTGTACGAGCTGGGCCGCATCTTCCGCAATGAGGGGGTGAGCACACGTCACAACCCCGAATTCACCTCGGTGGAGATCTACCAGGCCTACGCCGACTACCACGCCATGATGGAGATCACCGAAGCGTTGATCGTGGCGGCGGCCCGCGAGGTGTGCGGCGGCACGCAGATCACCTATCAGGGCATCGAGGTGGATCTCACGCCCCCCTGGCGGCGGGCCACGATGCACGATCTGGTGCGGGAGGCCACGGGCCTCGACTTCACCGCTTACGAAGCTTCGGATCCGTTTGAGAGTCGGGCCCGAGCTGCCGCCGCCATGGCCGCGGCGGGCCTGCAGGTGCCCGATGCGGCCGATTGCCTTGGCCGGCTGTTGGTGGAGGCCTTCGAGCAGGCGGTGGAAGCCACGCTGATCCAGCCCACCTTTGTGCTCGATTACCCGGTGGAGAACTCGCCCCTGGCCCGGGCCCACCGCAGCAAGCCCGGCCTGGTGGAGCGCTTCGAGCTGTTCATCGTGGGCCGCGAAACCGCCAATGCCTTCAGCGAGCTGATTGATCCTGTGGATCAACGCAGCCGCCTCGAGGCCCAACAGGAGCGCCGCCGCGCCGGCGACCCCGAGGCCCAGACCGTGGACGAAGACTTTATCCTCGCGCTAGAGGTGGGCATGCCCCCCACCGGCGGCCTGGGCATCGGCATCGATCGGCTGGTGATGCTGCTCACCGACAGCCCCTCGATCCGTGATGTGATCGCCTTCCCCCTGCTGCGGCCGGAGGGGCGTTCCGGGGCCAGCGAGGCCGACTATGGGGCTGGTTCCTAAGGGCTGCTCAGACGCTCGGGCGGGTATCCCTCGCCGCGAGCCGGGACCTCCGGGCAGGCGCAATGGGATAATCAACTTGTGTAGGCATTCTCCCCCAGCGGGGCACTCTTTTCCATGAGCGGCGAGCGCGTCGGATTTCGTTTCAAGCACGCCGATGCGGTGGTGAAGCGCAACCCCCAGGGGCGGTCCCGCCGGGGCTGGGTGATGGAGCCGGTGGAGCAGACCACCAGCCGCGGCACCAAGATGCCTGCTTATCGCATCCGTTGGCGCGACAGTGAACGTCCCGAGATCGTGCTGCAGCACATGCTGATCGCCGATCCCGATCCCACCCCGCCGCCCGAGGGTGTGAGCCTGGTGCCCGCCGCCCCCAAGAAGTGAGCGGGGCGGCGCCGAGCCGCTTCCGGTCTACAGCCATCCCTTCAGCCGGTACACGAAGAGTCCAAGCAGTTCCTTGAGAGAGGTGGTGGTCGAAGCCAGTGCTCCGGCCTGGGGCATCAGATCCAGCAGCAGGCTCTCCGCCGTGGTCTGCCCCGATTGATTGCGCGCCGCCAGCTGGAAGTCGCAGGCCACCGGCACGATCTCCAGGCCGCTGAGGCGGCGGAAGGTGGCCGTGGCCCGGGGCAGGTGGGTGGCGCTGGTCACCAACAGCAGCGAATTCCAACCCCGTTCCCGCGCGATGCTCCGCAGGGCGATCGCCTCCTCGGCGGTGTTGCGGGGACCTTCGCTGCGCACGATTCGCTCGGCGGGAACCCCCAGTTTCTGGGCCAGGGAGGCGGCGTAGGTGGCCTCCGGTGGCGTCGGGTCGCCGGCGTTGAAGCTCACCCGTCCACCCGACACCACCAGCCAGGGCGCCTTGCCCTCCCGAATCAGATCCACGCCGGTGAGCAGGCGGTCGCCGGCATCGGCCACCTCCACGCCCCGGCGTGGGGACAGGGGTGGCAGCAGGCCACCCCCCAGCACCAGCACCGCATCGGCGGAGGGAAGGGGGGCCGGAGTGAGCCGTACCGCCTGATCCTCCAGACTCCGCACCAACTGGCGGTTCAGCCAGGGCATCGAGGCCAACCAGACCAGGCCGATCCCTGCGGCGGAGAGGCCGGGGCCCCAGCGCCGCCGCCGGCCTAGCAGACCCAGCCCCATCAGCAGCAGACCCGCCCCCAGGGGGTAGACGAACAGGGGCAGCAGCTTGGAGAGCAGAAAGCCCATGGCGGTGGCTCAGGACTGGTTGCGGCGGCGCAGGGCTTCGAGCTCTTGTTGGGCTTCGAAGCGGCGCCAGTCCTGCTCCAGCTCGGCCATCCCATCGGCCACGCGCTCCCCTGAGCGGCCGGGCGCTGGCGGTGTTGGGGCTGCGGTGAGTTCGGCGAGCTCCCGTTCCACCGCGGCGAATCGCTCCCCCAGTTCGGCGAGGGTCTGCCAGCGGTTGCGGCCCTGCTCCATCAACGTGGCGATGTGGGCTTCGGCCCTGGCGGCCAGCTCCTCGGCGCCGGCGCCGAGGGCTCGTTCGCTGCGCTCCTGCCACTGGCGGATCTCGCCGGCCAGCCGCAGCAGCCCCTGGCGCTGCAGTTCCGCCTCCTGGCGCAGCTTCAGCCGCTCCTGCAGCAGGCGCTGCTGCCGGTCCCGCTGGGCCTGTTCATCCAGCAGGGCCTCCTGCTGGGGATTAGCCCTCAGGAACGATTCCAGCTGCTGATTCAGCCGGGCCTCCAGTTCTTCCATCCAGCTGCCTGGGCTCATGCTTCCGGTGCGCGGGTGATCAGAGGAGCCTCGATCTCCTGCTGCAGCGGGGTGATCGCCGCCTCGCGGGAGCGCAGCAGCAACTGGGTGAGACGGGCAATGGCCCCCTCGCCCAGGTCCTGCTCGGAGATGCGGTCGAAGGCCCGGCGGTAGAGATCCTCGAGATCCTCGATCAGGCCTTCCCGCGTGGCGCGCATCGCCTGACGCTGCTCCTCACGGCTCATGGCGCATTCCGCATCGGGGTTGGATCAGCATGGTGCTGCGTCGGTGTTTCGCCACTGGCTCGTGACGTTTCCGAGTCTGCCTGGGCCAGCAGATGCAGGGAGAGATCGTCGGCGCCATCACACCAGCGGCGGATCGCCCGCCAGCCTGATGCAGCCGCCAGGGCCTGAAAGGACTCCGGGGTGTACTTCGCGCTGTACTCGGTGATCAGGGGTTCGCCGGCGGTGAAGCTCCAGCGCCGACCGGCCAGGGTCACGGTCTGGGAATGGCAGCTCACCAGGGCCATGGCGATGCGGCTGGCGGCGGCTTCCCAGCGGGCGCGGTAGGTGAAGGCGGCGGGATCGAAGTCGCCCGCCAGCTCCCGGTTGAGGCGCCGCAGCAGATTGAAGGCAAAGGCGGCCGACACCCCGGCGGCATCGTTGTAGGCCGCTTCGAGCCGCTTTGGCGCCTTCGGCTGGTCGATGCCGATCAGCAGCCGGCTGCCCGGCCCCAGCAGGCGGGCGAAACGGCTGAGCAGCGCCCGGGCCTGGGGGGGATCGAAGTTGCCCAGGGAGCTGCCGGGGTAGAAGCCCAGCCGCGGCCGGCCCTCCAGCAGGGGATGGGGCGGCAGCTGGTCCAGGTCGGCGTAGTCACAGCAGATGCCCAGCACAGGCACGGCGGGATGGCGCTCCTGCAGGGCACGGCAGGAGGGGCCCAGCTGGTCGAGGCTGATGTCGAGAGCCACGTAGGCCGCCGGTTGCAGGGCCTCCAGCAGGGGCCCCACCTTGCTCAGGTTGCCGGCCCCGAATTCCACCAGCACGGGGGTGGGGGTGATGCCTTCCGCCAGCGACCGGGCCAGCTCCGGGGCCCGCTCCCGCAGCAGGGCGGTTTCCTGGCGCGTGAGGCCGTATTCGGGTTGCTGGCCAATCGCCTCAAAGAGGCGGGAGCCCTCCGCGTCGTAGAGCAGCCAGGCGGGCAGCTGCCGCGGTTGCCGTGCCATTCCTTCGAGCACCAGCCGCTCCAGATCGGCGGGGGCGGGATGGAGATCAAGCAGTTCCGCAGGTTGGGGAGCCGGCAAGGCAGCAACGCCGCCCGCCGGGGGGTAGGCCCCGGCGTTCGCCTTCAAAGCCGCCGTTCCGGATCCCGGCAGTTCGGTGGGTTCCAGAGCCGGTTTCGGGGGGCGGCCGGGCTCAGCAACCGTGCGGTCGGCGGGGGGCCTGGGAAGCATCGAGCCGCCGGTAGCAAGGATCGGTGTCGATCGTATCGAGGTCGGGCCCAGCCCTCAGGGGAGTTCCCGGGCCAGCCGTAAACCACTGGCCATCCAGCGGCTCGCCGGAGGGAAGAAGTTGCGATAAGTAAGTCGCTGGGCGCCGGCGTGGCCCTCCGGTGTGAGGAAGCAGCCGCCCCGCAGCACGAATTGGGAGGTCATGAATTTGCCGTTGTATTCCCCCACGGCCCCCGCGGCCGGCCGGAAGCCGGGATAGGGCCTGTAGGGGCTGCCGGTCCATTGCCAGAGCACCCCATGGGCCTGCTCCAGGCCTCCGGCGGCGGCCAGGGTTTCCCATTCCGCCTCGCTTGGTAGCCGTGCTCCAGCCCAGCGGGCATAGGCATCTGCCTCGAACCAGCTCAGGTGCCGCACCGGCTCCTGGGGATCGCGGCGGCGGCGGCCGGCCAGGGTGAAGAGGTCATCGCCGCGCCAATAGCGGGGCGCCTGCCAGCCGCGCTGCTGCAGCACGGCCCAGCCCTCGCTCATCCAGAGTTCGGGGCGGCGGTAGCCCCCGTCGGCGATGAAGTCGGCGTAGGCGGTGTTGGTCACCAGTCGCTCGGCCAGGGCGAAGGGTTCCAGCCACACCTGGTGGCGGGGCGCTTCGTTGTCGAAGTGGAAGCCGCCACCGGCATGGCCGATCGCCACGAGGCCGCCGTGATGGTGGCGCCAGCCGCCGCCGGCTGGGCCGGACTCCCGGCTCGCCCCGGGGGGCTCCACGCCATCCGCACTTCGCTGGGCCTGCTCCCCAAGCCGCTCTTCGCCGCCGCTTCCATGCACGGGGCGCCAGGCCTGCTCGAAGGCCGCCTCCGGCCCTTCGGAGCCCGCGTCGTAGATGGGTTCGAGCGGGTTGCGGGAGAAGCCATCGAGCAGGTCCATCAGCAGCAGCTCCTGGTGCTGCTGTTCGTGCTGCAGACCCAGCTCCACCATCTTCAGGAGCCCGGCCGCGGCGGCAGGAGGCGGATCGCCAAGGTCGGCCAGCAGTTGCACGACGGCGGCATCGATGCGGTGGCGCCAGGCGAGCACCGCATCGATCGGCGGACGGCTGAGCAGCCCCCGCTCCGGGCGGGGATGGCGGGCGCCGACGGCGTCGTAGTAGCTGTTGAACAGGAATCGCCAGCGGCGGTCGGCCGGTTCGTAGGCCAGCGGCGAGCGCTTGGGGGAGGTGCAGGCCGGCTGGGCAGCGTGGCTGCCTCCGCCATCCCCCTCCAGGGCCGGCCGCAGCAGGAACTCCTCGAAGAACCAGGCGGTGTGTCCGAGATGCCACTTCGGCGGGCTGGCATCGGCCATGCCCTGCAGAGCCAGATCCTCCGGTTCCAGCGGCGCGATCAGGGCCTCACTGCGGCGTCGCACCCGGCGGTAGCGGCTCTCAAGCACTGCGAGGTTGGTCGTGGATGTGGGGGAATGGACAGGGCAGGCCAGCCCACTCTGAAGCTCGGGGGAACCCATCCAACCGTCCCTCAGGCGCTGCGACCCTAGGAAGGTTCCCTACGATCCGGCCACGCAACCTCGAACCGGCGGGCCAGCAGGCATGGGCGGCATCACGTCAGACAGCAGCATCTCGTCGGGCATCTGTGAGGGCTTCAGCGCCGCCGTGGGCCACACCCCCCTGATCCGCCTGCGGGCCCTCAGTGAGCTCACCGGCTGCGACATCCTCGGCAAGGCCGAATTCATGAATCCCGGCGGTTCGGTGAAAGATCGCGCCGCCCTCGGCATCCTGCAGGAGGCGGAGCGAAGCGGTGAGCTGCGGCCCGGCGGCACTGTGGTGGAGGGCACCGCCGGCAACACCGGCATCGGCCTGGCCCATCTCTGCAATGCCCGCGGTTACCGCTGCCTGATCGTGATCCCCGACACCCAGTCGGCCGAGAAGATCGGCCTGCTGCGCAGCCTCGGGGCGGAGGTGCGCACCGTGCCGGCCGTGCCCTATGCCAACCCGGACAACTACGTGAGGCTCTCCGGCCGCATCGCCGCTGAGATTCCCGGTGCCATGTGGGCCAACCAGTTCGACAACCTCGCCAACCGCCGCGCCCATTACGCGAGCACCGGTCCGGAGATCTGGCAGCAGTGCGAGGGGAGGGTGGATGCCTGGGTGGCGGCCACCGGCACCGGCGGCACCTATGCCGGTGTGGCCCTGTATTTCAAGGAGCGGGACGCGCGGGTGCGCTGCGTGCTAGCCGATCCCCACGGCAGCGCCCTGCACAGCTGGGCCAGCACCGGCGAACTCCACGCCGAGGGCGGCTCGATCACTGAGGGGATCGGCAACAGCCGCGTGACCGCCAACCTGAAGGGAGCCCCGATCGATGATGCCGTTCGCGTCGGCGACCAGGATGCCCTCGACACCATCTACCGGCTGCTTTGGCAGGAGGGACTGTTCCTGGGGGGCTCGGTGGGGATCAATGTGGCAGCTGCGGTGGAAACCGCGCGCCGCCTCGGTCCGGGCCACCGCATCGTGACCGTGCTTTGCGATAGCGGCGACCGCTACCGCTCCCGCCTCTACGACCGGGACTGGCTGGAGGGCCGGGGTCTGCGGCAGCCCGAGCAGGATGCTTCCTCCATCGCCGCTGCCCCGGCCGAACCGCAGGGCTGATGACCTCCTCCCCGGCCGCTCCCGGCCAGTCGATCGGCGGCCGTTACCGCCTCGTGCGGGCCCTCTCCGAATCCCCGGACCAGGGGGTGCTCTGGCTCGCCAGCGACGGGCTGGCGGCCGATGCATCCGTGGCCCTGCGCCAGTTGCCTGCGGTGCGGGATCCGGCGATGGTCCGCAGCCTGGCCTCCCGCCTGCAGGGGGTGCTCCATCCCCAGGTGCCCCGTTTCGGCGCCGTGATCGAGGAGGGCGGCAGGCAATGGCTGGTGCGCGATTGGCAGGCTGGTCGCACCTATGACCAGCTGCTGGAGGCCCGCCGCGAGCGCCAGCTGGTGTTCGGTGCCGGCGAGGTGCTGCTGTTGCTGCGGCAGCTGCTGCCGGTGCTGGTGGCCCTGCATGGTCAGGACCTGCTCCATGGCGACATCAGTGCCGCCAACCTCCTGCGGCGCGAGAGCGATGGACTGCCGGTGCTGCTCGACTTCGGCCTGGCCCGTGGCGCCGCTGTCGCCCCAAGAGCCGCGCCCCCAGGCGCCACGCCCGGCTATGCCCCGCCGGAGTTGATCCGCGGCGAACCGCCCGCCTCCTGGATGGATCTCCATGCCTTGGGGGTGCTCTCCCTGGTGCTGGTCAGTGGTGAGGAGCCTGCCGCCCTGCTCGATCCGGTCAGCCTGGAGTGGCGGATGCCCGTTGCCCTGGAGGCCGAGCCGGCCCTGCGTCAGCTGATCGAACGGCTTCTCAGCCGCGATCCCTCCCGCCGCTTCACCACTGCCGCGGAGGCTCTCGCTGCCCTGCAGGCGGTTCCAATGCCGGAGAGCACCGGACCTGTACCCCGGGCCGACCGCACCGTGGTGCTGGTGCCCCAGGCCCCGGAGCCGCTCCCCGTGGCCGCGTCGGATCGGGCAGCCGGGAATCTGCAGGCCCGATCCGCTGGTCCCGCCGAGGCGGCGGCCGCCGCTGCAGCGGCGCTCCAGGACGTCCGCCCTGCCTCCGTCCCGAGGCCGGAATTGCCGGGCCTGGCCACCGCTGCGCCGGCACCGGAACCCGCCTTCCGGGCTCCGGTGCCCCGTCCCCGGCCTGAGGAGAAGGAGGAGGCCGCCGAGGGGGGCCTGTGGCCCGTGCTGATTGCCCTGGTGCTCTCGGCCGTGGTTGGAACGGCCCTGGGCTGGCTGTGGCTGGGACGAGGCCGGCCCACCGCTCCCGCGGAGACGGTGGGTGAGGTACCCCTGAGCCTGCCACCGGCGGAGGTGGATCAGCGGCAGCAGCTGCTCAACCGTCTGCGCGCCCTACAGATCGACCGCGGCTGGTTCCTCAGCCTGGCGGACGCCAGCCTGCTGGCCCAGTACCCGGAGCGGAAGGGGCGACTCCCCGGTGATGCGCTCGAGGATGCGCCGCTGCGGAAGGTCTGGAATGATCTGGCCCAGGAATGGCTGGCCCGGGTGGAACAGTTGCCCCTACCCCTCAGGCGGCGCCTCGGCAGTTTCCGAGCCTCCGACTGGGAGCAGCGTCAGCAGACCCTGGTGGCCCAGGGGTTGAGTTCTTCGGTTCTGGCCCAGCTGGTTTCCGGCAGTGCCACCTCGCTGCTCCCCGGTCAGTCCGGTGACCGAATGCCGCCGGAGCCCTTCCGCCAGCTCTGGTATGCCGCGGCCGAGCTCACCCTCGACGCGATGCGGATCGATCCCATTGAGCTGCGCTCCCAAGTCACCGAGGTGCTGGCCGCCGATGTGCCGGCCAATGGCGCCCGCCTCTTCGCGGTGCGTCTGCCGGTGGACCACAGCCTCGCCCTCGGGGTGAACGGCACCCCACTGCTGCAGATGGCGGTGTACGCCGCCGATGGATCCGTTCTGTCGCCGAGGGGGGCGCTGCGGGTGGTGAGTCTGGGCCTACAGAAGGCCTCCCCCGTGCAACTCCTGGTCACCAACGAGGGGGTGTCACCGGCGCGGATCAGCCTGTCGCTGCGGGCCGACCCGCCGGCGCCGCCGGCGCCATCCCCGACCCCTGCGTCACCAGCAGAAACCCCGGCCGTGCCCACCCCGCCCGATCGGCTCACCCCGGTGATGCCCTCCGAAACCCCCGGTGCTTCTTCGGCACCTCCCCCCCCGCCTGAACCCACGACCGAGCCTGGATCACCACCAGCCGGCACCAATGCCACCCCCAGCGGCGCTGCGACCGCTCCGACCCAGCCGCCCAATCCCTGAATCGATCGCCCACGTCGACCACCCACAGTTCAGAGAATTCGCTTTCGTTCCTCTTGCCGCCGCTTCTTCCTCTTGCCGCCGCTTCTATGGCCTGGCTCCTGATCCGGCACACCCGGAGCACCTTCCTCGCTTGAACCGCGCCCTAAAGGTGTTCGCGACTGGATCTCGATCAGTCAGATCCTGGCGATCGCGGCCCGGGCCTCCTTGGCTTCCGTTTTGCGTTTCTCCTCGTGACGCTTGTCGTGCAGCTTGCGGCCCTTGCCCAGGCCGAGGGTCACCTTGAGCCAGGAACCCTTGAGGTGGAGATTCAGGGGGATGAGGGTGAGGCCCTTCTGCTCGAGGGCGGTGCGGAACTTGTCGATCTCGCGGCGGTGGGCCAGCAGTTTGCGCACCCGCAGCGGTTCGTGGTTGAAGAAGCGGCCAGCATGGCTGTGGGGTGAGATATGCACGTTGTGCAGCTGCAGCTCACCGCTCCGGATCAGGCAGAAGCCATCGCGCAGGTTGCACTGGCCCGCCCGGATCGATTTCACCTCGGTGCCGAGCAGCTCGATGCCGGTCTCGAGGGTTTCGAGGATTTCGTACTGGTGACGGGCGAAGCGGTTGTCGGCCAGGAGCCGGTTGGCGGGATCCCCCTTGGCTTTGCCTCCCTGCCTGCCGGGCCCCTTTGCCATCGCCCTTCCCCGGGATCTGCCATCGCCAACCGACCCTAGACAGCGGCCGGCACTCCGGGACGGTGAGCGGACGATCGGATCGCGCCGTGGTTTCGCTGTGACTGTTGTGGCCTGAGCCACCGCTCCCGTGCGGGGCAGGTACCCTGCAGTCCATGGCGATCGTTTCCTCCCAGCCGGGCCCTGTTTCGCCTGGCGCCCGCGACCGCCGCCTCTCCTTCGGCGACAGCTCCTCCTCGCGCTCGGGGCTGACCGATCCCCAGATTCGGCCGGAGGACGCACCGAATCCCGGCGAGGATCGCCCCCGCGACGATTCCCTCCGCCCCCGCCGTCTCGCCGACTACATCGGCCAAAGCGAACTCAAGCAGGTGCTGGGGATTGCGGTGGAGGCCACCCGGGGTCGCGGTGAGGCCCTCGATCATGTGTTGCTGCACGGACCGCCCGGCCTGGGCAAGACCACCATGGCCCTGGTGCTGGCCGAGGAGCTCGGGGTGCGCTGCCGCATCACTAGTGCCCCGGCCCTGGAGCGCCCCCGCGACATCGTGGGTTTGCTGGTGAACCTGCAGCCCCAGGAGGTGCTGTTCATCGACGAGATCCACCGGCTCAACCGCGTGGCCGAGGAGCTCCTCTATCCCGCCATGGAAGACTTCCGCCTCGATCTCACCGTGGGCAAGGGCACCACGGCCCGCACCCGCAGCTTGCCGTTGGCCCCCTTCACCCTGGTGGGCGCCACCACCAGGGCCGGGGCCCTCAGCTCACCCCTGCGGGACCGCTTCGGCCTGATCCAGCGGCTCGAGTTCTATGAGCTGCACGATCTCCAGGCCATCGTGCAGCGCACCGCCAGCCTGCTGGCCATGGAACTGGATACAGGCGCCTCCCTGGAGGTGGCCCGCCGCTGCCGCGGCACCCCCCGCATCGCCAATCGGCTGCTGCGCCGGGTGCGGGATGTAGCCGTGGTGGGAGGGCATGGCCGCATCAGCGCGGATCTGGTGGATGGGGCCCTGCGCCTTCACCGGGTTGACGCCCGCGGCCTCGATGCCAGTGACCGGCGGCTGCTCCGACTCCTCCTCGAGGGCTACGGGGGCGGTCCGGTGGGCTTGGACACCCTGGCGGCTGGTCTGGGGGAGGATCCGGTCACCCTCGAAGGGGTGGTAGAGCCCTACCTTCTTCAGCTCGGTTTCCTGCAGCGCACCCCCCGGGGCCGCATCGTCACCGAGGCCGGCAAGGCTCATCTGGCCGCCGGGGCGGATGCGGCGGCAGCATGAGCGTTGCTCCTCTCCGTCAGGGACCCTGGCCCACCCCCGGCTGGATCTGGCGAAGGCTTTTGGTGGTTCTGGTGATGGTCGTGCTGTTGGCGCGACCCCCCGCGGCCGCCGCCCAGGTTCGTTCTGCGGCAGCCGCCGGTGGCCCGGGCGTTGGTGCCGCTGTGTTGAGCCCCCCCTCGCGAGTCGCTGAGCCGGCAAGCCCTCAATCTCCCGACGCCAGCGCTCTCTCTAGGTTGTTCGCCCAGGCCCTCGAGGCCAGCCGGTCCGGTCGCTTCGGAGAGGCCCTGCCCCTCTGGAACCGCGTGCTCGAACTGGCGCCGGAGGACGCGGCCGCCTGGAGCAACCGTGGCAACGTGCGGCTGGCCCTGGGGGATGCCGAGGCGGCGATCCGCGACCAGGAGCGCTCCATGCAGCTCGACTCCGCCAATCCCGATCCCCACCTCAACCGCGGTACCGCCGAGGAGGCCCTCGGCCGCTGGGACGCCGCCGCCGCCGACTACGGCTGGATCCTCGAGCGCGATCCCGCGGATGCCTCAGCCCTCTACAACCTGGGCAACGTGGAGGGTTCCCGTGGCGACTGGCAAGCCGCCCGCGATCGCTTCGAGGCCGCGTCGGCGGCCCGGCCCGGCTTCGCCATGGCCCGCTCCAGCGCCGCCTTGGCGGCTTTCCAGCTGGGCGATCTGAGCGAGGCCGAACGGGAGCTGCGCTCCCTGATCCGCCGTTATCCGCTCTTCGCCGATGCCCGCGCCGGCCTCACGGCCCTGCTTTGGCAGCGGGGCGCTGCCGGTGAAGCGGAAAGCCACTGGGCCGCGGCTTCGGGTCTCGATCCCCGTTACCGGCAGAGTGAATGGCTGCTGGAGGTCCGTCGCTGGCCGCCGGAGCCGGTGGCCGCCCTGGCGCGGTTTCTCAGGCTGCAGCGGCAAGCTTGATCCAACCCGCCCTCAAGATGGCCGGCCAGTCGACTCAGTTCCAGGCTTCCCGCCAGGGCAATTTTTGATCAGAGGCGCGGCGATTTTCACGGCATAACGCAGTCTGAGATCGATCACCAGCCAGGCTCGGGCGATGACCCAGGCGGCTGCGATCAGCGATCCCCTTAGGAGGAAGCGGTGCTGGATGATTTTCTTCTGCTCTAGAGAAGTGCCTGGTTGCTTCCGTCGCAACGACCCGCGCCGATGCCGACGGGTGGGCCGGGTTGTTCGACCGTTTCATCTACAGTAAAAAAGTGTGCAGATCTTTGTTGTCTGTTTCGCCTGCCCTGCTGAGTGGTCCCACCTGGGACGAAGTGCATCTGGAACAGCCTCTGCAGGAGCTGCTGCCGGAACTCATCCAGCTGCGTCGCCACCTGCACCGCCATCCCGAGCTCAGTGGCCATGAACGCCAGACGGCTGCTCTGGTGGCCGGAGAGTTGCGCCGCTGGGGCTGGGAGGTGCGGGAGGCCGTTGGACGCACGGGTGTGGTGGCGGAACGCGGGCCGCTCGGAGGCCCGCTGGTGGCCCTGCGGGTCGATATGGATGCCCTGCCGATCGAGGAGCGCACCGGCTTGCCCTGGGCCTCCTCGCACCAGGGCCTGATGCATGCCTGCGGGCACGACATCCACACCACGGTGGGCCTTGGTGTGGCGGCCCTGTTGGCCGCCTGGGGCGAGAGCCTCACTGTCAGGGTGAGGCTTCTGTTCCAACCCGCCGAGGAAACGGCTCAGGGGGCCGCCTGGATGCGTGCCGATGGGGCCATGGAGGGGGTGGCCGCTCTGTTTGGGGTGCATGTGTTTCCGAGCATCGCGGTGGGAAGCGTGGGTGTGCGCTGCGGCAGCCTCACCGCCGCCGCCGGGGAACTGGAGATCGAGGTGCTCGGCGAGAGTGGCCATGGCGCCCGGCCACACCAAAGCACCGATGCGATCTGGATCGCGGCGCGAGTGGTGAGTGGTCTGCAGGAGGCGATCAGCCGCCGCCTGGATCCACTCCATCCGGTGGTGGTGAGCTTCGGCCGGATCGAGGGGGGGAAGGCCTTCAATGTGATCGCGGATCACGTGCGGTTGCTGGGCACGGTGCGATGCCTCGATGCAGCCGTCCATGATCGACTGCCCGGCTGGATCGAGGACACGGTCCATGCCCTCTGCCGGGGCCATGGCGGCGAGGCCCGTGTTCATTACCGTCGCATTTCCCCGCCGGTCCACAACGATCCCGACCTCACCCGCCTTGTGGCGGCGGCGGCGGTGGACCTGCTGGGTGACTCCCGGGTGGAATGGCTGGAGCAGCCATCGCTGGGGGCCGAGGATTTCGCCGCGCTTCTTGAGGGCCACCGCGGCACGATGTTTCGGCTCGGGGTGGCGGGGCCCGCCGGCTGCACCCCGCTTCACAGCAACACCTTCGCGCCCGATGAGGACTGTCTGGCCGTAGGCATCCGGGTCCTCACCCTCAGCCTGCTGCGCTGGATGGCGACACCGTGCTGAAGGCACCCCTCCCCTCGGCGGCTTCACCGCCGTCCCAGCGCCGCGCTGCCCTGTTGGCACTCGCCTCCCCCCTGCTGATCCTGCTGGCCCTGGTGGGCCTGTTGCGCCGCTCTGGAGCGTCCCGCTGGGAGGTCCTACCAGCCCTGTTGATCGGGTCGGGCCTGCTGCTCACCAGCCTGCACCGCCGCCGACGGCGCAGAAGGGAGCTGCTGCGTTCGTTGCGTGAGCATCCGCCGGGATAGATGCGCGTTGCCATCTCAGGTTCGCGATCATCTGGCTTGTGATCACGCAACAGGGAAGGGTTGCATCTACTAGTCATGCTAAAATGAATTTCGTTACTTTCGGTCTTGCTGAGTTGCATGGCTATCGATAAGCTTCTATCACGTAAGCAGTCAGTATACTTCGAATTCGTCTTTGTTCTAGTGATTGCCTTGCTGGCCCGCGGCAATGGCATCTTTTCGCTCAATTGGTCCTGCGACGATTTCTTGAGCATCGCCGACCCAACCGGCACGGGCTATGCAGTCAGTCAGGTGTCGCAGTTGAGGTTTTTTGCGGCGTTTATCACCCGATTGGTGGGTTGGCTTGGGGGAGGATTCCCTCCCCTTGGAGTGTTCTGGAATGTCAGTCATACGGCCTCGATGGTGGTTTTCGCCCTGGCGCTGCGCCGCTTGTGGATTCCGGGCTCGCCATCCATCTATGGCGTTCTCATCGGACTGCTCTTCACTCTTTTCCCTTATCACATCAATCTGCTGGCTTTTCAGTTGCAGCATCCGTCGATGACGATGTCCTATCTCACCGGGGCCTTTGCTTTGGCGAACTGCAATCGTGCCGGCTGGTGGAAGTGGGCCAGTGTTATGGCGCTTGCGGCATCGCTGAGCTACCAAACCATGATTGCCTATTTCGTGGCGGCTGCTCTGGTGTTGGCGCTGATCCTCGCCTATCGTCACTTCCAATCCGCCGGGACAACACCTCCGGCTGAGACCTTCGCGCCTTTAGGCAATTATCTTCAGGTCATCGCTCTGGGATTGGTGGCTTATTTCGGCCTTGCCCTGCTCAGCTTGAAACTCTTTGAGATCGAGAGAGTCAATCGTACTACGTTTGCCAGCCTCGATGCAGCTCAGGAGAGATTTCAATTGCTCTTGAATCACCTTAAGCGCACCGCCTTCGGCAAGGAGCCCAGCATGGTGAGATCCCCTAAGTTGTTGCAATCAAGCCTGTGGGCCGTTGTGATATCAGGCCTATCCCTCAATTTGTTACGCCGATCCAAGGCTGGTTCCGTTGCGATCATTTTTGCTGGACTTTCTATTCTAGTTTCCATCGCCATTGTGGTCTCTGCATTTCTTCCCACAATTCTGATGGATCACGCCAGTGAAAACCCTCGCAATCTCCTGGCCACCGTACTTCTTGCTGCCGGATTGGTGGCCTTGGCCAGTCTGTCGGCCAATCGACCGATGAAGATCGTGGCGATTGCCTTGGCAGGGTTGCTTGCCTTGTCTTATGCGCTGATCACAAACACTCTCAGCATTGATCTGGCTCGATTGACAACGAGGGACTTCCTCCAAGCTAGTCGCATGGTGGAGAGGCTTGATCAATTGAGTGCTGCAAAAAAACTGCGCACAGTCGTTTTTATCGGTACTTATTCCCCTGGCGGCAACCTGAGCGGCTCCGAATATTATCAGTCCGGCTTCACCGTGCCTTGGGCCCAGTTGCCCCTGCTGCAGGAAGCCAGCGGTCAGGTGTTCGCCAATCCATCAAGCACTGATCAAGCGAAGGCCAAGCGACTTTCGGCCGAACTTCCTCCCTGGCCCGCCGCCGGATCCGTTGCTGTAGAGGGCGATGTTGGTGTGGTCGTGTTGAGTGTCCAAGCAAATCCAGTAGCTTCAGCGACCCCGAAACAGGGAGCTTCCGCTGAACGTGTAGAGCAATAAGTAATTGATCACAGCGGGCAGGATCGGTAGCAGGACCACCCATCCGGCCTTAGCTAGGTGGCCCAGCAGCAGGGCGGCCGAGGCATTGATCAGGAACAGAATCGTGAGGCCAAAGGTGTTGATGCGTTGTCCTTGGAGCCTGTCGTTGAAGGTGAAGCGCTGTTGGCCATACATTGAAACTCCAAAAGCAGCCAGAAAGCCAACCAGATTGGCCGGACCTGTGCCGATCTGAAGGCCGATTTTCAGCGTGGTCAGAATCGCTGCATGCACGGCGGTGGAAGCAATGCCCACGGCGCCGAAGCGGGCGATGCGGTGTTTGAATGGATTCATGTACGCGTTACGGATTTGATCACGTAATGCGGTCTTCGTTTGGCCTCAAGATAGGATCTGCCCACATATTCTCCCAGCACGCCGATGCCGATCAGTTGCAATCCCCCCAGGAATGTAACGGCGAAGAAGAGCGAGGCATAGCCCGGCACGTCAATGCCATAGAAGAGCACCCGCACCACGGCCGATAGACCAACGACGAAGGCGGCAGACGTCACGATCACACCGAGGTAGCTCCAGATGCGAAGCGGTGCTGTGGAAAAGTTGAAGATTCCATCAAGGGCGTAGTTCCACAGCTTCCAGCTTCCCCACTTGGTGGTTCCCGAGCTGCGGGCAGGTCGTTTGAAGTAGATATTCTTCTGTTGGTAGCCGATCCAGGCAAAAAATCCCTTAGAAAATCTCACCCTCTCTTCGCAGCCCAGTATAGCTTCAACCGCATCGCGATCGAGCAATCTGAAGTCGGAGGCATTGAACTGAACCTGAAGTTTGCTGAGCTTCAGAAAGAGTGAATAAAAGCCCTCAGAGCTCAGCCGCTTCATCAGGCCGTCACTGGAGCGATCATGGCGCACGGCATTCACCACTTGATAGCCCTCCAGCCAGGCCTCCACCATGGTGGGAATCAGGCTGGGAGGGTCTTGGAGGTCGGCGTCGAGGATGATGCAGGCATCTGCCCGGCAGTTCCTGAGGCCGGCAAGCATGGCCGCCTCTTTGCCGAAGTTGCGGCTCAGGCTGATGATTGCTCCGCCCGTTAAGCAGCTGGATCCGCGAATGTGCTGCTCCATGACCTGACAGGTCTTGTCGCTACTGCCATCATCAACGATCACGATATGAAATCGAAGTTCGCCTTTCCGATAGAGATTGAATCCTTGAATCGTGTCATCTAGAGTGTGGATGAGCGCTGCGGCTGATTCTTCTTCGTTGTGGCAAGGTATGAGCAGGTCAATAGTCTTCACGGCTTCACTGATGAAGGTCTGATTCCTGTTCGAAGTATCGCATGGGCTATCCACGGGTTGTCCCCTCCGGCTCCCTTTGCAGCAGCTCTCGATCGGCTGGCAATGTGCCTTTCAACTTCGCATTGGCGATGCTCCACAGTGGATGTGCCGCTCTTACGAATCAGCTCTGGCTATGGATCAATCCCACCCTGAGGCCGCTTCAGAACCGGGCCCGGACATCGCCGCTTTGCGCGCTGCCATCGCCTCCGGTGACCCCGCCAGGGCCATGCCCGCCCTGGCGCGTCTGAGGGAGGTGTCGGAGGATCGGGCCATCCCCCTGTTGCTGCTGGGGCTGGAGCAGACCACCTTCATGGTGCGGTCCCTGGCGTGCGCGGGCCTCGGGGTCAAACGCAACGAAACCGGCCGACAGGCCTTGGAGCGTTCCCTGCGGAGCGACTCAGATGCCAATGTGCGCGCCGAGGCGGCCAATGCCCTCGCCAGCCATGGGGTCGAGCAGGCATGGCCGCTCCTGCGCTCCGCATTCGAGGCCGACGACCACTGGCTGGTTCGCTGCAGCATTCTCTCCGCCCTGGCGGAACACCCCCAGATGGATCCCGAGCGACTGCTGGATCTGGCTGAACTGGCACTCCGGGATGGCGATGGCAGCGTGCGGGTGGGGGGCGCCGAGATCCTTGGCCGTCTGGTGCGGGAGGCTGGCAGCGGCCTGACCCCGACCTCCGGGGAAGGGGCTCCCCAGCCCTGGCAACGGGCCAGGTCGCTGCTGATGGCACACCAGAGAGATCCGGACCACCGGGTGGTGGCGGCGGCCCTCGATGGTCTGCAGGTCTGAATCCAGCCCACACGGCCGGCTCGCCCCCGATTACGGCCTTGCTAGGTTGGCTGTGTCACTAGGGGTGCCCAGCCCTCAGGTTGCCTCTGTCGGCAGCCACCGAATGAGAGCTCCAGGGCTGAGATCACACCCTCCGAACCTGATCCGGGTCATGCCGGCGCAGGGAAGTGCGGTCGAACTCAGCGCTGCGCCCCACCCCGATCCGTCGCTCCTTCCGGGAAGCGGCCCATCACTCGGTGATCGATCCCTTTCTTGGGTTCGGTCCCATTTCTTCAGTCTGTCCTTCGCCGTCATCGTCATGCGCACTGCCTGGATCGAGAAGCGTCGCGAGACAATCTCCAGCGGAGGCAATGTCACCCAACTGCATTACGCGCGAGCGGGAGTGGTGACCGAGGAGATGGCCCATGTGGCGAGGCGGGAGAAGTTGCCCGAATCCCTGGTGATGGAGGAGGTGGCCCGCGGCCGGATGATCATCCCAGCCAACATCAACCACGCCAACCTCGAGCCGATGGCCATCGGCATCGCCAGCAGCTGCAAGGTGAATGCCAACATCGGCGCCTCGCCCAATGCCAGCGACATCAACGAAGAACTGGAGAAGTTGCATCTGGCTGTGAAGTATGGCGCCGACACGGTGATGGATCTTTCCACCGGCGGCGTCAATCTTGATGAGGTACGCACCGCGATCATCAATGCCTCACCGGTTCCGATCGGCACGGTGCCGGTTTATCAGGCCCTCGAGAGCGTGCACGGTTCGATCGAACGGCTCTCGGAGGATGATTTCCTCCACATCATTGAGAAGCACTGCCAGCAGGGCGTTGACTACCAGACCATCCACGCTGGCCTGCTGATCGAGCACCTGCCCAAGGTGAAGGGTCGCCTTACGGGGATCGTGAGTCGGGGCGGCGGCATCCTGGCCCAGTGGATGCTCTATCACCACAAGCAGAATCCGCTCTACACCCGTTTCGACGACATCTGCGAGATGTTCAAGCGCTACGACTGCACCTTCTCCCTGGGAGATTCGCTGCGTCCTGGCTGTCTGCACGATGCCTCTGACGAGGCCCAGCTGGCCGAACTGAAGACCCTCGGTGAACTCACCCGCCGCGCCTGGAAGCACGACGTGCAGGTGATGGTGGAGGGTCCCGGCCATGTGCCGATGGATCAGATCGAGTTCAACGTGCGCAAGCAGATGGAGGAGTGCAGCGAGGCGCCCTTCTACGTTCTTGGCCCTTTGGTCACCGACATCGCCCCTGGCTACGACCACATCACCAGCGCCATCGGCGCCGCCATGGCCGGCTGGTACGGCACGGCGATGCTCTGCTACGTCACCCCCAAGGAACATCTTGGCCTCCCCAACCCGGAGGACGTGCGCAATGGCCTGATTGCTTACAAGATCGCCGCCCACGCCGCTGACATCGCCCGCCATCGCCCCGGCGCCCGCGATCGCGACGACGAGCTCAGCCGTGCCCGCTACGCCTTCGACTGGAACAAGCAGTTCGATCTCTCGCTCGATCCCGAGCGCGCCCGCGAATACCACGACGAAACTCTGCCGGCCGACATCTACAAACAGGCTGAGTTCTGCTCGATGTGCGGACCTAAGCACTGCCCAATGCAGACTAAGATCACCGATGAGGATTTGGAGGGGCTGGAGCGGGTGCTGGCGGAGCAACAGCGGGCCGCTGCCCCAACGACCTGAGGCGCGCCTCTGCTCACCCGAGCGCCTTTCGCCTTCGCCAGCAGGTTGTCGACGGTGAAGCCAACCCAGTACGGGCTTGATTCAGCAACGCGGATCCCTGCTGCTTAAGTCGGCATGCTTACAGTACCATTTACAGTTATTTTTTTATTCTTCGCAACTGTTTTGCTCCGCCACTCAAGTGGGTCGAGCAGTTTCAGCTGGGTGGCAAGGAGTTTCTTGGCTGCTTACTCACCAATGATTCTTGTCGGACATGTCGTACCGATAGAAAGACAACAGGTTTATGGCAAAAGACATATCTTCTGCACCATTCTGATGACGTTAATCTTCTGCATTGACGAAAGAAGGAACAGCGAATTTGCATTCTGCAGGAGCGTTTAATCATTTCCGCTTCCTGATTGCTCCATTTTATCTTCTTCTTGTCCGACAAGCAGTGCTCTGAAAGGCACGCGTTACTTGTTGGCCACTACAGCCTCATTGTCTTTATTGCTTTACGGCTTTGTGGCGGGAAGCCCAGTAAATTATGACTAAAATTCCTATATAATTTCTCTAGCGATGCTCTTTGTCGCCCAGGGAACCATAACGCCCTGAAAGTGTAGAATCACTTAGACAGGTTTTGTGTGAGTTAGGACATGACATTTTGTACCGGCCCGATCTTTGTTTTTATAATTTAAGGGGGCTAGGTCCTTTTTTCAAGGGTTGAGTTTATTGTTCTTCTTGGCATAGTACAGCGTGTTGTGATATTAATCTGGGGCGGTTTTTTAAAAGAAAGCCTTTCGTAGCTTGCTTGCGACACAATATAAGGCTGTTGAGCTTAGTCTGGTCGCAGTAGTTGTGTTGCTTTTAGGCTCAAGCCAGCAGGTCATGCAAGGAGTATTGACCAAGAATGACCTCATTATAGTTGTTTTAATCATGTTAGGCTCTGGATTCGCATTCGAGTTGAATAATTTCCTGTATCATGGTAGGCTAAATATGAAAGCAGCCTCTCCGCCTGCCAGCTTAATAGCCAATCAATTATAAGTATTTGGAATCGCTTGTAGCTCTAGCAGCTATGGGCCAATTGTGGGCGTTTCGCTCTTGGCTAGCCTGGTCATTTGCATCTTTTGTGCAACTGGAGGGTTGCCAGGGTGCAAAGCCAAGCCGGAAGGGCTGGGAAAAGGAGCAGCAATTGAAGAAGCAGATTGGTTGGCGTTACATTGGCAACACAAGCCGAGCCGAAGCGCCGTTTACGGTCTCCGCCGTTGAACTTTCCAAAAAAAGTGGCTCCCCTCGATCCGGGGGGAGCCAGAAAACACACCAAGTTCATTGCTTCTGAGCTTTGAGCTCACCCCAGCGCCTTCGCCTTCGCTACCACATTTTCGACGGTGAAGCCGAACTTCTCCAGGCACACCGGCCCAGGTGCCGAAGCGCCGAAGCGGTCAATCGACACGGTGTCGCCGTCGAAGCCGGTGTACTTGTGCCAGCCGAAGGAGCTGGAGGCCTCTACCACAAGGCGCTTGCGCACGGCGCCCGGTAGCACCGATTCGCGGTAGGCGGCGTCCTGCTCCTCGAACAGCTCGACGCAGGGGATCGACACCACCCGCACGTTCTTGCCTTCGGCGCGGAGAACGGCGGCGGCCTTGGTGGCCAGTTCGAGTTCGGTGCCGGTTCCGATCAGGATCAGCTCAGGGGTGCCGTTGCTGTCTTCGAGGATGTAGCCACCCTTGGCCACGGCCGCGGCGGAGGAATTGGACTGGTTGGCCATCGCCTGGCGGCTGAGGGCTAGAACGGTGGGCCGCTTGCGGTTCGCCACGGCAACCTGGTAAGCGCCCACGGTTTCATTGCCGTCGCCGGGGCGCATCACCAGCAGGTTGGGGATGGCGCGCAGGTTGGCCAGGGTTTCGACTGGCTGGTGGGTGGGGCCGTCTTCACCGAGGCCGATCGAATCGTGGGTGAGCACGTAGATCACCCCGAGTTCACTCAGGGCTGAGAGGCGCATCGCGCCGATCATGTAGCCCGCGAACACCAGGAAGGTGCCGCCGTAGGGGATCAGGCCGCTGTTGTGGTAGGCGATGCCATTGAGAATTGCCGCCATGGCGTGCTCCCGCACCCCGAAGTGGAGGTAGCGGTTGGCTTCGGCTCCCTTCTGGAAGCTCTTTTCGCCCTTGATGTCGGTGAGGTTGGAGTGGGTGAGGTCGGCGGAGCCGCCGATCAGCTCTGGCAGGCTCGGGCCGAAGGCGTTGAGGGCGTTGTAGGAGTGCTGGCGCGTCGCCAGACCTTTGTCTTCGGGGCTGAAGCTGGGGAGCTTGGCATCCCAGCCCTGGGGCAGCTCGCCCCGCAGGCGGCGCTCAAACTCAGCGGCTTCTGCTGGATAGGCGGCGCGGTAGGACTCCAGGGCGGCATTCCACTCGGCCTCGGCGGCGGCGCCGCGATCGATCGCCTGGCGCCACTGGTCGTAGGCCTCGGCGGGCACTTCGAAGTCGCCGTAGTTCCAGTCGAGGGCCTTGCGGGTGAGGGCGGCCTCCTCGGCTCCGAGGGCGGCGCCGTGCACGCCGGCGGTGTTGGCCTTGTTGGGGGAGCCGAAGCCGATCGTGGTGGTGATCTTGATCATGCTGGGCTTGTCGGTGACCGCCTTGGCCGCCTCGATCGCCTTGCGGATCCCCTCCACATCGTGGTTGCCGTCGGCCACGTGCTGCACGTGCCAGCCGTAGGCCTCGTAACGTTTGAGCACGTCCTCGGTGAACGACACCGCCGTGTCACCGTCGATGGTGATGTGGTTGTCGTCGTAAAGGGCGATCAGCTTGCCCAGGCCTAGGTGGCCGGCCAAGGAGGCCGCCTCACCGGACACGCCCTCCTGGTTGCAGCCGTCGCCCATGATCACGTAAGTGAAGTGATCCACCAGGGTGTGGCCGGGCTTGTTGAAGCTGGCCGCCAAGTGCGCTTCGGCGATCGCCAGACCCACGGCGTTGGAGATGCCCTGCCCCAGGGGGCCTGTGGTCACCTCAACCCCGGGGGTCTCGAAGGTTTCCGGGTGGCCGGGGGTTTTGGAGCCCCATTGGCGGAACTGCTTGATGTCCTCGATCGTCACCGAGTCGTAGCCGCTGAGGTGCAACAGCGCGTAGAGCAGCATGCAGCCGTGGCCGGCCGAGAGCACGAAGCGGTCGCGGTTGAACCACTTGGGATTCTTGGGGTTGTGCCGCAGCACCTTGTCCCAGAGGGCGTAGGCCATGGGGGCGGTGCCCATCGGCAGGCCCGGGTGGCCCGAATTCGACTTGTTGATCGCATCCACCGCCAGGAAGCGGATGCTGTTGATGCAGAGCGTCTCGACCGAGGTGGTGGGAGCGGCGACCATGGGGGCTCGGGGGTGTGGGGCTAAGCGGTAAGTGGGGGGCTTGGTTCCCGGGGATGGGAGGGGCCGCGGCGCGGCGCTCAGGTCATCCGGCGGAACGCCAGACAGACGTTGTGGCCGCCGAACCCGAACGAGTTGGAGAGCACGACATCAACGGGGTGTTCCCTGGCCTGATTGGGCACGACATCCAGATCACAGGCGGGATCGGGAGTGCGGTAATTGATCGTAGGCGGTACGAGGTTGTGGCCAATCGCCAGCACCGCTGCCACGGCCTCGATGCCGCCGCTGCCCCCGAGGAGGTGGCCGGTCATCGACTTGGTGGAACTCACCGGGATCCGATGGGCGTGTTCGCCGAGGGCCGCCTTGATGGCTGCGGTCTCGTTGCTGTCATTGGCCTGGGTGCTGGTGCCGTGGGCATTCACATAGCTCACCTCTTCGGCGGCAAGGCGTCCGTCCGCCAGGGCCAGTCGGATCGCTTCGCTGGCTCCGACGCCCCCGGGGGAAGGGAGGGTGTAGTGGTAAGCATCACAGGTGACCCCATACCCCACCAGCTCCGCCAGGACGGTGGCCCCCCGGGCGTTGGCGTGGTCCAGGCTTTCCAGCACCACCACGCCGGCCCCTTCCCCGATCACGAAGCCGTTGCGCTCCAGATCGAAGGGACGGCTGGCGGTGGCCGGATCGTCGTTGCGGAAGGAGAGGGCCTTGGCGCTGGCGAAGCCCGCCACACCGAGGGGGGTGATGGCCGATTCGGCCCCACCGCACACCATGGCGTCGGCGAGGCCGAGCTGGATCTGGCGGAAGGCATCGCCGATGGCATTCGATCCGGCCGCGCAGGCGGTGGCCACAGCGCTGCTGGGGCCGCGGGCGCCGAGGGCGATGGCTGCCAGGCCGGTGGCCATGTTGGGGATCATCATCGGCACGCAGAACGGACTCACCCGGTCCGGTCCCCGGTCGGCCAGCACATGGGCCTGGGTCTCCATCATCAGCAGACCGCCCACGCCGGAGCCGATTGACACGCCAATCCGGTGCCGGTTGCCGTCATCAATGGTCAGGTGGGCATCGGCCACGGCCTGTTTGGCCGCAACCACCCCGAACTTGCAGAAGCGGTCCCAGCGCTTGGCCTCCTTCGGTTCGAGCCAGCCAGCTGGATCAAAGTCCTTCACCTCAGCGGCAAAGCGGCAGGCATGCCGCGAGGCATCGAACAGGGTGATCGGCGCCACTCCGTTGCGGGCCGTGCGCAGGCCATCCCAGTAGGCGGCAACGTCGTTGCCGATCGGTGTGACCGCGCCCAGTCCCGTGACGACGACGCGGCGGAGTCCCTCCACCATGGGCGCCTCAGGCCTGTTTCTCTTGGATGTACTTCACGGCATCACCCACGGTGGTGATGCCCTCGGCCGATTCGTCGGGAATCTCGATGTCGAAGGCTTCCTCTAGGGCCATCACCAGCTCGACGGTGTCGAGGGAGTCGGCGCCGAGGTCGTTCTGGAAGTTCGACTCGGGCTTCACCTCCGCCGCATCGACGCTGAGCTGCTCGGCAACGATCGAGCGGACTTTCTCGAAGATCGCTTCCTGGGACATAGCCGCTGTGTGGGAGGCCGCATCCTACGGGTCGACCCCTTGCGGGTCCCCGCAGCGTATGAACAAGGGTGACGGCCTTGCACCCCGTGGAGCCGCTGCTGGGCGGCGCTCGGTACGTTGGCTGCACGCCGGCCTTTCGAGCGCTCATGTCCCACGCCGTCAAGATCTACGACACCTGCATCGGTTGCACCCAGTGCGTGCGGGCCTGTCCCCTCGATGTGCTCGAGATGGTCCCCTGGGACGGCTGCAAGGCCGGCCAGATCGCTTCTTCTCCCCGCACCGAAGATTGCGTGGGCTGCAAGCGCTGTGAAACGGCCTGCCCCACCGACTTCCTCTCGATCCGGGTCTACCTGGGCGACGAGACCTCCCGCTCCATGGGTCTGGCCTACTGAGGCCGATGCCAGCCAGGCCCCGGTTCCGGCCGCTGTCTACCGTTCTGGGCCTTTTGGTTGGCCGCGGCTGGCCATAAATGTTGGCTAGCCATTCATGTCGGCTGGCCATGGCTATTGTTTGGGCAATGACTTTTGTCTGGCAATAGCTGTTGTCTGGCAATGCATGCTCCCGGTCCAGCCCGCCCTCGCGCCTGCTTCCCACCTTCCTCCACGCCAGGCGCCGCGCCTGGCTTTTTTGCTGGCGGCGGCCGTTTGCTGCGCGCCGGACCCGGGCGCGGAGCCCGGCCCATCGGCCCATAAGCTCAACTGGCGTGCTCTTCGCCGCCCCCCGTCCCGAGCCCCCCAGCTATGTGCGGCATCGTTGCCCTGATCGGTTCGCGCGAGGCGGCACCCCAGCTGCTCGATGGCCTGCGGCAGCTCGAATATCGCGGCTATGACTCCGCCGGCATCGCCACCGTGGCACCGGATGCCTCCGGCGGCAGCCTCCACTGCCTCAAGGCCGAGGGCAAGCTGGTGAACCTCACCGCCCGCTATGAGCAGAGTGGGGCACCGGGGCTGTGCGGCATCGGCCACACCCGCTGGGCCACTCATGGCAAGCCCGAGGAGCGCAACGCCCACCCCCACCTCGATGGCAGCGGCCGGCTGGCGGTGGTGCAGAACGGCATCATCGAGAACTACCGCAGCCTGCGGGAGGAGCTGCAGGCCAGCGGTGTGGTGTTCCTCTCCGACACCGACACCGAGGTGATCCCCCACCTGGTGGCCCGGCGCCTGGCCGACCTGGAGGCCGCCGGGGGTGTGCCCTCGGCCGCCCTGTTGCTGCAGGCGGTGCAGGAGGTGCTGCCGCGGCTGCATGGGGCCTATGCCCTGGCGGTGGTGTGGGCGGCGGTGCCGGGGGCCCTGGTGGTGGCGCGGCGCCAGGCCCCGCTGCTGATCGGACTGGGGGAAGGCGAATTCCTCTGCGCCAGCGACACGCCCGCTCTGGCGGGCTTCACCCGCACCATCCTGCCGATGGAGGACGGCGAGGTGGCCCTGCTCACCCCCCTCGGGATCGAGCTTTACAACGCGGCGGGCGAGCGGGTGCAGCGCACCCCGAGCCTGTTGAGCGGCACCGAGCACGTGGCGGACAAGCGCAGCTTCCGCCACTTCATGCTCAAGGAGATCCATGAGCAGCCGGAAACGGCCGCCCTCTGGGTGGCCCGCCATCTGCCCCCCGAGGCCCTGGTGGCGCTTCCCCTCGACGACGCGGTCTACGAGGGCGTTGAGCGGATCCAGATCCTGGCCTGCGGCACCAGCCGCCATGCCGCCCAGGTGGGGGCCTACCTGCTCGAGCAGCTCGCCGGCATCCCCACCAGCGTGTACTACGCCAGTGAATTCCGCTACGCGCCGCCGCCGCTGGCCGCCCACACCCTCACGATCGGCGTGACCCAGTCGGGGGAGACGGCCGACACCCTGGCGGCCTTGGCGATGGAGCAGGAGCGCCGGCAGGCCCACGGCGATCTTGCCTTCGCACCCCGACTGCTGGGGATCACCAATCGTCCCGAGAGCTCCTTGGGTCGCCTGGTGCCCCACCTGCTCGATATCGGCGCCGGCATCGAGGTGGGGGTGGCGGCCACCAAGACCTTCCTGGGCCAGCTCCTGGCCTTCTATGGCCTGGCGCTTGCCTTTGCGGAACGTCGCAGCCTGGCCGTCGCCGCGCTTGCCGCTGGAAAGGCCGCCCCCGCCGGATCCCCCGGTCGCTCCGAAGCGCCGCTGCGCAGTGCCGCCGAACTTCATTCCCTGGCCAATGGCCTGCGGGCCATGCCGGACCTGTTGCAGCGCCTGGTGGAGGACCACGACCAGCGCTGTGCCGAGCTGGCCCACCTGTTCGCGGAAACACAGGATGTGATCTTCCTGGGCCGGGGCATCAACTATCCGATCGCCATGGAGGGGGCCCTTAAGCTTAAGGAGATCAGTTACATCCACGCCGAAGGCTATCCGGCCGGCGAGATGAAGCACGGCCCGATCGCCCTGCTGGATGCCCGTGTGCCGGTGGTGTCGATCGCGGTGCCGGGCACGGTGTTCGACAAGGTGCTCTCCAACGCCCAGGAGGCCAAGGCCCGCGATGCCCAGTTGATCGGTGTGGCCCCCGACTGCCCCGATTCCGAGCTGTTCGATCTGCTGTTGCCGCTGCCGGAGGTGGATGAACTGCTCAGCCCCCTGCTCACGGTGATCCCGATGCAGCTGCTCAGTTATCACATCGCCGCCCACCGGGGCCTGGATGTAGATCAACCCAGGAATCTGGCCAAGAGTGTCACGGTTGAGTAGCGGACCTGTTGCGGTGGGCGGCAACGCTCGCTTCGCTCGCTCACGCCGCCCACCGCAACAGGTCCGAGCTTCCTGCGGTTGCCGGTGCGGCGGATCTCTCAGCAGTAGGCGGAGTCGTGGTCGGGGTGCAGCGACAGGAGGCGGAGCCAGTCGCCATCACGCCAGGCCACGGCCCGGCAGCTGCGGCTCACCCGCAGGGAGAAGAGTCTCTGGCCCTGGGGGCCCTGACGGCTCTGGATCAGTTCCCTGCGCGGTCTCTCGATTAGCACAAGCTGCTGCCAGTCCATCGTCTGCAGCAGGCGCAGAGTTTTGAGCGCCACCCAGGCTTCGTTCTTCTGGAGGGCCAGCAGGTTGGCCTGAAATTCCGGATTGTTGAGATCCAGGGCGATCACGGCCGCTGGCTGAGGTGCTGCTCCAAGGCGTCGAGGTCGGTCAGGGAAGACGGTTGGTCGATGGCGGCCAGGGCCCGATCCAGCCGGTTGGCTGCTTCAGGTTGGTGCAGCCACAACTCCGCATCCGCAATGGTGCGGGCCGTCTTGATCAGCCACACCCCGGGCTCGGTGCTCTCGATCAGCACGGTGCGTCCGGCGAATTCCTTGCCCAGGGAGATCTGGCCGCTGGTCCCCACCCGCTTCACCGATGCCGTCATGCATGGATGAGATTCACCCCTTGGTGGGGGTGGGGGGAAGTTCGGTTCCGCTCACCCTTTGTGGTGTCAGGTTGTGGCGCTCACTATTGGGTGGGTTTGGGGAGGGAAGTGCCGCTCGCTCTTGGGGGTGAGGGTCCATGCTCGCCACGGTCCCTGAGGTCGCGCGGCTCTGGCTTACTTCACCGCTGCCACATCGGTGCGGCCGTAGCGGTCTTCGAAGCGCACGATGTCGTCCTCGCCGAGGTAGGGGCCGCTTTGCACCTCGATCAGTTCCACGGGGATCATGCCGGGGTTGCGCAGGCGGTGGCGGGAGCCCAGGGGGATGTAGGTGCTCTGGTTCTCGCCCACCAGTTCCTCGACGCCGTTCTTCTCCACCAGGGCGGTGCCCTTCACCACCACCCAGTGTTCAGCGCGATGGTGGTGCATCTGGAGCGAGAGGCTGGCTCCGGGCTTCACCTCGATCTTCTTCACCTGCCAGCGATCCCCTTCCACCACGCCGTCGTAATGGCCCCAGGGGCGGTAGATGCGGCGGTGGGCCTTGCTTTCCGGGGCCCCCTCCCGTTCGAGGCGCCCCACGATCGCCTTCACCTCCTGGGCTCGGTCGCGGTGGGCCACCAACACCACGTCGTCGGTTTCGACCACCACCAGATCCTCCACGCCGAGGCCCACCACGAGGCGGTGTTCACTGCGGAGGTAGCAGTTGCGGGAGTTTTCGCTGATCACCCGGCCCCGCAGTACGTTGCCTTGCGCATCCTGTTCCCCGGTTTCCCAGAGAGCGCCCCAGCTGCCCACATCGCTCCAGTCGGCATCGAGAGGCAGCACGGCGCCGCGGTCGGTTTTTTCCATCACGGCTACATCGAGGGCCACATTGGGACAGTTGGCGAAGGCCTCCCTCTCCAGCCGCAGGAACTCGAGGTCAGGGCTGTCCTGGTCGAGGGCGGCGCGGCAGGCGCTCACCACCTCCGGCGCCAGGCGCTCCAACTCCGAGAGGATGGCGCTGGCGCGGAAGAGGAACATGCCGCTGTTCCAGGTGAAGCGGCCGGTGGCGAGGAAGGCCTCGGCGGTGGCCAGATCGGGCTTCTCCACGAAGCGGGCGATCGGCACCGGCGCGGCGGGATCGAGGGGCTGGGCGGCCTCGATATAGCCATAGCCCGTTTCCGGCGCCGTGGGCACGATGCCGAAGGTCACCAGGCGACCGGCCTCGGCGGCCGGGATACCGGCGGCCACGGTGGCGCGGAAGCGCTCGGGGCTGTTGATCACATGGTCTGCCGCCAGGATCAGCAGCAGGGGATCGGCGCCGCTGGCGGTGGCCTGCAGGGCGGCGATCGCCACGGCGGGGGCGGTGTTGCGGCCGAGGGGTTCGAGGAGGATTCCGGCCGGCTCCACGCCAATCTGGCGCAGCTGCTCCGCCACGATGAAGCGGTGATCCTCGTTGCAGATCAGCAGGGGGGGCGCCAGCTCCGGCAGGCCCTCCAGCCGCAGTTGGGTCTGTTGCAGCAGGGTGTCATCGCCCTGGCCGGCCAGGGGCCAGTATTGCTTGGGATAGCTGGCGCGGGAGAGGGGCCAGAGACGGGTGCCGGTGCCGCCGCAAAGGATCACCGGAACCAGGGGGGAGGGGGCCATGGCTGCCGTGGCGTTTGCTCAGGGACGAATCGGCCTCATTCAACCTGAGCCGGAGGCGGCCGATGGCACCAGCGGGCACCTTGGCTCACCGGATCTGGCTCGATCGGCTCGGCTGCGGCGCCTGGTCGGCGCCGGAGCGGCGATTCAGGGCGGATCTCAGGCGGGAGATCGGCCGCCGGCCAACCTCAGAGCTCCAGTAACCCGGGCGGTGGGGTGATGCCGATCCAGCCCTCGGCCAGGTTCACCACCGGCACGATCGCCTCCACGAAGGGGATGAACACGCGGCGGCCAGCACCTCCCGGGGCCGCGGCGGTGCGTTCCACCTCCAGCAGGTCGTTGCCGGCGTGGATGAGATCGAGCACCCGGCCGATCACCGCGTCAGCCTCGCCTTCGGTGTCCAGGTTGGCTGTGCTGCTGTTCTCCGCTTGTTCCCCCTTGGACGCTTCGCTGGCAGCGCTGGCCCCAGCCGGGGCGCCGCTGGCCCCCGGCGGCCGGCCCCCCGCCAGCAGCCGCACCTCCAGCCCCACCAGATCAAGCAAGTGGAATTCGCCCGGCTCCAGGGGGGGGCGATCGGCGGCGGGCACCAGCAGCTCGTGGCCCACCAAGGCCTCGGCGGCCTCGCGGCTGTCGATGCCGGCGATGCGCACCACAAAGAGCTCCTTGCCAGGCAGTTGGCGGCCGCTGCGGAGCTCCACGGGCTGGGCAGGCCTGCCCTTGGCCTGCAACCAGCGGGGGCCACGGCGGGTGAAGCGCTCGGGGAAGTCGGAGAGGGGGAGCACCCGCAGCTCACCCCCCAGCCCCTGGGCGCCCACCAGACGACCCACCACGAGCAGCTCGGGCGGCTTAGCCGTGACCACACCAGGGGCGGCAGCCGGTTGGGGCGAGACGGGATCGGCCATGGGGCGGCTTCGGCGGGGTTGATGCAGATGGGTTGATGCAGAGGCCTGCGCCGCGATTCTGGGCCATCCCCTCCATCGCGGCCGACCAGGTCGCAACGATGGGCGCCCTGCGGTCCGGCGGCGGATGCGGCGGGGTGTCCGGGAGCAACGGTGCCCAACCACTGGCTGCGGAGCGGCTCGGATCGATGCAGGCGGCGGTCGGAGGCGCTTGCTCCGATAATGGCCCCAGCCCGTCCCTCACCCCCGCCGGTCCGCCATGGCATCCGAGTCTCCTGCGCCGATCCTGCCGGGCACCACGGTGGTGGTGAATGATGCCGGCTCCATCTACAACGGCTACCGGGGCTTTGTGCAGCGGATCAGCGGCCGCCGGGCGGCGGTGCTGTTCGAAGGGGGCAACTGGGACAAACTGATCACCGTTCCCCTGACCACCCTTCAGGCCGTCTGATTGCGGCCAGGGCGACGCGGGCCGCCTGCTGCTCGGCTTCGCGGCGGGATCCACCCCAGCCCTCGCCAGAACAGATGACATCGCCTGTCGCAGGCGCATCACATCCGCAGTGCACCCAGGCGCGGAAGCGGTGCGGATCGCCGTGGCGGCGGTTCATCTCCTCGCAGCGGTAGTGGGGAAGCCCCAGCCCGCGGCCCTGGCTCCACTCCTGCAGGGCCGTTTTCCAGTTGTGGCGGTCTGGATCGGCGAGCAGCTCGGCGCTGGAGCGTTCCCAGGCCGGCTCCAGCCAGCGGAGCACTAGCTCCAGTCCACCCCGGCTGCTGCCGCCCAACCGGTAGAGGGCGCCCACGAGGGCCTCGCAGCATTCGGCCAGCACGGTGGCCCGGCCGCTGGCATCGCCGAGGGCCACCGGCCCGAGCCGCAGCAGGGGGGCCAGCTCGATCCGGTCGGCCAGTTCGGCCAGCCAGCGATCACTCACCAGCTGGGCCCTCAGGGCGGAGCGTTGCCCCACGCTGAGGGAGGGATGGCGACGCTCGAGGAACTCGGCGGCGGCCAGCCGCAGCACCGCATCGCCGAGGAATTCCAGCTGTTCGTGGTTGCGGCCGCGGCCGGCGGAGGTGTGGGTGAGGGCCTCCTCGATCGGGGCCAGGGCCGTGGCATCGGCCTGCAGGTGGCCAGCGCCGGTCGGCTCGCCGCTGGCGACGGGATCGATCCCGAGGCTGGCCAGGAGTGCGGTCAGCTGCTCCAGGCGCTGGCCGCTGATCGGGGGTAAGCGGGACGCCTGGCCCATGGTGATTGCGGGCAAAGGGGTGGAAAGCAGCACATAAGCCGGGTTCTGTTCACCGCCACAGGGCCCGGGGGCCTGGTGGCGGGGGTGACCATCTGTCTGGGACCGCCGTTACCGGCGGCCTCGAGCGGCACTGGGGAACGGAACGGGAACGATGGCCAACCCTTGTTCCGCGGGCCGAAGCCCTGGCCTTGCTCCCGGCCGGGGTTTACCGAGCCGGCACCTCTCGATGCCGCTGGTGCGCTCTTACCGCACCCTTGCACCCTTACCTGTGCGGCCGGCGGACCGAGGCCCGCAGGTCGCCATCGGCGGTGTGTTTCTGTGGCACTGTCCTCACGGTCGCCCGCACCGGGCGTTACCCGGCAGGCCTGGCCATCGGGGAGCCCGGACTTTCCTCAACCGGCCGGAGCACCACCGTGGCTGAAGCCAGGCAACCCTCCACCGATCGCGATCACCTCGGCTACTTTCCAGAATTCATGTTAAGCAGCCGACGGCTGGCAGATGCCGCCCAGTCGAGGCGGGCTGCTGGAGGGGGGCTTCGCTGGCGATAGGCTGGGGGATATGGGGCTGTAGCTCAGCCGGATAGAGCGACGGTTTCCTAAACCGTAGGTCGTGGGTTCGAGTCCCGCCAGCCCCGTCCTCAATAAACCTAGTCACAGCAAGGGTTCTCAGGGAAGAAAAACCCCGCAAAAGCGGCAAGACCGTCCCCTCACGTTAGGCAATACGCTAGGCAAATCGGCACGGATCGACCACGTTTAGGTAAGTGGTTAGGCAAGTCCGGTGCCCCCCTCCGATCCCAGGCTCAGCCGCCAGAACGCTCCTCTGAAGCTGAAAGGCCACGGAGTCACCCTTGATGTGCTGGGAGCTCGGGTACGGCTGCGGGCGACCATGCCGCCGCGGCCGACCGATCCGCTTGGGACGGGGCTCAGGCAGCACAGGATCAGCACGGGTCTTGCCTATCCGGATCAGGCCATCGAGGCACTGAGGGGGGAGAGGGGGAATGGTTTCGGCTCTTCTTTTTCCTACCCCCCCATCGGGAGATCGCAGTCGGGGCTGGGGTTCTGGTGGGGGAGCAAGGTGTGTCCGCCGGTTCATCCCCCACTGAGGGAGGTGGCCGTGCGGTGATCGGGCAGCGGCCAGGCTCCCTGCTCAGTTCTGCAGGCGCGCTGGTAGGTCAGCGGGCACGCGGAAAAGGTCGCGCTTGCCGTCCTTCTCCTGGGTCAGCAGGCCGCCGCCTGCCAGCTTCTGCAGATCGCTGCGGGCCGGTCTGGTTGCTGACGCCATGACTGTTCTGGCGGGAGAGCACCGTGTAGCGGAACCCTGCATGGCGCTGGGCATGGCGCAGCAGCGCCAGCTGGATCACCGTCACCTGGGCCAGCAGGAAGTCGGTTAGGTCGTTGTCATCGGTCTCGTAGAGCAGGAATGAGCGCTCGTATTTCGCCCGGGCCTGGTTGATCACCGAGGAGATCGAGATGAACTCAAACAGCCAGTACCCCTGCTTGAGCATCGACCAGTAGAAGAGTGTCCGGCGCCAATGAAGTTGGCCGTCGCATTGCATCGTTCAGTGAGTTACCCGTCCCGTTTTGTTCCATCACAGGCGGGCATGGCATGAAGCCGGGATCTGCTGGCAGCAATCGGCCCCAGCCCCTCGCCCTCCAGCCGGCATCGATCGCCGGCTCCATCAGGCGGCCGAAATCCTCTAACTGGAGGTGGAGGTGTTGCCTGCGGTGATTCGACACGATGGACCATTGTGGGTTGGCTGAGTCGAAGAGATTCCAGGAGTGAATTCAGAGGTAGCCAACCGGGAGGAGCTTCTTGCTTCCTTGCGGCTGCTTCTTCGGGAGGCGCTTGAATTCAATCGGAATAAGATCTTGGCCCATGTTCAACCTGTCAATGCTGCGGATTCTTTTGCAACGCAATTCTCTCAGGGAGCCAGTAGTTCTTCCTAGCCACCGGTATTGATCATGGCAATCGTGGTCATGGCAGCTCCAGCCATCCACGCAAGGCCAAATCGAGTTCGATGACGGCTTGGGGCTCCAGTTGCCCCACCACGGCTCCCACCGCCTCGATGGGCACGGTGAACAGCTTGTCGACCATCAGCTGCGAAGGTTTGCGGAGCCCATTGCGGGGTGAAGGGTCGACCGCGATGCGCACCAGGGAAGCCTCCATCAGGGTGCTGGTGAGGGGGCAGAGGGTGACACAGGGATGGGCCTGCAGCCAGCGATCGGCCTGCACCACAACCGCCGGCCTTGGCTTGCCTGAGTAGGCGCCGGGGCTGGCTACTGTCACCAACGTTCCGCGGCACAGCGTTGCCCTCGGCGCCTGGGCTGGAGGCGTCATGCGGTCCAGTCGCTCCAGTCGGGCAGCTGCTCGCTCCAGTTCGGCGGCTCCAGCCGGGCCAGGTGCTCCGATTGGCGGCGCGCCTCATCACTGTCGCCATGGCGCAGCAGGTATTGACGGATGGCCTCGCGGATGCAGGCACTGCGGGTCATGCCCTGCTGCCGGGCCAGCAGATCCAGCTGCCGCTCCTGCTCCAGCTCCATCCGCACGCCGATCACCATCGAAACAGCCGTAAAACGTCTTGTACAACAGCCTAGTGTCGCGGGCAGGATCAAGGCGTTCAGGGGCAGTACCGGGTCGTGATTGTCCGCTGATGCAACGGAGCATCAGAGTCCGGATCCATCCGGATCCCTGGGATTGGCCACGGCCACTGAGGGCAGCTGGGCCAGCGGGGTGCTGTGGGAAGCGAGACCGGACAGCAGGAGGTGCGCCATGGGGAGTTAGGGCTCTTGGCGCGGCCCGAAGCTGTAAATATAGTTACAACGGGTGGGCCTGCGGGGATGCTGATCTTCCGGGAGCGACATCCTCTGCAAAACAACCGGCGGCGCTGGCCTGGGCCCTGGCCAGGGTGGAGCCGTTGCAAGGTGTGGTTGCACAACGGTGCTGCGGCACGCGGTGTACGCGGAGTGGGCAGGCCGGGGCTCGGCGGCTGTGGGCCGGCTGATCGGAGGGCAGGAGGCCTTGTGGGTGGCGGGATGCCAGCGGCTGGGAGTAGCTCCGCCAGGTTGCGGGCTGCCTTGGAAGGTTCCAAGGTCAGGCGGATGGGCCGCCAGGCCTGCCGCATAGTCGCTAACGGGCTTTGCAGCCCCTGGCGATGTCTCGGGAACGGTGCGGCCGCGGAAGCGGGAGGGGCTCAGGCGGGGTGGCGGTTCAGCCAGGCGTTGAGGTCGTCAGGCCCCTGGAAGTCGAGCAGGGCGTCGAGAAGAGCTTCGAGCGCGCTGAGGGGGAGGGCCTGGATGCGGGACTGTTGGGAAGGGCTGAGGGTGCCGCAGCGGCGCTGGAGCTGGCGGACGGTGATGGCCGCGGCTTCGGTCTGGCTGCCTTTTTGCTCACCCTCTTGCTGACCCAGCCCGAAGATCTCGCGGTAGGCCACGCTGCTCGTGAAGTCGGCAACGGGATCCCACCCATGGCGCAGACCTCGGGAACGGTGCGGCCTCTCGGTGGTGCAGGCCCGCACCCTCTGCTGGCTGGCTCTGCTAATCGAGGCCCATGACGAGCAGGCCAGCGATGCCGAGCGCCGCGGCGATGTGGAGCAGGCGATGGGCTGGTTCGCCGATGCGATGCGTCTGCGCGATGTGATCCAGGTGCTGACCTCGATCGAAATCCCCCTTCCCGCCCAAGCCAACGGCAGCGAGCGGGACGACCCTCTCGACGATCTCCAGGACCGGGGCGGTCCGCTAGCGGCCTGAGGTTTGAGGCTATCGGCCGCGGGTGTTAAGCCATGTTGCAGACAAAGCCTAAATCAAGCCGTGGCCAGAGCTACGCATGGGATTCGATCATCTCAACCAGTGGGTCGACCCCATAGGTCCGAGCCTTTGAAAGAATCTGGTAATTGAGTTTGTGGCCCTTGAATTAAGGGCGGCCAGAGCTGAAAATGCGGCTGCCATTAAGATGGCTAGGGATGTATTTCTGATCGCCTCTTTCAGGAAAACCTGAAGGGATTCAGATTTTTGAAGAGCGGTGCTTTCAGATCCGGCATTGATTTGAGCTTTGATATTGTCTATCGCCCGTTGTTTGATCACCGGAAAAGCGGCGTCAAATTTGGCTGGCAGAGCGGGGGCATTGGGCAGGGAGGCAACGTAGGCGCGCAATTCGGCCTCAGAATTGACGGCACTGAGTCCCTTGACGATGGTCTTGAGTTTATTGATTGCTACGGTGCTGCTATTGGTTTGATTTTTAAGGACGCGGGAGCCGAGATAAAACTGCAAGGGGATGAGCAGCACCAGCACGACTGCAAACCACGAAGCTGCGCGAGCCACAGTGAGATTCCAGTCTTTAAGGATTTGTGCCGAATGATTGAATACCAGTGCAAGGGAAACGAGCGTGGCGCCAATCAGAAGTGAGGGGCTGGCTGTGATCAATGAAGCGATTAGATTGAGTTGCCATTCAGGTGTGGCGAGCTTCAAGGGAAAGGAGCTGAATATGATTGCGTTGAGGTGAAAGGCAATCAACAACCAGCCGATTATTGCAATCGTTGCAGCTGTTTTGGCTTTTAGGCGACTGCCCCTTTCGGAGTCTGACTCATGGATTAAGTGTAGCTCTTCAATGGCAGGCATTGGCCTCATAAGCATAGTGGCATTGTGATTTTAGCATAGGAATGCTGATAGTACTCCGGGTTCGCTGAGCCCGGCATCGCGAACCCGGGCTCGTGGTTTGCCAAAAAAAACCTCCCCTTGAGGGGGAGGTTGATTGAGTCATTCGCAGACTAGCGATCAGGCCGCAGCTTTGATGCGGTTGCGGATACGGCGGGAGAAACCGAAGGCAGCACCAGCACCGAGCAGGGGCAGGGGACCGGGGACATCTTCGGGATCTCCTCCCCCCGCTCCTTCCTGGACGAGGGTGTTATCCAATACTGTGGCACCACCTGCAGTAACAATTAGTGTGTTCGTGAAAATTGCTTCAGTAACAGTATCGGCAAGTTGAAAAAATGCTGTTGGGCTGGGTCCAGCATTTATATTAGCTGTAACAGGGGCAGGTACTGTAGACATAACGGGCATCAACCCTGAGAAGGTAGTTTGGTAAGTGCCTGTATTTGTACCAAATAAAGCAGAGCCTACTTGATTCCGATAATAAGAAAGCACATTTGTTGAGGGCGCTTTGACTTTAAGCTTATAGCTCAAGGTGTAAGTGCCTATACCCCACGAACCCGTAGAAGTTGCAAGGTTTAAAGTATGCATAGGATTGACAGGGCCTACTTCGCTAACATTAACAGTGTCGGTAGCCGCAAAACCGGTGAAAGAAAAATCGGAATAGGTCTTGTCACCAACACTAAAGGGAGCAGACGCTACCAATCCGGCGAGATTCCCGGTAAAGGCTTTAGCGGCTGGCGTGAAGCCGAGGGTGGTGAGCGCGGCACCGCTCAGCAGGCCGGCGGTGAGGAGAGCTTTGCGAGTCTTGGATGTGAGCTTGTTCATTTGGGGGGGGGAGGTCATGGGTATGAATGGCTAATGAAGAACTCTTGGTGAGCTTAGACCGAACGCAGCTTTTGGCGGAAAAAGTACAAATTCCGCCTAGTAACATAATCCCGTTAATTACCTGCAAAGTGCCCGCCAATCATGCCTTTTCTCCGCCTATACATTGGATGCGTAGGCCGATTTGCATCGCATTTGACGCGTCGTTGCCGACCGGTCAGGGATTGCGGTCGTCAGGCCCGTGGACATCGAGCCGAGCGTCGGCCCAGGCTTCGAGATCGCCCGGTGAAAGGGTCTGGAGGCGGTGGTCTGCGGGGCCGATCTGAGGCTGCAGCAGCGGTGCTGCAGCTGGCGCAGGCTGAGGGCGGCCGCTTCGGCATGGCGCCCTACTTGCTGGCCTTCCAGGAGCCCAGCTTGCCGGCTCTCCTGCCGACCTTCTTGGCGTCCCAGCCCAAAGATCTCGCGGATTACCTACACCACGCTGCCGGTGAAATCGTTGACGGTGACACCAGCCATGGCGCAGATCTCGGGAATGGTGCGTTGATGAAGCGTGAGGGGCTCAGGCGGGGTGGCGACTCAGCCAAGCGTTGAGGTCTTCTGGTCCCTGGAAGTCGAGCAGGGCGTCGAGAAGAGCTTCGAGCGCGCTGAGCGGCAGGGCCTGGATGCGGGCCTATTGGGTGGGGGTCAGGGCGCCGCAGCGATGCCCAATCAAGCGGAGGGAGATGGCAGTGGCTTCAGCTTGTCGGCCTTTTTGCTCACCCTCTTACTCACCTTGCTGGTGGTCCAGCCCAAAGATCTCGCGGTAGGCCCACGCTGCTCGTGAAGTCGTCGACGGTGATCCCACCCATGGCGCAGGCAGATCAAGGGAATGGTGCGGCCGCTGAAGCGTGAGGGACTCAGCTGGCGTGGCGGCTCAGCCAGGCGTTGAGGTCTTCCGGCCCATCGAAATCGAGCAGGGCATCGGCCAAGGCTTCGAGATCGCCCAGGGGCAGGCCCTGGATGCGGGACTGTTGAGCCGAGCTGAGGGTGCCGCAGCGGCGTTGCAGCTGGCGCAGGGTGAGGGCGGCGGCTTCTGCCTGGCGGCCTTCCTGGCGGCCCAGCCCGAAGATCTCGCGGTAAGCCACGCTGCTCGCGAAGTCGTCGACGGTGATCCCACCCATGGCGCAGATCTCGGGGATGGTGCGGCCGCTAAAGCGTGCCACCAGGATAGCTGCGATCACATCATCGATCTCGGTGGCCAAACTGGTGCTGGCGGCCTGGCTGCGGATCGCCTCTGAGCAGGCGGGCAACTGATCTTCCGGAAGCACCAGCATCCCCAACGCTCGCTGCAAGGGTGGCGCCGTTGGCGGCAATCGTTCGGGGGCTAGTTCAATCCACACCACCCGCCGCTCCACAAACTCCTGTACCGGCGTGGGGTCGCCGAAGTTGAGCAGGCGGGAAGGGCAGATCACCACCACCTGCCAATGACGGATCGGGCGGCCCTGGCGATCCTGTTGCTGCAGCAAGCGGCCCGTTTCGGCATTGAGCCGCAGCAGGAAGCCTGGATCAGCCGCCATCTGGGCCTCCAGGATCAAGGCCGGCCATTCGGTCTGATCAGCCGGAGGCAGAAACAGACCATCAAGCCGGTATTCCCGTTCCTTCAGCACCGGCGCGCTGAACACATACCCCTCCATCCGCGGCAGCAGCGTTGCCACCAGGGGCTGGAGGCGCTCCGCGTGCTGCTGGAACAGCCAGTAGAAGAGTTTGTCGCTGGCGACCACGGGGAGGGGGCGGATGCCTCATCGAGCCGAGGATGCCACGTTCAGGTGATGGTCATCAACGGGGGTCCCCTGGCGGGCGGAGGTTTCTAGCCCGGCGGTACCAGCCCATCGGGTTCAGTGCCATGATGGGAACCAACGCACAGAAGGGAAGCGGTGCCTGAAGAGCCCTGCCAATGCCCTGATTGCCAGCGGTTCTATCGAGAACACGACCGGCTGATCCGGGAGAACTCCAGTCTCCGGCAACAGCAGGAGCTCAACTGGGCCTCCCTCCAATCCTTCCGCACTCTGGCGGGACGGGTGCTGGAGGAGCTTCAGAAGCAGTATGGCGATGCTGAGCCCCCCGCCCCCGAGGGTGCTCGGGCCGCCGGCGCCCCAGCTCCTGATAGTGGACGGGGTGTGGCAGCCTCCGCCGCCGGAGCCGAGGCGGATGCCATGCAGCAGGCGATGGCTGACCTGGAGAACATCAACGCCCACCTCTTTTCCATCGAGGTACTGATGGAGCGCATCTTTGATGTGCGGGTGCCCGAGGAGGTGGAGCAGAAGTTCCGCGAGGTGGCCGGTGAACTGGCCCCCGATCCGCTCAATGCCGATCGGCTGCGGCTCAACCGCCTGCTGCACCAGACCCCCGATCTGCCCGACCGGGGCTGAAGCACGCGACAAGCTACGGCTCAACCGGCGGGGCTGGCCCTGCCAGGGCAGGGCCGAAGCTAGTGATTAAAGGATTCCGTGGGTTGAGATCCCAGGGGACTCTCCATCACTCGTCAAGCTCGCAGGTGATCGTGACCGGGAACGGCTCCGCTTTCCAGATCCGGCTCGCATAGTCGCGGATCGAGCGATCGGAGGAGAAGAAGCCGGTGCGGGCGGTGTTCAGCAGCGACATCCGGTTCCAGCGGCCCCGGTCGCTCCAGGCCTGGCCCACCTCTGCCTGGGCCCGCAGGTAGTCGGCGAAGTCGGCCAGCACATAGAAGCGGTCGTCGCCGGTGAGGTTCTGCAGCAGCGGCCGGAACATCTCGCCATCGCCATTGCTGAAGTGGCCCTGCTCAATCAGCCGCAGCACCTCTGGCATCGGCTCCAGGCCCGGAATCAGCTCCCAGGGCCGGTAGCCCTCCTTCTGCAGGGTTGCGATCTCGGCCGTGGTCTTGCCGAACAGGAAGAAGTTTTCGGCGCCCACCTGCTCGCGGATCTCCACATTCGCCCCATCGAGGGTGCCGATTGTGAGGGCGCCATTCATCGCGAATTTCATGTTGCCCGTGCCGGAGGCCTCCATGCCGGCGGTGGAGATCTGCTCGGAGAGATCCGCCGCCGGATACACCCGCTCGCCCAGCTTCACGTTGTAATCGGCTAGGAACACCACCTTCAGCAGGCCTTCGGTGGCGGGATCGGCGTTCACCATGTCGGCCACGCCATTGATAAAGCGGATGATCAACTTGGCCATCGCGTAGCCCGGCGCCGCCTTGCCGCCGAAGATCACCGTTCGCGGCGCCATGCCGGCGGTGTCGCCGCTCTTGATGCGCAAGTACTGCGCTACCACCTGCAGGGCATTGAGGTGTTGGCGCTTGTATTCATGGATGCGCTTCACCTGCACATCGAACAGCGACTGCGGATCCACCGCCACGCCGGTGTGGCGATGGATGTAGTTGCTCAGGTGCTGCTTCACGTTGAGCTTGGTGCTCTCCCAGCGCTCCAGGAAGCCGCCATCGCCTGCGAAGCGCTCCAGCTGGCGCAGCTGGTCGAGGTCGCTAACCCAGCCGGGACCCACCGCCTCATCCAGCAGGGCCGAAAGGCGTGGATTGGCCAGGGCCACCCAACGGCGTGGTGTGACGCCATTGGTGACATTGGTGAACTTCTCGGGCCATAGCGCCGCGAATTCGGGGAACAGCTCGCTCTTCACAAGGTCGCTGTGCAGGGCGGCCACCCCGTTCACATGGTGGCTGGCGATCGTGGCCAGGTGGGCCATGCGCACCGTCTTGCGGCCCTCCTCATCGATGATCGACACCTTGCGCAGGATCTGGTCATTGCCCGGGTACTTCAGCCGAACCTGCTGCAGGAAGCGACGGTTGATCTCGCAGATCAGTTCGTAGTGCCGGGGCAGCAGATTGCTGAACAGGTCCACGCCCCATTTCTCCAGGGCCTCCGGCAGCAGGGTGTGGTTCGTGTAGGAGAGGGCCCGGCTGGTGATGTCCCAGGCGTCCGCCCAGTCGAGGTGCTTGTCGTCGATCAGGAGCCGCATCAGCTCCGCCACGGCGATGGCCGGGTGGGTGTCATTGAGCTGCACCGCCCAGTGGTCCGGGAACTCCTGCACCGGGATGCCGCGGTGGTCCAGATTGCGGAGCATGTCCTGCAGGGAGCAGCTCACAAAGAAGTGCTGCTGCTTCAGCCGCAAACGGCGGCCCTCGTCGGTGCCGTCGTTGGGATAAAGCACCTTGGAGAGGGTTTCGCTGCCCACTTTCTCCTCCACGGCGCCGTAGTAATCGCCGATGTTGAAGGCGTAGAAATCGAAGCTTTCCGTGGCATCGGCTCGCCACAACCGCAGCCGGTCGCAGGTGTTGACTCGGTAGCCCAGCACCGGCACGTCGTGGGGCACACCGATGGCGTGCTCGGCCGGGATCCAGCGCACCCGATAGGAGCCCTTTTCATCCCGGTAGCTCTCGGTGCGGCCGCCGAAGCCCACGAAGCAGGACTGGTCGGGGTGGGGAATCTCCCAGGGCCAGCCACCCTTGAGCCACTTATCGGTGATCTCCACCTGCCAGCCGTCGCGGATCAGCTGGTCGAAGATGCCGAACTCGTAGCGGATTCCATAGCCGGTGGCCGGGATCTCCAGCGAGGCCAGCGATTCCAGGAAGCAGGCCGCCAGCCGGCCCAGGCCGCCATTGCCCAGTCCCGGTTCCTCTTCCACCTCGAGGATCTCGTCGAGGTCGGCTACCCCGAAGCGGCGCAGGGCGTCGGCGGCCTCATCGCGGATGCCGAGCATCAGCAGGTTGTTGCCCAGCTGAGGACCGATCAGGAATTCGGCCGAGAGGTAGGCCACCACCCGGGTGGGGGTGGCGTTGATCGCCTCGATGCCGGCCAGGTAGCGCGTCATCAGGCGGTCGCGCACGGCGTAGCTGAGCGCCATGTAGAGGTCGTGGCGGCTGGCTGCGGGGGCGAGCTTGCCGAGCGTGTAGAAGAGGTGCTCGGTCATGCCGTCAAACACGTCATCGGCCATCAGGCCGCTGCGGTCTGGATCGGCATAGCAGCCTGGCGTGGGCAGGCGCAGGTTGCGGCGGCGTGGTTCGGCGGTGGTCATGACGCTCTCCTGCGGGGGCCGCTTGGGGTTCGGCGCATGCCATAAGGCGCCTGGGCAGACCGTAGCGGTCGCTGCCGTTGCCTCATCAGATCGTTGCAGCCAGATCAGGAAGCAAACACGCCGCAGGGCCGCCGTAAGGTCTGCTGCATTCCGCCTGGCAGCTCTCGCTCAGCGTGGCCGCAGGCTTTTGATGACGTGCCCGTGCTGCCCGCATTGTTGCATCCGGTTTTCAGCTTCACCGCCCTCGCACCGGTGATGGCGTTGCCAGCCACGGTGCCGCCGGCCCTGGTGCCGCCGGCTCTGGGATCCTTCCTGTTGATGGCCTGGCCCGCCTGGTTGCTCCAGGCCGACCCCGGCTCGATCGGCAACCACAGCGTGGAGGTGGCCGAGACCCTGATCCAGGTGGGCCGCTTCCTGGTGATCTTCCTGGCCGCCCGCACCCTCGCCGAGGTGATGGTGCGGTTCCAGCTGCCCACCATCCTCGGGGAGCTGCTGGCTGGGGTGCTGATCGGGGTGTCCGGCTTCCACCTGCTGATCCCGCCGGACAGCGGCGCTCGTTTAAGCCAATGGCTCCTCGATCTGGTGGCCGGCCTCTCCGGCGCCACCCCGGATCTGGTGCAGAGCCTCTACAACGAGAGCTTTCCGGGCCTGCAGCAGGTGTCGCTGCTGGGTCTGTATGCCCTGCTCTTCCTCACGGGCCTCGAAAGCGAGCTCGATGAGCTGATGGCGGTGGGTCTGCAGGCCACCACGGTGGCGGTGACCGGTGTGGTGCTGCCCTTCGCTCTCGGTACCCTCGGCCTCTATCTGCTGTTCCACGTGCCCCTGGTGCTGGCGGTGTTCGCCGGGGCCGCAATGACCGCCACCAGCATCGGCATCACCGCCAGCGTGTTCGGCGAGCTGGGCTGGCTCCGCAGCCGCGAGGGCCAGATCGTGATCGGTGCCGCTGTGCTCGATGACATCCTCGGCATCGTGATCCTCGCGGTGGTGGTGAGCCTGGCTAGCGGCAATTCCTTCGCCATCGCACCGATCCTGCGGCTGGTGGCGGCCGCCGCGGTGTTCGTGGTCGGTGCCCTCTGGCTCAGCCGCACCGCCGCCCCCGCCTTCGACTGGGTGCTCGATCGGCTCAAGGCCCCCGGGGAGGTGGTGGTGGCCGGCTTCGTGGTGCTCATCCTCTGCTGCTTCTCTGCCCAGGCGATCGGCCTGGAGGCCGCCCTGGGGGCCTTCGCCGCCGGCCTGATCCTCAGCCGCTCGCGCCACACCGAGGCGATCCAGGAAACGGTGAAGCCCCTGGTGGCCCTCTTCGCCACCGTGTTCTTCGTGCTGATCGGCACCGGCATGGACCTCTCGGTGCTCAACCCCCTCGATCCGGCCAACCGGGAGGGATTGGTGGTGGCCGCCTTCCTGCTGGCGGTGGCGGTGGTGGGCAAGCTGGCCGCCGGCTGGAGCTACTTCAGCCTCGTGCCCACCCGGCGACTGGTGGTGGGCCTCGGCATGCTCCCGCGCGGCGAGGTGGGCCTGATCTTCCTGGGCCTCGGCAGCCAGGCCGGCATCCTCACCCCGGCCCTGGAGGCCGCCATCTTGCTGATGGTGATCGGCACCACCTTCCTGGCCCCGATCCTGCTCAGACTGGTGCTCTCCACTCCGGAGAGCGGCGTTGTCGAGCAACCCCTCTGAAGGCGGCATGGCCGCTCTGCTGCACCGCTGGGGTTTTTCGCTCGCCGGCTGGCGCGACAACCGCCGCGGTGAATGGTGGCTGGCGGCCCAGCTGCTGTTGCTCACGTCCCTGCTGCTGCCCGCCTGGCCGGCACCGGTGGCCCTCGGCCTGACCTGGCCGCTGGCGCTCCGCCTGGCCGGGGCGGCCCTGGTGCTGCTCGCCCTGCTGGGGGCCGCCCGCTCGTTGCTGCGGCTCGGCGCCAGCCTCACGCCTCTGCCCGAACCGATGCCCGGCGCTGCCTTGGTCACCGAGGGACCCTATGCCCACTGCCGCCATCCCCTTTACCGCCAGATCCTGCTTGGGGCTGCTGGCATGGCCCTACTGCTGGGAAGCCTGCTCCATCTGACGCTGCTGCTGGCCCTGGCGGCCGTGCTGGGCGGCAAGGCGCGGCGGGAGGAGCGCTCCCTGCTGGCTCTGCATCCTGGCTACCGGGCCTACCGCGCCAGCACCGCCGCGATCGTGCCTCACCTGCCCTGGCTCGACTGGCGTTAGCCAGCCGCCGCGATTCAGAGGTTGGAGGGCGGCATTCAGCTGTCCTTGCGGGAGGCCAGCGCCAGGAAGGGTCCCCAGAGGGCCGCCAGCACCCCCAGGCTCGAGGCCCAGCCTGGACCCAGGGTCCAGCCGAGCAGCAGGTCCACCGCCAGCCCCGCCACTAGGGCCAGGATCAGGCTGCCGAGCACCAGAACCACTTCGCTGCCGCCAGCAGCCAGCGGCCCCGAGGCCAATCCTTCCTCCAGCCGGCCCAGCTGCAGACTCAGGGGCACGTAGAGGGCCAGGGCCCAGATGGCGATGCCCGGCAGCAGGGAGCGCCAGTCAGCGAGGGCGTTGGAGAGGGGCATCGGCGGGGCGGCATCCAGCCGCAGCATCGGAGGCAGGCGGTGGTCGTGATCCCGTTCCTAGCATCACCTTCACATTGGTAATGGCCTGGATGGTGGCGGCACAGTCTGGTTCAGCGGCGCAGCCAGGTTCAGCAGCCGGGGCGGCGGCCACGGCGGCCCAAGCTGATGCGGTCCGCCTGGTGGCGGGCGTTGCCGGGGCGGGGGCGGCTGAAGCGGCGCTGCCGGAGGCCTCTTCGGCGACCTCCGCTCGCGGCGCGATTGAGCCCTGGAGCTACCGCGGCCATGCCGTGCATGCGCTGCGCGCGGCGCCGGCGAGCCCCGAGGGGCCGGCGATCCTGCTGGTGCACGGCTTCGGCGCCTCCACCGACCACTGGCGCCACAACATTCCGGTGCTGGCCCAGCGCCATGAGGTGCATGCCCTCGATCTCCTGGGCTTCGGCCGCAGCGCCAAGCCCGCCGGTCTCCCCTATGGCGGCACCCTCTGGCGCGACCAGCTGGCGGCTTATGTGGAGGAGCGGATCGGCCGCCCCACGGTGCTGGTGGGCAACTCCCTCGGCGGTTATGCCGCCCTTGCGGCCGGCGCCGCCCTGGGGGAGCGGGCGGCCGGGGTGGCGCTGCTCAACGCCGCCGGCCCCTTCCGCGAGGACCAGAAACCCGCCAGCGGCTGGGGGGCGATCGCTCGCCGCACGATCGGCGGGGCGTTGTTCAAGAGTCCGGTGCTGCAGCGGCTGCTGTTCGAGAACCTGCGCCGCCCCGCCACGATCCGCCGCACGCTCAATCAGGTGTACGTGGACCGCACCAACGTGGATGAGGAGCTGGTGCAGGCGATCCTGGCCCCGTCGCGGGATCCTGGGGCCTTCGGGGTGTTCCGCACCGTGTTCGATATCCCCAGCGGTGAGCCCCTCGATGATCTCTTCGTCCAGCTGCGCTGCCCATTGCTGCTGCTCTGGGGGATCCGCGATCCCTGGATCAATGCCCCTGGCCGCCGCGCCGCCTTCCAGCGCCATGCCCCGGCGTCCACCAGTGAGGTGGTGCTGGAGGCGGGCCACTGCCCCCACGATGAGGTGCCCGCGCGGGTGAATGCCGAGCTGCTGCAGTGGATGGAGGGGCTGCCCGCCGCCCCCCTGCAGGGCTGAGCGCGCTGAGGCCGCCCCGTCTTCAGAGCCCGTAAGGATGCAGCACACCACCGAGGGTGAGCGGGAAATCGCGGCTATTACGGGTGGCGAGGCTGAGATCGGCGCAGCGGGCGGTGGCCAGGATGATCGCGTCCGGAATCTTCAGGCCATGGCGTTGCCTTAGCTGCACCGATTCCAGGGCGATGGCGTCGTCGAGGGGCAGGCGGGGAAAGGTATCCAGCCAGGCCTGCACGCGCCCGCTTTCGCCCTCGCGGCAGCCCACCAGCACCTCGATCCAGCTGATCACGCTGATGCGCGGCTGCTGCTGCTGCTCCAGCCAGGCCAGGGCAGGGGCTTCGCCGCGCAGCACGTCGATCAGGATGTTGGTGTCGAGCAGCAGCATCAGGGCGCGTCCCACTCCTGCCGCAGCGCCTGTTGCAGCTCCAGAGATCCTTCCGGTCGATCACGCCAGAGGCCGAACACCTCGCCGTGGCTGGGTTTCTGCTGCTCCAGCCACAGCCGCAGCGCCTGCCGCAGCGCCTCCGCCCGCGACAGCCCACGCTGGCGGCAGAGGACATCGAGCTGGGCACGCTCCGCCGCCGGCAGGTCCACGATCGTGCGCATTCTGATGCCGTTATCAGATGACGGCATCATAGGGGGCGCGTTTGCCCATCCAGCCCAGGCGGCGGAGACGCCCTTCGGCCGCCGCACAGAGACGGGAATGGTCACGATCGGTGGCATGAACCACGGAGGGCGTTCATGGAGACGGCGCGACTGTTCCAATCGGGCCGCAGTCAGGCCGTGCGACTGCCTGGCGGCCCATCGAGCCCCCCAAGCTGCTGATCCACGAAACCCACCACGGCACGCGCCACCGCCAGGGCCAGCGCCCCATCTCTCTGATCAAACAGATCCACCGGAGCCTCATCGCCATCCGGGTTGCGGCTGGCGGTGGTCATCCGCTGCAGGGGTTTGAGGGGCAAAAGGCGCAACGGGGCGGTCTCGATGCCAAGCAGCTCCAGGGCGCCGAGCAATCGCTCGATCGAGTCGGTTCGCTCCGGCTCCTGATCTAGAGCCAGCAGCAAGGCCTTGAGTGCCTTTTCGGCAGCCTGGGAGCAGTGGTAGCAGGCCTGTGTCATGGAAACCTCCCTGGCTGGCATAGGCCGCCATGGCGAGGTCGCTGTGGGCCTGACGCAGCCAGGCGTGCAGACGGCCCGTCATGGCTGCAGGGTTGGCTGCAGACGGATCGCATCGCGGCAGATGCCCCGCCACCAGGGATCGTCGCCCCGCCACCAGGAATCGTTGCCCCGCTGCCGCTGCAGCCAGCGGGTCTGGCTGAGGCCGATCACGTCGTCGGCCAGGCCTGCACCCAGCAGGGCCTCGGCCAGCTGATCCGCGGCGCTCTGATCCGGCGCCACCGCCAGCATGTCCACATCCGAGCGGGCATCCCAGCCGCGTCTTCAACCAGGACCCCGCCGGCGCCAAGCGCGCTGCCAACCAGGGACCGGTGTTCATCACCGACCGGGGCCGCCCCGCCCATGTGTTGCTCTCGATCGCTGATCTACTGGCCCTGAGCGGTGTGGAGGATCTGGAGCTGCCCCTGATTCAGCCATCGGAGCTGGCTCGGGCGGCCGATCTTTCCTGATGTTTCTGCTCGACACCAACCTGGTTTCGGAGCTGCGCAAGGTGCGCTCCGGCAAGGCGGATGCCGGGGTGGCGGCCTTGGCCGACCATGTGGAGGCCACGGCGCTGTTCATCTCGGCGATCACCCTCCACGAACTGGACCTGGGGGTGCTGTTGAAGGAGCGCCGTGATCAAGCCCAGGGCGCTTTGTTGCGCCAATGGCTTGATCAGGCGGTGCGGCCCGCTTTCGCGGGGCGGATTCTGGCGGTGGATAGCGCTGTGGCCCAGCGGAGCGCCGCCCTGCCCGTTCCCGACCCACGACCCTTTCGCGATGGCCTGATCGCCGCCACGGCCCTGGTGCATAGCCTGGTGGTGGTAACCCGCAACCTGGCCGACTTCGAGGCCACCGGGGTGGCGTTGCTCAATCCCTGGCAGCAGGAGTGAATCTGAATCGTGAGGGCCGCAGGCCTCAACGCCTGGATCGCCTTCTGGCGAGCGCCACGAAACAGGCCTCCTCATCGAGGGCCTATCGGCCGGCCTTTCTGCCACCGCGGCTGCCGTAGCCGAGCACAAAGAAGCCACCGGCAAGGGCGAGGGCGGTGGGGATCACGCGCAGGGCCGCTTCGATCAGGCCGGGCCAGGGGATGGGTGCCGCAGTGGAGGCGGCATTGGTTAGCTGGGCTTCGGAGCGGGCCAGGCCTTCGAGCAGGTTGCGCTGCCGCTGGGGGAAGGGAAGGCCGAGATCGGCAGGGGAACTGCTGCCGCTTTGCGGAATCGGCAGGGCCGCCAGGCGGCTGGCCAGATCCTGGTGGCTGGTGGCGGCGGAGATCGCCTGGCGCAGCTGGCCAATCACCGCCAGCCCCTGGAGGCGTTGCTTGTTCTGGCCGCTGGCCTGTTGGTTGAGGCTGCCCCAGGTGGAGATGAGCTGCAAAGGGATCAGCAGCGCAAAGCCCACGGCCGCCACGAGGGCCAGCCGGGAGAAGCGATCGCGGCGGCGGCGTAGGCGGCTGCTCTCGGGGTTGAGCACCGCCGCCAGCTGCAGCAGCACCAGAGCGATCAGGGGCAGAAATCCCTGGGAGAGCAGGGCCTGGATCAGCCCCTGCAGCCAGCGGGGATCCACCAACCGCAGCGGCAGGGCGGCATTGAGCACCGTGGCGGCGAACACCATCAGCAGGGCGAAGGCCACAAACCAGAGGCGCAAAGCGAACTCCGGCCGATCACCCGGGCGGGATTTCAACTCTTGCAGCAGGTTGAGCACGGCTCAGCGGCCGATCGGGAACAAGGGCCGCACCGGCTGAATCCGCCGCCGCAGCCTGCGGCTCCAACCGAAGGCGGCACCGGCACCCATCAGGGGCAGGGGGCCGGGCGCTGGGGCGCTATCGGCCCCTGGATCAAACTCAAAGATGGCGCCAAAGCCATTGACACCACCACCCCCAGTGGTGCCATAAAACTTGCCATTGCCAGCCGGGGTAAGGGCTGCGACGGGGTCAGCGCCGTTTGCAACATCAAAACTGCTCTTGAGGGTTATGGAGCCGCTGCCGGAAGGATCAAACTCAAAGATGGCGCCAGAGCCATTGACACCACCCACCAGAGTGGTGCCATAAAACTTGCCATTGCCAGCCGAGGTAAGGGCTGCGACGGGGACAGCGCCGTTTGCACCATCAAAACTGCCCTTGAGGATTATGGAGCCGCTGCCGGAAGGATCAAACTCAAAGATGGCGCCAGCGTTATTGACACCACCACCCGCAGTGGTGCCATAAAACTTGCCATTGCCAGCCGAGGTAAGGGCTGCGTAGGGGTCAGCGCCGTTTGCACCATCAAAACTGCCCTTGAGGGTTATGGAGCCGCTGCCGGAAGGATCAAACTCAAAGATGGCGCCAGCGCCATTGACACCACCCTCCTGAGTGGTGCCATAAAACTTGCCATTGCCAGCCG
>Ga0208360_1000031_pt1 | contig 58748 bp, 76 predicted proteins | sample LakMenE27Jul10ns_FD_150739 | JGI IMG/M metagenome (GOLD analysis project Ga0208360, IMG submission 150739) | Freshwater microbial communities from Lake Mendota, WI - 27JUL2010 deep hole epilimnion ns (SPAdes) | ecosystem: Environmental > Aquatic > Freshwater > Lake > Epilimnion/Euphotic zone ...
CCACCACGACCAGCTCGATCCCGATTCCCAAAATCGCATCAGCACCAATCCCCTGCGGGTGCTCGATTCCAAGAACCCGGGTACCCAGGCCCTGCTGGCCGGCGCCCCCACCCTGGCCGATGCCTTGGCCGGCGAGAGCCACGAACGCTTCTCCCGGGTGCGCCAGGCCCTGGAGGCGCTTGGGATTCCGTTTGTGCTCAATCCCCGGCTGGTGCGGGGCCTCGATTATTACGGGCACACAGCTTTCGAGATCACCAGCAACCAGCTCGGAGCCCAGGCCACGGTGTGCGGCGGCGGTCGCTACGACGGCCTGGTGGAGCAGCTGGGTGGGCCGGCCACCCCTGCCGTTGGCTGGGCGCTGGGAATGGAGCGGCTGGTGCTGCTGCTCAGCCAGCCGACGGCCAGCGAGCCTGCCGCCGCCGGGGCAACGGATCTCTATGTGATCAGCCGGGGCGAGGTTGCCGAGGCGCAGGCGCTTGTGCTCACCCGCCTGGCCCGCCAGGCCGGCCTGACGGCGGAGCGGGATGCCAGTGGCTCGGCCTTCGGCAAGCAGTTCAAACGGGCCGATCGCAGCGGTGCCCCCTGGGCGGCCGTGATCGGTGACAGTGAGGCAGCGGATGGGGTGGCGCTCCTCAAGGATCTGCGCGGCGAGCAACCGGAGCGGCGGATCCCCCAGCAGCAGCTTGTGGCCGAACTGCTTGGGGTGGCAGGGGGCCGGAGCCGCGGAGCCTGAGCGTTCTCCCTCTCAGAGGCCACTGGGTGCCAGGCCGCCCTCCATGCCGGACTGCCCAGGCCCCGCATCTGGGGCAGGCTTCGATCATCCACCACCAGCGTGTTGTAACCGAAGCAGCTGCCGCGCTCCTTGAGCCAGAGGTTCTCCACCCCGGCGTGGCGGAGCTTGTGCACCACTTTGCAGCACCTCGATCGTGCTGGTCCTGCTCACCCGCACCGTGAGCAGCTCGCCGTATTCGGCGGCTTCCTCGAAATCGCAGCTGCCGCGGAGGATCAGCTTCTGCTCCAGCCGCCGTTTCACATGGCCATGCGGTGCCTCGATAATGCCGTCCTCATGGGCCACACCACGGTTGTTCCGGCTGGGTGAAAGCCGGTCATGATGGTGCTGATGCATTGTGCCAAGTCCTGATCCTCCTTTCGGCCGGTCAAGCATTTCTGATCAAGAATTGATTCCCTCTGGCCTGAAAAAACCGTTCAGAGCAGAGAATAATTCGGGACTTCTAAACAATGCAGATCGAAAGCTTCGCCACTTTTCTAAGCGGTCGAGAGTCAATAAACTGCCTTCAAGTAGGCGACAACGATTGCTCCAACAGCTGAACATCGCAGCTGTATCGGAAAAAACACAAATGAACAGATCCCAATCGAAGAATTCCATGTGCCTTTCTTGCCCTGCTTGACCCAGGCAACCGCTGAGTGAGATTATCAGCTCTCACGGTGCTTGCTACCAAATCAAGCTACACTAAGTAATCCCAGCACTTCTCTTGGTCAGCGATGCCTGCTGTTGAACCAAACCAAATAGCCGATCCGGCCTCCGCTCTGACCTTTTGCCTTGAACAGGAGGCCGCTGCCATTGCAGCCGCTGCCCTGCGTCAGCCTGCGCGCCAAGTCGAAGCAGCCCTGAGCCTTCTTGATGAGTGCGCATCTCGCCGCGCCAAGCTCGTGATCACCGGAGTAGGCAAAAGCGGGATCGTGGCCCGCAAGATCGCGGCCACATTCTCATCGATCGGGCTGATGGCAATTTACCTGAATCCCCTCGATGCACTGCATGGCGATCTGGGCGTGGTAGCACCCGACGATCTGGCACTGTTGCTTTCCAACAGCGGTGAAACCGAGGAGCTACTGCAGATCCTCCCCCATCTCAAGCGGCGCGGTACCGCGCGCATCGCACTGGTGGGGCGTGTGGTCTCCAGCCTGGCCCGAGGTTGTGATGTGGTGCTGGATGGATCGGTGGACCGTGAGGTCTGCCCGCTTAACCTTGCCCCCACCGCCAGTACGGCAGTGGCGATGGCAATCGGCGATGCTCTGGCGGCGGTATGGATGGAGCGTCGCGGCGTATCGCCCGAGGCCTTCGCCCTCAACCATCCGGCCGGTTCGCTCGGGAAGCAGCTCACCCTCACCGCCGCTGATCTGATGGTGCCTGCAACGCAACTCCAACCATTGGCACCATCCACCCCTCTGCTGGAAGTGATCGCATATCTCACCGCCAATGGCATCGGGGCCTGCTGGGTGGCGCAGCCGGAGGATTCAACCCGCATCAACGGCCTGATCACCGATGGGGATCTGCGCCGCGCCCTGCAGAGCCAGGGAGCATCCACCTGGAGTGCGCTCACGGCCGCCGATCTAATGACCGTGGACCCGATCACGGTGCATGGGTCGACCCTGGCGATCAAGGCGATCGAGCGCATGGAGCAGAACCATCGAAAGGCGATCTCCGTGCTGCCAGTGGTGGATGGAGAGAATCGGATGCTGGGACTGCTTCGGCTCCACGATCTGGTGAGAGCCGGCCTAGCGACCACCGCAGCGGATTAAGGCAGAACCGATGGCTCTTGTGCGATGGCTGCAGCAGCTCCGCTGGCGCCTTGGCTGGTGGCGTCAGCGACGGCGCCTGGAGGCGATCGAGGTTGTGGTGCTCGATGTGGATGGCGTGCTCACCGATGGCGGCCTCTGGTATGGCCCGGAGGGGGAGCTCAGCAAACGATTCGATGTACGCGATGGGCTTGGGATTCGGTTGCTGCAGCACGTGGGCATCGAAGTGGCGTTTCTCAGCGGAGGCCGTGGCGGTGCCACCGAGGTGCGCGCTGGCCATCTCGGCATCCGTCACTGCCTGGTGGGCGCCCGGGACAAACCCTTGGCCCTTTCACAGCTTTGCAGGCAGCTTGGAGTGGGCCGCGAAGCGCTGCTGTTCGTGGGCGACGATCTCAACGATCTCGCGGTGCGGGATGCCGTGGCTCTGCTGGTGGCAACCTCCGATGCGGCCCCACCTCTGCGGCAGCAGGCGGATGCAGTGCTGCTGCAGCGGGGGGGGCGCGGTGCGGTTCGGGAGCTGGCGGAGCGACTGCTGCGGGCCCGTGGTGCCTGGGCCTCTCTGAGCCGAGAGGGATGGCGCGATCGCAACGACTGACCGCCGCGACTGGCGCACCTCTGGCAGAAGGAAGATGCCGTGATGCCCTCAGTGCTGCTGAGCCACGGCGATTGCCCGTGCCTGCTCCAGTTGTTCGGCCGTATCCACGGATAGGGATTCGTCCTCCACGGGAAAGGTGCCGACTCCAATTCCTGCCTCGATCAGACGCAGCTGCTCAAGTTTTTCGGTCCGCTCCAGAGGGGAGTGGGGGAGGGTGTTCCAGCGAAGCAGCACATCGGCGCGGTACCCATAGATGCCCACATGCCCCCAGTAGGTGGTGTGCTGATGCCACTGCTCTGGCTCTGCATCCCGCACATGCGGGATGGCTGAGCGGGAAAAGTAGAGGGCGCGACCATCAGCAGCCAACAGGGTCTTCACCACGTTGGGGTTGTGCACCTTGTCGGCCCCCATGCGATACACCGGCGTGAGCACCTCTGGGGTTGGGCTGCGGCGGCTGAATTCCGCAACCATCATCTCGATCACGGCCGGATCGATGAACGGCTGATCCCCTTGAACATTCAGAATCAGGGTTCTGTCTGCAGGGCAACCACCCAGGCTGATGAGCTGATCAGCCACCGATGCGATTCGTTCGCTGCCCGACTCACAGCTAGGGCTCGTCAGCAAGGCTTGAAAGCCCCAGCCGCGCGCCAAGGCTGCCAATTGCTCGCTGTCGGTGCAGAGCACCACGGCCTGAGGCGTGTGAGCTTTGCGGCAGCTAAGCAGCACACGCCGCAGCATCGGCATGCCGCCGATGTCGGCTAGCACTTTGTTGGGTAGCCGACTGGATTCAAGCCGTGCTGGCACGGCCACAATGGTGGCATGGGTTGCTGTCATGGCGGTGTGTGGTCTCACTCCCAGAGCCGGAAGGCTTCGTCACGGGCGGCAAACCATTCAGCAGCCAGACCCTCCCCCATCGTGCGCTGTTCGCGAAACCAGGGGCCGCCCAGGGTCCAGTGCAGCAAGCTAGAGCCTGGGGCTCTGGCGGCATCCTGCACGGCCACCAGATGATTCCAGGCATCAGGCAATGCTCCGATCTCATGGTCACCCTGAAGCCAATGGAAACGATGGAGCTCAAGGCCGCTGGCGCTATTCACATAGTCGGGGGTCAATGCGGTGCAGCGGCCGCAGTTGAACAGCATCAGGGAGCTCCAGTTCTTTTTTGGATAAGCACTCTGCACCTCCCCAAGGAACTTGACCGTTTCGCCAGGTTCATGCTCATGCTGCACGCATTGCAGCGCATACCGTTCGTCTCGCAGGGCCCAGAGCTCGGCGATATCGCCGCGGGCAAGCATGTCGCAGTCCATGAAGATCGCCCAACCCTGGTAGCCCATCAGCCTGGGGACCAGGAAACGGCTGAAGGAGAATGCGGTGGACTGCTTGGGGTCACGGGTGCGCCAATAAAGCCCCTGCTTCTCAAGCTGAGGGGTAAGCATCGGCGTGATCGCCAAGGGAGTGCTGCTGAGCTGGGTGAGACTGTCGATCAGCACGTTGGTGGCTGCCCGCTCGCGCGGATCCACACCGATGAAGATGGGGATGGGATGGATCATGACAGCGAGTGTAGGTCTGTCCAGAGGTCTCTGCCCCGCTGGATCAGCGCCGCTACATGATCCGCTGGGGCAGGGGCGCGCGAGCCATCCATCACCATGCGGTAGAGATCAGCAACCTTCCAGGCTTCAGTATCCGGATCATTGCCGAAGCGTGGAATCAGGTGCAGATGCAGATGCCTGGCGCCTTCGCCAAAGCCGATGGCATAAACGCGCTCACAGCCGCTGAGGCTCTGCACCAGCCGTGAAGCTTCCTGCACGGCCGATCCCCAAGCGGCTGCCTCTTCCGGCAAGAAGTCGATCGGGCCGCCGAGATGGCGACGCGAATCCAGCAGTAGCCAACCTGGCAGCGGCGCAGGATCCGGATGATGGCGCAGAATCCAGGTTCGCCCGCGGCCGATCTCGTAACGAGCGCAGGCCTCGGAATCGGCGTGCAGCCGGCAGACGCCGCAGCTGTTCATCGGCCCTTGGTCGCTGGGCCTGTCAGTGTGGTGCAGCCGCGTCCGAGAGCGAGTGCGGCATGATCGTTCCACACTTTGATTCACCATGACCTTTACCCTGATCGCCGGTCCATGCGTGATCGAGAGCCGTGCTCTGGCGCTGGAGGTGGCCGAGCGGATGAAGAGCATCACCGATCGCCTGGGCATCACTTACGTGTTCAAGGCCAGCTTCGACAAAGCAAACCGCAGCTCGGGCTCCACGTTCCGGGGGCCGGGGGTGCACGAGGGTCTGGAGGTGCTGGCGGAGGTGAAGCAACGATTTGGCGTGCCTGTGCTCACGGACATCCACGAGAGCCAACAGGCGGCACCTGTGGCGGCGGTGGTGGACGTGCTGCAGATTCCCGCCTTCCTCTGCCGGCAGACCGATCTGCTGCTCGCTGCAGCTGAGGCCGTGCGCGGAACGAATAAAACGATCAATGTGAAGAAGGGACAGTTCCTGGCTCCGTGGGATATGGCGCAGGTGGTGAACAAGCTACGCAAGGCCGGGGTCGAGAACCTGTGGCTCACCGAGCGCGGCAGCAGCTTCGGATACAACACTCTCGTCGTTGATTACCGCAGCATTCCGCAGATGCAAATCTTGGGCTGCCCGGTGATCTTTGATGCCACCCACTCCGTGCAGCAGCCGGGGGGCCAAGGCAGCAGCAGCGGCGGTCAACGTGAGTTCGTGGCACCCCTGGCCCGGGCCGCCATGGCCGTGGGTGTCGATGGCCTGTTCATGGAGGTGCATCCCGACCCCGACAATGCCCTGAGCGATGGACCGAATATGGTGCCACTTCATAGGGTTGAAGCGCTGCTCCAGCAACTGGTTCGGATCAGAGACAGTATCGATCCATCATCAGGCCAAACCACGTATTAGGAGCAAACAATGGAATAAGCAGCCGAGCCACTCAAGCTAGGTACGCTCTGGGCAACAAGGGCATGAGTTTCCCTTGGGACCGGCAAAGCTGCCTATGGCTTGAATTGTCGTCTGAGGCCGCCTCATATGGCTCCATGGGCTCATGATCAGCGTCATCTGGAAGGCATTTGAAACTGAATGAAGGTGTTCGGACACACCATTCTGATTTAGGTAATTCCATGCGGTCCCGGCGCTGTCCCCCAGAAAGGGCTGCAATTGAGCCAAGATACGCTCGCACATTTTTTACCTTCCAAAGGAATGGCTCCTTTATAAATAGGAATCAATAGCTAATCTGAATAGTGCTTTCGAAGTTTCCATTTTTAGTCCTTAACCATGTTTGGCCTTGCTTAATGCCTCTTGCGGCTCTCGCTGGGCGGCCGTGATCGGCGACAGCGAGGTCGCCTATGCGGTGGTGGTGCTCAAAAATGTGCGTGGTGCGCAACCCTAGCGGCAGTCACCCTATACCCATGGGCTACGTGCACGCCACCATTGCGCTGAGCAACTCTCGCCGGCCCGCGCTTGATCCCTTGCCGTTGAGCGCCCGGACCGACAGCGGCGCCCGGATGCTCTGCATCCAGGCTCCCCTGGCGGCGGCCTTGCAGGTGCAGCAGGAATCCCTGCGCGAGGTGAGTGTGGCCGATGCGACAGCCACTGGAAGTGGAGCCACAAAAAAGGCGATCCGTGTGGACCGCCGGTGTGTGAGGTGGTGGAGGACTGTCCTGGCTCAGGCGGAACCCACGCCCACATAGGCGCCATAGAAAAAGAGGCCCACAACAAAGATCACGGCCATGCCACCGGCGGTGGCTACCAACCAGAGGGGGAGCACGCCTTCGGTCCAGCGGCTTTTCCAGGCGACGGCCGGCCGACCGTCGGGTAGACGATCCGGAATCCGGCCGTCAGGAAGGGAACGTTTCTTGCCGCTCATCAGGAAACCTCGTGGTCAGGGAGAAGGGCGAATGGCTGGGGTCCTAGGCGGACCCTTTGGTGTTGTTCATTGAACCCGCAAAGGGCTCAGTTGAAAAAGTAGCTGGTGAACAGAATGCCGGTCACAAAGATAAGCAGCAGACCCAGGTAGAGGCTGGTGCGATTGAGTTCAACCGGCAGGTTGTTTGGATTCTCGTTGCGTTGCAGGCCCATGGGATCAGCGGCGGACGAACTGCATGGCCGCCAGCGCTCCCAGGAAGAAGACCGTGGGAATGCCGAGGGCGTGAATGGAGAGCCAGCGCACCGTGAAGATCGGGTAGTTGCGCGGCGTGGTGGGGGCGGTGGATTGGGTCATCGCTTATGGCAGGCGCTGGTCGAGCTGGGTTTTGGCCTGGTAGCGCTGGCTTACCACCGGCGCCTTGCTTTCCTGGGCCTGGAAGTAGGCGTCAGGGCGGGGCGTGCCGAAGGCGTCGTAAGCAAGACCCGTGGACACGAACAGGAAGCCAGCCAAAAAGATAGCGGGCAGGGTCACCGCATGGATCACCCAATAGCGGATGCTCGTGATGATTTCGAAGAACGGACGTTCCCCAGTAGAGCCGGCAGCCATGGCACCAAGCATTCAGCCCACCGATCCTAGGGGTCGGGCTGCGGGGCCCGGGGACGGGGCGGGGGGTTGGTTACAGAGGGAAGCAGTTGCTCCCCGAGCCCCCGCCGTGGCTCATCCCACCCAGCGCAGCAGGCAGCCCCGTTCGCCCAGTACGAAGCCCTTGCCATCGGGGGTGAAGGCGATGCGGGTGAAGTTGCTGGCCTGCTCGCCGCCCACCGGATCCCTCTGCCAGCTCTTGCCGCCATCAGCACTCACCAACAGGGTTCCACTGCCACCACCGGTCCAGAGAGAACCCTGGGGATCCCAGGCCAGGTCGAGGTAGCCGAAGCCGTTGGTGATCGGAACCACGGGCTTGCTCCAAGCCTCAGCATCAGCGGGATCGGCGTTGAAGCGCAGCTGGGCGCCGCGGGCCAACATCCAGAGGCCCCCATCGGGCTGGAACCCCATCGACTGCAGGCGCTGGCTGCTCACCCGCTGGTGTGGCTGCCAGGTGGGCTGGCCTGGATCCCAGGTGGCGTAGAAGTTGCCCAGGCCGCTCACGCTCACATAGCGGCCGTCTTCAGCACGGCGCAGGTCGCGCACGGCACCGGCGGCGTCGCTCACCAGGGCCTGCCAACTGTTGCCGGAATCATTGGTGCGATACACCGCCCCCACATTGGTGGCCAGTTCGGCCTGCTTCGGTGCGAGGGCCGTTACCAAGTAGGGCTCGCCGGGCAGCTTGGTATCGAGAAAGAGGCGGGTCCAGCTCTGACCCCGGTCGGTGCTGTGCAGCAGCAGCCCGGGCTGGCCCACGATCCAGCCCTCATCGCCCTGGAAATCGATGCTGATCAGGCGGAAGTTCTCCTCGGCGGGTAGGTCGAGGGCCCGCTCCTGCCAGCTGGCGCCGCCATCCTCCGTTTCCATGATCAGGCGGTTGCTGCCCACCAGGAAGCCGTGCTTGGCATCGCTGAAGGCCAGATCCAGGGGATTGGAGCGGGTGGCCAAGGCCACGGGCTGCCAGGGGCTGGTGGCGGCCAGGGGGAGGCCGGTGGTCACGCAGCCGGCTAGGCCCAGGCCCATGGCCACCAGGAGCACCAGGCTGACCAGGGGGGTGAGGAGTCGGCGCAGGAATGGGCGGGTCACAGGATCAGCGCAGGGAATAAAGGGAAAGGAAGAAGGCGATCGCCAGGGCGAAGGCGCCGAAGATCAGCACATTCTTCTGCCCGGGGGTGAGGCGGTTCACGCCAAGGCCGAAGTTGAGGTTCTCCTCGAAGCCGCTCGGCTTGTTGCGGGGACCGATGTCCTTGAAGGCCCCCACCCGGCTGCGGCACACCGGGCAGCGGAAGCTGCTCGGATCGAGATCCTGGAACGGGGTGCCGGCTTCGATGGCGAGTTTCCTCACCCCTTCATCCGGGTCGTAAACGAAACCGCAACTGCGGCACTCGAAACGGTGGGTGGCGGGATCGCTTGCCTCAGCGATGGCCGCTTCGCCAGAGGGGGCGGCCTCGGCAGCGGGAAGTGCGGGTTCAGTGTCAGCGGGGCTGGAGGCGCCGTCCGACTCGCTGGGAGCAGCATCGGAAGTCCGCGCTTCGCTGGGGTCCGAAACCTCCGCCTGGCCCACAGTGGCGTTCGGCGTGGTCTCGACCTGTGACTCGAGCGGCAGGGAGGCTTCGGGTGGGCTCCCTGCCGGGGTTTCGCTGCTCATCCGGTGGCCGCCGTAGTGGTCCGACTCTATCGAGGCTCCCCGGCCCCGGTCTGGCCTACAGCCGGTCGTCCGTCCCGCCGCAGAGCCCGACCCAACGCCGCGGCTGGCAGCGATGGCTGCCCTGCAGGCCTTGCCGCGATCGTCTGCTCCAGCCGGTTGTTCTGGGTCCCACCCAGCTTCCCCGTTCGCCGGTGTTGTGGTGGCGACCCTTCGCCAGGCTCCGATGGAAGGTGCCAGACTACCTGCCACGCTCGATCTGCCCGCATGTTCGTGCTCCCTGGCTACGACGCCTTCCTGGGTTTCCTGCTGATCTCAGCGGCGGTGCCCGTCCTGGCGCTCGTCACCAACAAGCTGCTTTCCCCAAAAAGCCGCGATGGCGAGCGGGAGCTCACCTATGAATCAGGGATGGAGCCGATCGGCGGCGCCTGGATTCAATTCAATATCCGGTATTACATGTTCGCCCTGGTCTTCGTGATCTTCGACGTGGAGACCGTGTTCCTCTATCCATGGGCCGTGGCCTTCCACCGCCTCGGCCTGCTGGCCTTCATCGAGGCCCTGATCTTCATCTCCATTCTTGTTATTGCCCTCGCCTACGCCTGGCGCAAAGGCGCCCTCGAGTGGAACTGACCCGCCCCGAGCCATGACTCTCACCCCCTCCTCCGACACTGCCCTGACTCCGGGCACCAGCGCCGAAAGCCTCTCGGTGGCTGGCCTGCGCGACCTTCGGGCCGCCAGTTGCGCCCCAGTGGGCGCCCCCACGGTCACCTCGGATCTCTCCGAGAACGTAATCCTCACCAGCCTGGATGACCTGCACAACTGGGCCCGGCTCAGCAGCCTCTGGCCGCTGCTCTATGGCACCGCCTGCTGCTTCATCGAATTCGCCGCCCTGATCGGCTCCCGCTTCGACTTCGACCGCTTTGGCCTGGTGCCGCGTTCCAGCCCGCGCCAGGCAGACCTGCTGATCGTGGCCGGCACGGTGACCATGAAGATGGGTCCGGCCTTGGTGCGGCTTTATGAGCAAATGCCGGAGCCGAAGTATGTGATCGCCATGGGTGCCTGCACGATCACCGGCGGTATGTTTTCGGCCGATTCCACCACCGCTGTGCGGGGCGTGGACAAACTCATCCCGGTGGATCTCTATCTCCCCGGCTGCCCGCCGCGCCCGGAGGCCATCTTCGATGCGGTGATCAAACTGCGCAAGAAGGTGGGCAATGAGGCCTTAGCCGAGCGTGGCAAGCTGCTGCCCACCCACCGCTACACCACGATTCCCCACCAGCTCAAGGCCGTGGCACCGATCGTGGACGGCCGCTACCTGCGGGCCGAAACCCAGCAGGCAGCCATTGCCGCGGCGGCGGGTCTGCCCCTCGCCACTCCCCAACCAACCGAGAAGGAAAGGTTGGAAACAACAGCCGCCTCAACAGCCCCCAACACTCCCTGAGCCATGCCCGAAGAAGCCGCTGCCGTCACCGCCCCGGCGCCGGGCCCGGTGAGCACCTGGCTCAGCCAGCAGGGGTTTGAGCATGCGGTGCTGCCCGCCGATCACCTGGGGGTGGAGGTTCTAGGCATCGAGCCAGCGTTCCTTCCCCTGATCGCCACGGCCCTCAAGGCCAGCGGCTTTGATTATCTGCAGTGCCAGGGCGGCTACGACGAAGGCCCAGGCGGCAATCTGGTGAGCTTCTATCACCTGATCAAACTGGCCAGCCTGGCCGATCGCATCGCCCCCGCCAGCGCCAAGGCCGGCACAAACCAGCCGATCCCCGCCGACCTGCGGCCCGAGGAGGTGAGGCTCAAGGTGTTCCTGCCCCGTGATGGTGCCCTCTCGATCCCCACCCTGTATGGCCTTTACCGCGGCGCCGATTGGCAGGAGCGCGAAACCTTCGACATGTTCGGCATCAACTACGAGGGCCACCCCCATCCCAAGCGCCTGCTGATGCCCGAAGACTGGAAGGGCTGGCCGCTGCGCAAGGATTATGTGCAGCCTGATTTTTATGAGATGCAGGATGCGTATTAGGGATTAGTGGCTGCTCTGATCGCCTAAAGATAAGTGCTATTGATCCGACTACGGACTCCGCGCTCACGCCTGAGGTTTGAGTTGCTCTTTCACTAGGCCCTTGATCTTGGCCAGGCTAGTGAAGATGCGTTGGCGCAGACGCAGGGATTTCCACGGCCGACGGCGCCTGTAACCGGCCTTCAGCAGTGGTGAGAGCTTGGACAATCGCACCCCGTGCAGGCCCGCGATCGGATAGGTGGGTTTGGAGGTGGTCTGCAGCTCCCGCACCAAGGCCAGCCATTGCCCATGGCAGTGATCACTGCTGAACCGCTCCTCCACAAGCTGGCGCGAGGCGGCTGAGCAGCGTCGCCACAGGGCGTGATCCTCTGCCAAGGCCGTTAGGGCTGCGGCGGCCTGCTCGGGATCGTCGCTCACCAAGAGTCCGGTGTCTCCCTGCCGCACCACCTCGGGGATACCGCTGGGAATCGAGCGCACCACCGGCACCACGCCAGCAGCCATCGCCTCCAACAGCGCCACCGGCAGGCCTTCAAAATCAGACATCAACAGGATCGCCTGGCTCTGCAGCAGGATCTCCTGCACCCCGGCGAAGGGCAGGCGGCCGCTAAAGCTGATGCGATCGGTAAGGCCGGCGTCCCGCACCTGCTGCTCACAGGCCCCGCGGCTGTAGCCATCGCCGATCAAGGTGGCGGTGATGGTTTCGGATCGTTGGCAGGCCCGGATCAGCGACTCCACCACAAGGCTGGCCCGTTTCTGGTGTTCCCAAAGCCGACCGCTGTAGACCACGCGGAAGGGATGGGGGTTGTAGTGCGTTGTCGTGGCTGGGATTGAAACGCCATAGGGAATTACCACGGCTTGCGATTCACCACCCTGTTGAGCAAGTTCGGCCTGAATATGCTGGGAGACACAAATTGTTTTTCCACCATTGCGCAGGGGTGGAAGACTTGAAGCCGTGGCCCAGTAATCAGGGTCATCGCTGTGCAGGGTCAGGCCCCAAGGGAGGCCGCAGCGGCCCGCGATCGCGGCGGCAATGTAGTGGTGGGGCTTGCACTGGGGCAGGAAGACATCCGGCCGCCAGGTATTGAGGAAGGCCAGGGTTGCGTTCACATCCTGGCGAAGGCTGCCTGTGGGCGGAGATTTGAAGATCTCAATTCCGCCTTGCCGTAGGGCAAACTCTACGGGGTTGCTGTCGCCAGGCTCGCAAAGATCCAGCAGAACAATGGCCACGCTGCAGCCCTCGCCCTTGAGATAGAGGGCCAGTTGGATCAGCCAGGAGGTCACCCCACTGATGTCGTCGGCCGAGCTGTAGTGGGCGAAGGCGATGCGCATGGATGGTCAGCCGATGACTTGCTTAAGGCGATGTTTGAACTGCGCAATTCGGAGGCGGTACTCTTGAACAAGCCGTTTCCTTTGCTCGAGCAACTTCCATTCAAAATCGATGGAGGTTGCCTTGAGCTTGGTGGTGATAGGCAGCAGTTGTTTCTGAATGGGGTATTGAGGTGTTGAGGTTGCCTGAAGATCCTTGATAAGATTGATCCACTGCTGAAGGATTTGGGGCTGGCCATAGGCACGGCGCACCAGGTCACGACTCGCGCTGCTGCAGTGCCGCCAGAGCTGGGGATCCTGTTCCAAGCGCAGGATTGCCGCAGCTGCCTGAGTGGGATCGTCGGATACCAGCAAACCTGTTTGCTCATGATGCACCAGTTCGGGAATGCCACTGGCAATGGATCGTGTCACCGGCACCACGCCAGCGGCCATCGCCTCCAGCAGCGCTACCGGCAGGCCTTCAAAATCCGACATCAGCAGGATCGCCTGGGCATCACCTAGGAGCTGTTGCACCTTGGCCGCTGGGAGTCTGCCCGTGAAGTGGATTGCTTCTGCAAGGCCTGCCTCATACACCTGCTGCTGGCAATTTTTTAGCGCTTCACCAGCCCCGATAATCGTTGCACGGATGCGCGGGGAAGCCTGGCAAGCAAGGATAAGGCTAGTAATCACTAGGGAGATGCATTTTTGCACTTCCACAACCCGGCCGCTGTACACCACATGAAAATGATCGGGATCGCGGTGCACCTGTTCGCTTGGCAGTTTAACGCCATAGGGAAGGATCAGTGGATCAGAATCAAAGCCCCTGCGCTTCACCTCGCCCGCTAAATAATGCGATACACAGACTGTGGAACCACCGGTTTGCCTCGGCCGAATTACCCGTAGAATTGACCAATACTGGGGATCATCGGAATGCACGGTCAGGGCCCAAGGGAGACCTTGTCGCCCAGCGATCACTGCGGCAATGTAGTGAGCTGGCAGGCATTGTGGTAGAAATACCGTGGGCTGCCACTCGTTGAGAAAGCCCAAAGTCTGGAGCACTGAGTCATTGGCGGAACTCAGCTGGGGTTGAAGAACAACCTCCACGTCTGCTGCGCGCAGGGCGGAAGCGATGGTGCTCTGCTCAGGATGATTGCCGCTATGGGGGAGAAGCACCGCTACAGGCCAGCCCTGGTGGCGGAGATCGGAGGCCAAACGGATCAGCCAAGAGCTGGCACCGCCAATGTCATCTTCGGTGCTGTAGTGGGCGAAGGCGATGCGCATGGATACAGGCTCAGGTAAAATCAGCCATCAGGTAAAGACGGCGTAAAAATGATCTAGTGCATAGGCGGATCGGCATACTCCAAGCTAATGATCCGGAAAGCCCGCTGAAGGTGAAGCGCTCAAAATACGAGGGATTAATGCGCAACAAGTATTCTACAATGATCCACTCCCAATCCCGGCCAAGGGTATGCCTAATCCAGGGTATCCTGCCAGGCGAAATCTTTTGTGCCAAGATCCAATCAACACTTTGGCAGTATTCCCGAATTCGCCTCCGATCAGTATTTTTGACATCGGAGACGGCGCGAGTGCTTGCGGGGTGGTGCCTGAAAAAAGATAGCTCTTCCGAGCTGTAGGAGACTGTGCCATTCAAGAGCCCGAGAAGATGAATCCAGAATATCCAGTCTCCAGTATAGAGTTTTTTCGCCAATATATCGGCAAGATCTAGGCAGGCAAGCGCAGGCATCCGCTCAAATACAACAGCGCTGGCATTGGGGATGCAGTTGACAGATAGCATGTAGCTTTGGCGGAAAACCTTAACAGGAAGCCGAAATGCTTGCTGCCATTGGCCCGGAAAGTGCTTGGAGGGCCAGTAGGGTATCTCGTGTAAGGGGTTGCTGTTCTTATCAATAGCCAGGCTTTTGCAGTAAGCCAGGTTTGAGCCCTGATTGATCAAATCAATCATGCAGGCCAAAAAATCTGGAGAGCAGGAATCGTCTGATTCCGCGATCCACACATAGCGGCCTCGGGCTTGTTTGATCCCCTTCAACCATTGGCTGCAGGGCGAGCCAGAGTTTTGCTTATTGATAATGAGCTGATGGGGAAAATCGGCGAGTTCGGCGCGGATTACGCTTAGTGATTGATCACTGGAGGCATCATCAAGAATGATTAGCTCATAATTACTGAACGTCTGATTACGGATTGAGGATAGGCGCTCGGGCAAGAAGTGCGCGTGGTTGTAATTTGGTACAATTATACTCACTAATAGAATTTGTTGAACTGCTTCTAATTCACTGCTTTTTGTCACGCTATTTTTTGTCATTGCCTCCAAGCGCACACAGTGTTTGATCTAGGTACTGGGTGCCCCAGCGTTGATCAGGCTCCAAATGATTGCCTTCGGCCCACTCATTCCAAGCATTGATGAATATCAGAGGCTCTGGCAGTTGCATGCTTTCCATGCGTGCCAATGTTTTCCTGAGCCAGTCGCCATAGAGCTCTGGTGTTGAGCCTTCCAAAACTACGCCGCCCCACTTGCGGCGTGCTGTATTGTCCCATGAAGGTGTTACACATGGGAATCGCAGATACGGAGGCAGTGGTCTCGCGAGAGCTGCTTGGCAAACAGAGCCATAGTCATAAACATTGTGGATTTTCTTGCCAGGTGATTCATTTCGCCATTTGCCCTTGAGGATTTCTCTTGGAGAAGGATTTTTTCTCGCCAATGTGTCGAGCAGAGGCCAGCAGGGTTGAAATTCTAGAGAAGCATCAAAGCCAATAGTACTAGGGTCAATAATGTTATTTTCGCGCGACTCAACCAAGACAAGATAAAGATCATCAATGCCATTGTTTTTGGCGATTGAACGCCACCGAGCGGCGGTGCGGCTGGGATCAGGCAGTTCGCTTGTTTTGTAGATAAGGAATACGGGCTTGTTATCGATTTTGATATAGCGTGAGTCACGGAAGTAAGGCATTAGGGTGTGAATATGTGCAATGTCGTCTTCTTCGTTGTAGTCTTGACGGAGCAGTATTTCATCTTCTGATCCATCCCAGCGGCGAGTCCAATTTTCATTAGCCCAGCAAAGACAGAATGGGAGCTTGGGTTCACCTGATTCGAAAACATCTTGGAAAGGTTTTTCAAGAATGCGACGTCCATTAAACCAGTAATGATAGTAACAGAAGCCGTGGATTCCGAATTGGCTGGCTAGCTTGGCTTGAGCCTCTCTTGCTTCGGGAAGGCGTAAATCATAAAATCCCAAATCCGATGGCAGATGGGGCTGGTAATGGCCTGTAAAACGCTTTCCCGCATTGACAACATTGCGCCATTCAGTAAAGCCTTTCCCCCACCATAAATCATTTTCGGGAATTGGATGAAATTGGGGCAGATAAAAGGCAATAGCCTTGGGCGGTTTCATGGTTCAGGGTGAAATGACCGGTAGGTTCTGTTTTGCTCGATCGAGAGGCAGCATGGGCGTTCAAAAAGTTAAAAATGTCAGATCTGGCTGCGCCTCCAGCTGTGTAGGAATATTCATCCAAGTCTTATCATGGGATGGCAGGAACTTCAGCGCTGGCTTGTTTCTCAAGGATTTGCTGCTTCCAAAGTCCGGCGTAGATGCCATGCCTTTCCAGCAATTGTTGGTGATTGCCCTGCTCCACTATACGCCCCTTATCCAGCACGCAAATCAGATCAGCCTTCACGATCGTGCTGAGTCGGTGCGCAATCACCAGCACGGTGTGCTGCCGTTCGAATTGATCGATCGCCTGCTGCACCAGCCTTTCGCTCTGGGTGTCGAGGGCGCTGGTGGCTTCATCCAGGATCAGTAGTTCTGGATCGCGGAGGATGGCGCGGGCGAGGGAGAGCCGTTGTCGCTGGCCACCGCTGAGGCGGTAGCCCCGTTCCCCGATCAGGGTGTCGAAGCCATCTGGTAGATCGGAGATGAAGCCAGCGGCTTGGGCTTTTTCCGCAGCGGCGAGGATCTGGGCCCTGGTGACGTTGGCAGACCCGAAGCTGATGTTGTCAGCGATGCTGGCATTGAACATGAAGGTGTCCTGGCTCACCACGCCGAGGCGCTGCTGCCAGGAAATGAGATCGAGCTGCTCCAGTGGGGTATCGTCAATCAGGATCTGTCCCAGGGTGGGGTTGTAGAGGCCACCGAGCAGATCGGCAATCGAGCTCTTCCCCGCCCCACTGCTGCCCACCAGTGCCACCGTGCTGCCGCAAGGCAGATCCAGATTGATGCCGCTGAGGGCGGGGGGGAGCTCTGGAGCGTACTGAAGGGTCACGTTGCGCAGCGCAATCCCTTGGAGCAATTTTTGAAAGGGAATGCCACCGCGGCTGCGAAACTCTTTATCGGAAGGTTCCAGCAATTTGTTGAGCAATTCCAGTGGTGCCGCATTGGCATTGAGAGTTCCGAGGGCGGAGGCGACCCCCCCGAAAGTTCCATTGAGCCGCTGCAGAGCCAGCACGAAGGTGACCAGACTGGGCAGGACGCCGGAATTGCGATTACCGAACAGCACCAAGCTGAGGCCGGCAATGCCCGCGATCATCAAAATCGGCAGAAAGGTGGTGACCGGCCCTGTGATCGAACCAACCCGGCTGGAGGCGCGTGAGTTGGCTTCGATCGCGATCGAGCGGCTGCGCACATCCCGATCGGCTTCATCCAGCTGACCGCTGGTATGGAGCAGGCGCAGGCCCTGGATGTTTTCGGTGATGCGGCTTGACAGCTCCCGGCCCAACTCGGTGCCGAGGAAGGAGTAGCTGCGCAGACGGGGCAGGATCTGTTGCTGCACCAGGGCAAGAATTCCCCCCATGACGATGGCTGCCACAAGCAGCCAGGGGGAGAGGGTGAGCAACACCACCAGATAGGTAACACCCATCAGCACCGTCATCACCAGACCACTGAACACTCTGATCTCGGTCATCACCGCCCCGGGGCCGTTACCGCCCACAAAAAGCAGATCGCCCACCCGATAGCGGCTGGAGCAGGGGAAGCTGAGGCTGAGGATCAGCGAGTGGATCATCGCCATCAGCCGCGAGGAGGTGCGGGCGCCGTAGTTGCCCATTGCCAGCGAGCCCAAGTACATAGCCAAGCTCTGCAGCAGCTTGAGCAGCACGGCCATCCCCAGCAGCAACAGGAAAAGCTCGTTGCGGGGAAGGGCGTTGAGCGCGGGCGTGAGCTGGGGTAGAGAACCCAGAAACCCCTTGCTGGTCCAGTCGATCGTCTGGCCTGCCGGCTTGGAGAGCAGGTCTACCGCCAGGAACACCACCCCGAGGGTGGCCCCTTCGGCGGCAGCCTGGAGCAGGTTGCAGAGCATGCTGAAGCTCAGCACCTTCCATTCTTGGCGGGCGGTCTGGCGGATTAGCCGCGAGGCGGGCCGTGGATCACGGAGCGGCGCCAGGCCATGGCGAACCAGGCGGCGGAAAAGGCGGATCGGATGGGCCAAGTAGAAACGAGGGAGAGGCTGGAATTTCAATCACCTAGACCATTTAAACACCGTGTTTCTGCCAGCCTTGAGGCGCCGCTGCCGGCCCAACAGCCGCACCCAGCCGGCCGTTGGGCCGGACGTTGGTCTTGAGATCAACTGGCAACTGGCTTGGCCGAAGCCCTTGCCCCTTGAAATGCCACGCCGGTAGGTCCTTTCATGAACGCCTTGATCCTGGCCGGCGGCTTGGGTACTCGCATCAGCGTGGAAGCCCGCCTCATGCCCAAGCCAACGGTGGAAATTGGTGGTCGGCCGATTTTGTGGCACACCTTGATCACCTAAAGCAGCTTTGGCATCAACGAATTCGTGATCTGCTGCGGCTACAAGGGCTATGTGACCAAAGAATATTTTGCCAATTAATTTCTGCACATGAGTGATGGGACCTTCCACATGCGCACCAATCCGATGGAGGTGCATCAAAAAAAATGCCGAGCCCTGTGAGGTCACCCTGGTGGATCCCGGGGAAGCCACCCTTCTAGGAGGCCGAGCCCCTGCAGCGCCTGGCGGCTGAGGGGCAATTGCAGGCCGACAGACACCACGGCTACTGGCAGCCGATGGACACCCTGCGGGATCGGGTGCATCTCGAGGTGCTGTGGGTAAGCGGCAAGGCCCCCTGGAAACGCTGGAAACCCTGATCCTTCCTTTTGGCGCGGCCGGCCGGGTGCTGCCCACGGGCCACACCGGCTTCAAGGGCAGCTGGCTGGCCCTGTGGCTTCTCGAGCTCTGGGCACAGGTCACCGGGCTTGCCCTAGCGCCGGACACCGATCTCAGTCTGTTTGACCAGCTTGAGCTGGAGCGGCGCCTTGAGCATCGCCTCGGCGACATTCGCGATGCCGCCCTGCTCAGTGAGCTGATGGCCGATACCCCCTGAGTTGGTGCTGCACCTGGCTGCCCAGCCCCTGGTGCGCCGCAGTTATGCCGAGCCCACCGCCACCTGGGCCACCCATGTAATGGGCAAAATCCACCTACTGGAAGCCCTACGCCGCCTGGAAGCGCCCTGCACGGCGGTGCTGATCACCACCGACAATGGGTACCGCAACAAAGAGTGGCTCTACGGCAACCTCGAAAACGATCACAACGTGATCGGTTGCGGCGACTGGGCGGCCGACCGGATCGTGCCCGATGCGATGCGGGCTCTTGGGCGCGCCGAGCCGATCGGCGTAAGCCTGGCCGATGCCTTCAATTTCGTCCCGCACCTGGAGGCCAACCAAAGCGTGCGCGAGCTGGTGGAGGAGGCGCTGCGCCACTGGCCGGGCCTCTGGTCGACCAGATCGATGCAAAGGCCCCCCATGAGGCCAGTCTGCTCAACCTGCTGATCGACAAGGCCCATCACCAGCTGGGCTGGGCGGCGCGCTGGGATTTCGCCACCACCGTGGCGCGCACCGAGGGCTGGTACCGGCGCGTGGAGGAAGGGCAGGCCTCAGCGCTGGAGAGTTGCCTGGCAGATCTGGTGAACCTTGCGGCCACGCCCACCCGGAGATGGGCGCCTGCAGCTGCGCAGCCTGAAGACCGCTCCCGCACAGCAGTGGATCCGTCTGGCCAGGCAGGCTTCTGGCGAAGTCTTGGTGCGGTGGCGCTTCCGCGCCTTCCCGTGCAATGATTATTGAGCCATCTGGTGGCGCTTGAGTTCGCTCGCGCTCCGGCTGCTGATTTGCACCCTTCGTGTGACTATTCAGTCTCGTCGCTCCCGCCGCCCTGCCCATCGTTTACTGCACTGTCCGGCCCATCCGGAACAGGAGCTCGCCGGTGGCGGGCGGCGTTACTTTATGCATCTGCTCAGCGCCGAAGAGCTCAGTCAGCGAGGGATGCCTGCTGGCAGGGCCCGTCTGGTGATTGCCGCCTACCCGGTACTGACCCTGAGTGATGAATGGCTGGAAGAACTATTCTGCCCAAAGTGCGGATCCTCGCGCTGGTGTCATGTGATCCGTCATGATCGCGTCGAGCACACCGTGCGCTGGGCGCCTCGGGATCTCTGGCAGCGGGTGGCTCATGTGGATCCACTTCACTCCAACCCAAGCGTGAGTGAATTCAGCCGTCGGGAGGCCGGCCGCGCCGACAACCGCCGCTATTGGGAGTCGTGAACGCTAATACGGTGCCGCCCCCAATCAAATGAAGCTGCTTGCTTGCTCAGCGCTAATCCCGGCCCACTCCGGCTTTGTTTCTCGACAGTGATGGTGTGATCATCGAAGATCGTGATCACATCTGCAAACCGCCCGGCGTTTTCCATATGTACCGGAGTGAGCATCGCAACCAGCTTTCGTTTGAAGACTTTATTCCTGCCGTTTGGCGGGAAACTCTCTGGTAACAACCGCTGGATCAACCTAGCCGAGCTGATCCCATGGGATGAATTTGAAGATGGCTATCCAGCTCAGTTCTGCAAAGGTTTGGGAGCTCCAGCAAAGCTCTTTCGTATGGCGCTAGGAGCGTGTCGCACGTTGCGCCGAGGCCCGGCGGCAGCGGTTGAAACCTAGGGATTCTGATGAAACCCAAGATTCTGAAATCTCCAATCGCAACAGTGGCGTTGCGCCAACCCTCTCAACATGAAGCGATCCTGGCTATCGGCACCCTTGAGCTGGCCTGATACAGGCTCCACGATCGTCTTGCTCGGGATGCCTGCCCAGGTGATTTTGCTCTGGTGAATGGCGCGTGTTTTTCCGGGCTGGTGTTGTGTGCCCGAAGGGTGTCCAGGGGGCCGAACTGCTCCTCCCGGTGCGGCGGGAAGGGAAGCTGACCCTATGAACGGCCCCTGCGTTCCGAGCATCCCCCACACGGTAGTGAGCCATACCCGCACCGCTCAGGCGTGTCAGGTTGAGGGGCCCAGAAAGTCGCCAGGGAGAGCGGCTGTCTGTCAGCTTCCGCCTGCTTAACCGCCGCTGCGGGCCCCTCAGCGACGCCACCACCCAGATCCAAAGCCCTGCCGTTGGAGCAGCTGGAAGCCCTGGCCGACGCCCTGCTCGACTTCCACGGCCTGACCACCTGGCTGGCCGCCAAAGCCTTAAGCGCGCCGGGGCGACTCCCCACTGAGCCGCCAGCCCCCCACCACTTGCAGACCCCATACCCTTTGCCCCACTTCCCGATCCACCACCTGGCGTCACCCTTGCAAAAGGTCCTGTCGCCCCTGCGAAGCCAGGAGCCCGCAGCCCAGCTGATCCGCCGTACAGCACGTCAGCTGTAGAGGCTCCTTGCGGTGAATGCGGGCAGCAACCTGCTGCAGGCATTCAGCGATGAGGCCACCTTGGCGGTGGAATTTCTGGCGATTGAGGTGCTCTCGACCTGGGTAGTACAACCCTACGACTGGGCAGGCAACCCGATGCTTGGCCGGCTGCCTGGGGCGGTCGCGATGCTGTCGGCCCTGCAGGCCAGTGGTGCCTTCGTGCTGCTGCTAGCCCGTGGCAATGCTGCTGCAGGCACTCCAGAGCCTGGCTCAATTGGCCCGCAGCGTGTGTGTGGGCTACTTCGCAGCCCGCTGCACGGCATTGGTGAAGGCGCGCATCCACAGCCAGGTGCTGAGTTTCAGCTTTCCCTGCGCCACCCCCGACAAGGTGGGTAACCCGACCAACTACGTCAGCGGTCCGGTGGCTGTACGTAACCAGATCGAGGCATGCAGCGGGCTGCCTGGTGCTGGTGCTCATCTCTACCTGCTTGCTGCTGGTAGTAGCAGCAATGGAGCATGTGGGCCTGCAGTACGCCCCCGAACTGCCTCCAGCCCTCAATGACATCTCCTTGACCCTGCCCAGAGGGCAGATGCTGGGGCTGGTGGGCAGCAGTGGGGCCGGTAAGTGCTCCATTGCCGACTGGCTCACGGGCCCTCTACGCCCACACCGCAGGCCAGATCTGGGTGAACAACACACCACTGGAGCAGCTGGAACTGGCCAGCTGGCAACATCGGCTTGGGGTTGTAAGCCAAGACACGTTCCTGTTCAACGCCACCATCGCCGCAAACATCACCGTTTGCACCCTGGGGCCACGCTGAGCCAAATGAAAGCCGCCTGCTAGGCAGCTGAGGCTGCGGGTTTCATCGAGAACCTGCCGAAGGGATACGACACCCTGGTGGGCGAGCGGGCTACCGGATCAGTGGCGGCCAGCGGCTGCGCTTGAGCCTGGCGCGCGCAATCCTGGGAGAAACAGAGCTGCTGATTCTCGATGAGGCCACCATTGCCCTGGATTCCCCGAGCGAGCGGCGGCGGCTGGAGGCGATCGAGCGCTTTGAGCGCAACCACACGGTGCTGCTGATCGCCCACCGGTTGAGACAATTGCGGCTGCTGAGCAGATTCTTGTTCTGGATCAGTGCCGCGTGGTGGAGCGGGGCGGCCACGCCGGACTGCTGACTAAGGGCGGCCTGTATGCCAATCTATGGCAGCATCAAACCTACAAACACCAACCGACCCACGCCTGACCACCTGATGCCCTTCGATTCCAGCTCCCGGATCCTGATTACCGGCGGCACCGGTAGCTTCGGCAAGGCGTTCATCGCCGAAACGCTGCGGAGGTTTCCAGACATCCAACGGCTAGTGATCTACAGCCGCGACGAACTCAAGCAATGGGAACTGCAGCAGCTCTACCCGCCAAACCAATTTCCCCAACTGCGGCTGTTTCTGGGCGACGTGCGCGACAGCGGTCGGCTGGTTCGCGCCCTCGAAGGCATCGACACTGTGGTACATGCCGCAGCCCTCAAGCAGGTGCCAGCAGCAGAATATAACCCGATCGAATTCATCAAAACCAACGTGCTCGGAGCTGAAAATGTCGTACAGGCCTGCCTCGACACTGGCGTGAAGCGGGTAGTTGCCCTCAGCACCGATAAGGCCGCTGCCCCGATCAACCTCTATGGCGCCACCAAGCTCTGCTCTGACAAACTGTTCATTGCCGCCAATAACATCATAGGCACCCGTGATCTGCGCTTTTCGGTGGTGCGCTACGGCAATGTGATGGGCTCGCGCGGCTCAGTGATTCCCTTCTTTCTGGAGAAGGCGAAAACCGGCGTGCTGCCGATCACTGATCCGGCGATGACCCGGTTCAACATCTTGCTGAGCGAAGGCGTGGCGATGGTGTTGTGGGCGCTGGAGCATGCACTGGGCGGGGAGCTGTTCGTGCCCAAGATCCCCAGCTACCGGATCACCGATCTGGCAGAGGCGATCGGGCCGAGCTGCGAAAAGCCGATCACCGGCATCCGGCCTGGCGAAAAGATCCACGAGGAGATGATCACCGCCTCCGACAGCTTCACCACGATCGACCTGGGGGTTTATTACGCGATCCTGCCCAGCGATGGCCGCGTGCAACAGCGCTACCAGGAGGCGGGCATCACCGGCACCGTCGTGCCACCGGGTTTTGGCTACAACTCAGGTTCCAACCCAGAATTCCTCACGGTGGATCAGCTGCGGGCATTTATCCGTGAACATGTGGATCCCGCCTTTGTGCCGGCATGAGCAGCGCGCCGCAGCCCTTCCTCCCCTACGGCCGGTAAAAGATCAACGAGGCCGACATCGCCGCGGTGGTGGAGGTGCTGAGCAGCCCTTTCCTCACCCTAGCCGCCCCGGTGCCGCTTTTAATCAGGCCATAGCCTCCAAGGTAAGCGCCCACAAGGTAAACGCCCACCATGGGATGGCAGTGAACAGTGCCATCAGCGCATTGCCCACCGCCTGCCTGCCTGGCCCTGGGGCTGGGGCCTTGAGATCGGCTCTGGACATCACCGATCACGTTTGTAGCCTCGGCCAACTGCGGCTGCTATTGCGGCGCAGCCGTGGATTTTGTGGACATCGACCCCACCACCGCTCTGATGAACGTGGCGACGGTGACCGCCAAGCTGGAGTAGGTCGAGCGCGATGGCACCCTGCGGCACCCTGCCGAAGGTGGTGGTGCCGGTGCACCTGGCCGGCAGCAGCTTCGACATGGCAGCGATTGGTGCGCTGGCTGAGCGCTACGGCTTTGCGTTGCTGGAGGATGCCAGCCACGCGATCGCGGCGGCCGATACCAAGGCGAGCCGGTAGGTAACTGCCGCCACAGCGCCATCACGCTGTTCAGCTTCCACCCGGTGAAGATCATCACCACCGGCGAGGGCGGCCCTGCCACCACCAACGATCCGCTGCTGGCCCAGCGCATGGCGGAACTGCGCAGCCACAGCATCGTGCGTGAAGCCGAGCGCTTTGAGCGGCCAGCGGCGGAGCCCTGGGACTATGAGATGCAGCAGCAGCTGGACTTCAACTAGCGGATCACTGACATCCAGGCGGCGCTGGGCCAGAGCCAGCTAAAATGAATCATTGAGATCGTGTCGATGAGATCTTGCCGATGAGATCGTTGCCGAGCGCAACCAGCACCTGCAGCGCTACCGGGAACTGCTGGCGGATCTGCAGATGCAGTTGCTGGAGGTGCCTGAAGACGTGCTGAGTTCAGTGCACCTGGCTGTGATCCGCCTGTAGATAGCCACTGCGGAGCAGCACCGTCAGGTGTTTGAGAGCCTGCGGGCCCCGGGGATCGGCGTGCAGATGCACTACAGCCCAGTGCCCCTGCAGCCTTACTACTTCGCGATGAGCTTTGGGGAGAGGCAATTACCTGAAGGAGAGGGCAATGCCAGCTGCACCGACAGCATGTGGCTGTTTCAAGATCTATACAACGCTGCTTATCTTCCTGTGAGTATGATTTCAAGGGAACAATCACAGTCACAAACTCCAGAGGTTGCAGCATGAAGATCTGCGTAATTCCCGCTCGGGGTGGCAGCAAACGCATACCTCGCAAGAATATTCGCAATTTCTGTGGCAAGCCGATGCTTGCATGGGCAATTGGCCATGCCCTTCAGTCGGAACTATTCGATAAAGTCATTGTATCCACTGATGATGAAGATGTTGCTGATGTGGCACGGGCCGCTGGTGCAGAGACACCTTTTATCAGGCCGGCCGTCCTTGCTGACGATTTGACGCCGACGGTTCCTGTCATCGCTCATGCGGTCGAAGCTTGTCAGGAGATTGGCTGGTGCATCGAGTACGCCTGCTGCATCTATCCTTGCGTGCCTTTCCTAGAAACATCTGACCTAACAGCGGCGTTTACGCTGTTGCAAAGATATGACACCTCTTTTGTCTACCCAGTGACTGATTACGCTCACCCAATCCAGCGTGCAATGCGTCGTCTTCCAACTGGCCAAATGCAATTACTTCAGCCTGAGCATGAATTGACCAGAACCCAAGACCTAGAAAAAACATATCATGACACTGGTCAATTTTACTGGGGAAGAGCAAGTTCTTGGACCGCACAGACAATGTTACATTCAGGTGGTACAGGGTTGATAGTACCGAACTGGCGGGTCGTCGACATCGACAACGATGACGACTGGAAGCGCGCTGAACTCTTGTATAAAGTCATCAATAACTAAGTTTAGCAAATTACTAGATCTCATGAATTCCATCATGCCTTCACCACTGCCAATCCTTGAAGTCCAAGGCAAAAAGATTGGGGGTAACCACCCAACATTTTTTATCGCCGATATTGCTGCCAATCATGATGGCGACCTCGAGCGTAGTAAGGATTTGATTTATATGGCGGCGGAAGCTGGTGCGGATGCTGCTAAGTTCCAACACTTCCAAGCAGAAACCATCGTTAGTGATCACGGCTTCAAAACCCTAAACGCCAAGCAGTCTCATCAAGACAAATGGAAAGATTCGGTATTCAATGTATATAAGGCAGCCAGCGTTAATCTGGGTTGGACAGCTACGCTGAAAGAAACCTGTGACAAAGCCGGTATTCCTTTTTTTACTACTCCCTATGCTCTAGATTTGGTCGATTACATAGATGCCTACGTGCCAGCCTACAAAATTGGCTCGGGCGACATTTCTTGGCATGAAATGATCGAGCGCATTGCGAGTAAGCAAAAACCTTATTTTCTAGCCACAGGAGCTGCAACAGCGGATGAAGTTCATCGTGCTGTTTGCGTTGCATTGGCAGTTAATCCACAGTTAGCCCTGATGCAATGCAATACCAACTACACAGCTAGTTTAGAAAACTTTCAGTACATTCAACTCAATGTGCTTAAAACCTACCGAGCCATGTATCCAGATATAGTACTAGGCCTGTCTGACCATACGCCGGGCCATGCCACTGTGCTGGGTGCAGTGGCCTTAGGGGCTCGTATGATCGAAAAACACTTCACCGATGACGTCAACAGGGTAGGCCCTGACCATGCTTTCTCGATGGATCCGTTGACCTGGCGTGAGATGGTCGATCGCACTCGCGAACTTGAAAATGCGCTGGGTAATGGGGTCAAAAAAGTAGAAGAAAACGAATCACAAACAGTCATCGTACAGCGCCGCTCAATACGCTTAGTGAGTGATATGACAGAAGGAGAAGTCGTTCATGAGAAGGATCTGGAGTTTTTAAGACCATGCCCTTCAGATGGACTTCCTCCCTACCGAGTAGATGAAGTAATCGGTAAAAAACTGCGGAACTATAAAGCTAGTGGTGATTACCTAAGACTCTGTGACCTCGCGTGAATTTAGATAAACGAGACGCAAGAGTTGCCATCGTCATTCCTGCCTTCAATGAGGAGGAAGCAATAAGCGCTGTGGTGTCTGGGATCTCTGCCTATGGCACGGCGATTGTAGTAAATGATGGATCGACTGATAATACCGGGCAAGTTGCGGGTGCAGCTGGAGCTCTTGTTGTATCTCATACAGTCAATCGCGGCTATGACAATGCCCTCGCTACTGGTCTAGGAAAGGCAGTAGCAGAACAATTCGATTTTGCGATCACTTTGGATGGGGACGGCCAGCATGAACCATTGCTGATTGAAAGTTTCTTATTTGAACTCGTGGACGGAGCAGATCTAGTCATTGGTATTCGAGACCGGTATCAACGGGTTTCAGAAACAATCTTTGCCAAGACAGCGAAGATTCTCTGGGGCATTTCAGATCCATTATGCGGCATGAAAGGATATCGACTGTCAAAGCTTAAAGGTATAAACAGTATGTGCTCTTACCCCTCAATTGGTACGGAGCTAGCTATCCGGGCTGTTCGCTCTGGCTGGAACATTCGACAGGTTGCCGTTAAGACGCGTGAGCGTAATGGTAAGTCAAGGTTTGGTGCAGGGCTTTACGCGAACTGGCTTATTCTTCGGGCCATGTTCTTAGGGCTCTTACGGGCAAAAGCTCACACTGCTCAATCTGAGGTAGGCGTTTAGCCTTGGCGTGTATGGCGAAAGTATTAGTCACAGGCGCAACTGGCTTGCTGGGCTGCTCGTTGGTGCCATTGCTACAGGAACGCGGTCATCAGGTCGCATGCATGGGGCACACTCACGCCAGCGACCATAACTTAGACCTGACGAGTTTTGAACAGACGGCGCGAGCTCTTGACCAAGCCAACCCGGAAGTCATCGTCAACCTGACGGCCTTAACCAATGTCGACCGCTGTGAAACACACCCGCAGGAAGCTTATTTGCTCAATGTGAAAACTGTTGAAAATCTTAGTGCCTGGATAAGAACAACGAGCCAGGCTTGCCACCTGATCCAGATCTCTACAGATCAGGTGTATGACGGCCCTGGCCCTCATGCTGAAGGAGAGGTTACCATCCGAAATTACTATGCTATGTCTAAGCTTGCAGGCGAACTTGCGGTGGGAACAGTACCCGCCACTATCCTAAGAACGAATTTTGTAGGTCGTAGCCAGCGCGAGGGGCGCACCAGCCTTACTGACTGGCTGCATGGTGCCTTGCGCGATAGGTCTTCGGTGAATGTCTTTGACGATGTGATGTTTAGTCCTCTAGCCATCAGCACGCTTTGCGACTGCATAGAGCGTTGCATCGCTGAAAGGCCGTTTGGTGTTTTTAACCTTGGTTCTCGTGATGGAATGAGTAAAGCAGATTTTGCTTTCGCCTTTGCCGCTGCCCTAGGCCTCGAAACCACCAACCTTAAGCGCGTCAATTCCAGATCTAACAGTACATTTGCCGCACAGCGTCCAACCGATATGCGTATGAATAGCGGCCGTTATGAGGCATACATGGGTATAAAGCTACCATCTTTAATTGACGAGGTTTCTCGCTTAGCAGATGAGTACGTCTGACGAAATTACCTTTATCGGCAAATGATCTCGAAGATCGACTCCGAGATCTCATCCTCACGACGCGATACGAATCGGTTGCGTCAGCAGAACGCGCTGAGGAGGCAGCAGTTGGAGCGCTTCGATCCAGCCTTTGTGGCCTTGAGGCGCAAGCTATGTGCGCAGACGTGGCAGCCATGTTAGAATTAGGGGAACGGAATCGACACAATGTTGACCGAATGAGCCCATTGCCTGCACTCACCTCATGTAAAACTTTCTTAGTCCATGTTGCAACTCGGCTAATTCTATAATCAAACCACTAGTTTATCTTTTGCCAGAATGACTAACAATTCGCAATCATTCTCGACTGAACAAGAGGCCTTCTGGAGCGGAGGCTTTGGTGATGCTTATACCGATCGCAATGATGGTAATGCCATCTTGAGGTCGAACTTGATGTTCTGGGGGGGGCTTATTAAAGAGAACAGGGCCACTCAGCAGCTGCTTTGAAATCGGCTGTAACAGGGGGTTAAATCTTGATGCGATTCGAACTCTCTTGCCTTCTTGTGAGACTGCTGGGCTAGAGATCAATGCCTATGCTGCTAAAGAGTGTGCAGAAAAAGGGCATCAGGTTTACGAAGGAACAATACTGACGCCTCACCCTGCCGCCAATTCTCCAAACGGCATGGCCGAATTAAGCATCGCATTCCATGTACTTATTCATATTAATCCCGAGAGTCTAAATATCGCCTATGAGTTGCTGTATTCGCTTAGCAGGAGGTTCATTCTGATATCGGAGTATTTTAATCCCACGCCCGTTGCTATCCCCTATCGTGGCCACGAGAATAGACTTTTCAAGCGAGATTTTGCCGGGGAGATCTGGGCGCAATACCCTTCTCTGAAGCTTGTCGACTATGGATTTGTCTGGAGCAAAGATCCTGTTGCCCCCAAGGATGACACAACTTGGTTCCTCTTTGAGAAATAAAATGCGCTGTCCATGGCTCCCATGCTTGTGGTAGGCCCCCCCCCAGGGCCTATTTGAAGTGTGTCCCAGTAGGCCTGGCGCACGGCATTCAGCTCCGGTTTGGCGCGCAGGTCTCGCCCGAATCGCATGGCGTCACCGCTCGAGAACCCAGCCGATGCAACGGATCCGATCAGCTTTCTCAAGGCGCTGTCCGATTGCCGTCTGCGCCGGGGGATTCGCCAGTCGAGACCCTGGTTTGCGACGGTAAGACCCTGCGGGGGTACGATAAAGCAAACCGCTTCTGGCGCGCAGCGTTTTATCGCCTAGGTGAGCCTGTACTCCAACACGCTGGGCGTTGTGATTGCCCAAAACACCTACGCCACCGATGCCGGCGTCGAGATCGCGGCCTTGCGCCAGCTGTTGGATCGCGTTGATCTCAATGGCTTGCTGGTGCAGGCCGATGCGCTGCATGCAAACCGCCCTTTTTTCATCTACCTCGAGCCGCGTGACGCCTACTTCCTGATCGCTGTAAAGCACAGTGGCCGCAAAGGATCTCAGGTGACCAAGGACCGGCTGACCTATGGCCACAACACGCCGTGGCAAGCCAACAAGCGTGAACGCAAACGCGGTCGCGACCTCACCTGGACGCTGCGGGTATGTCCCACAGCGTCCAAGTGAGGTCGCTGAATACTACAGCTCCGGCGGCACAGACCCTTGCCGATCGCTGGCGCTGGGGGTATAATCCTCGGGCTCTACTCGTCACTCCAGGTGCGTACGCCTCTGGAGGCAGCTCAACTGGGAGCTGCACCATGACCATGGCCACCCATTCTCACAAACACTAGACCCATTATTGTGAAACATTACATCTTCAGTAAATCTGATCTTAACTTATTTGCTAATATACAAAGTAAAGATACTCATGTATTTGATTACAGGGATAATCTGCATATCAACTCGATGATTGAAAATGTTGATAGTTTGCTAAAGATATATTCAGATCAAACGTCTTCATTCTATAAATTAAAAGATATAAAGTTAGAAATAGAAAAGGTTTTTGATGCCATGCATTCATTTTCTTCTATGCGATCTGTAAATAATCAAGTTTTGCAGCAGTGTTTACAAGGATGCGTAGAGTGTGCAAGAAACTACATCTTTGAACATTTTATATATAATATAGACAATCAATTAAAGTACGAAAAACTAATAACTTGTACTCTAAATCAAAGTTTAGAGATTTGAAATTAAATGGGTATGTTGAATATTCCATTGAAAATACGGAGTTATTTGAAAGAGAGTCACAACTTCTTCTGGATTATGCAAGATCCCATTACAGAGAAAAGGATGATTGGAGGTCAAGTGGATTTATGGGCCCATCTACATTTGCTGAATCCAAGATTTTCAAACTTATTCAAGAATTTATTGATGAGAATCGAATTTTTGAAATGGTATCTGATTATATGGACTCAAAGCTTGAATTGGCGTGGGCGTTTCCTAGCTATAGTCATCACAGACAAAAATGGTTTAGGATTCAGGATCAAGAGAAAATCAGTCCGACCAATTATTATCATATAGATAAAGATAGAAATATGATTAAGATTTTGATTTATTTAACTGATGTAAACGATCAAGATGGACCGTTTAAGTATGTAAAAGGAAGTAATTTGTGGAAAAAATCAATTTGCACGTTTGCATTGCATTATGGTATTGATTTTAAAGTTAGTACACTTCTGATAGGTAAAGAATCAGACTTCAAGAATAATATCTTCACAACAAGAACAGACATACTTTCTCAATTCCCTGACGCATTCATTGGATCAACACACTTTGGTGATTTTTTACATCGGGATTCTGATACTACAAAATTGCTTTTGGATGAATCTGTGGTGTTTACTCGCAAAAGAGGAACTCTGATTATTTTTGATGGTGGTATGGGTGTTCATTCAGGAGGCAACGCACATGGTGGCGAACGCCTAGCCATACAGATAGGATATAGAAAAAAATTAACGATCAAAAAGGATATCTTAAAGCAAACAAAAGAATTAGCCCGCAAAGTTAAACACAAGGTTGCAAGTTTCAGTCAATAGATTCTGAACTACAATTGCATAATACTTTGCTGTCATTCACATTCGCTGCTCATGGAATAACCTTGGCAGATCTTTGACCATTTCCGTAGACACCGGCACTTCTCTGTGGAGAAGACCCATGCCGTCGACGACCATGGTCGCCAAGTGAGCTGGACGCTGCGTACCTGAAATCCCACTGACGCCGTTGGTGAGCGGAGGGCTTTCGCCAGCTGGAGCATTGATCTGGCAGGGCTGATTCAAATGATCAGCAGGTATTCACTGCCAGCTGCCGCCTTGCCATAGCCAGCAGCTCAGTGATGTTGTGACACACCGCCTGCAAGCCGGAGCGGATCGATTGAAAACCATCCAGCCGCAGCAGGTTCAGGTCGGCTGTCCAAGCATGGCCAGCGCACCGGCACCGTTGCCCCGGTAGCGATGGACGTCCTCATGGAGTTGGGTGTCGCGAATCCAGTGCCAGCCCTCCAGGCGACAGCGGTCCCGCATCAGTCGCAGCAGGGCTTCTGGGGTGATACGCAAGCTCGTGATGAATAGGTGGGTGGCCCGGAAAGGCTTGCCTCCCTAGGAGCCTGGCGCGCGTAAACCAGGCCAACCTCTCCACAGACGCCCCTGAATCCACCCAGATCGCAGTTGCTGCAATAGATCTAGGCGAGAAAATGGGGGCAAGGCAATGACCTTCCGACCATGGCAGCCTGAGCTGACCAACCTGCTGCCGCCATCTCCTAGCGAATCGCTCTCGGATGACCATCAGGTGTATTTCCTGCTGGACCTGGTGGATGTGCTGGATCTCTCCGCCATCTTGATCCCAGCCCAAAGCAACGATTCGCGCAGGGAGAAGGGGTTCAACCGGGGGATGATGACGATGCTGCTGCTCTACGCCTACTGCGACGGCATCATCTCCTCCTGCAAGATCGAGTGTGCCTGCTACGAGGATCTGGCATTCCGGGTGCTCACCGCCAACCAGCAGCCGGACCACAGCCGCATCAGTAAGTTCCGGCGCCGCAACCTCGATGCCCTCAAGGGTCTGTTTGTCCAATGCCTGCGCCTCTGTCAGAAGGCCGGGATGTTGAGCTGAGCCATGTGGCGCTAGATGGCACCTGAGGTTCAGGCCAATGCCTCCAAGCACAAGGCCATGAGCCATGAGCCATGAGCCATGAACGGATGCTCAGGGCCGAGAAGGAACTGGAGAAGGAGATCAACGCCCTGATGCGCCGGGCCGAAACCGCTGCTGCGACGGCGCGCCAGCGGCAGGAGCGGGCCGAGGAATCCAGGGCCAGAGCGGCGGCTTCCCGGGAGGCGGATGCTCCAGCGGCTGAGCAGGCCGAGCTGAACAGAAAGGCCCAGACGGCAGAAGCCAAAGCCAAGGCCGCCAGGGAGAAGGCGATCGAGGTAGCCCAGGATGCCGGCCTGGAAACGCCGGATCTGGAGCCGCGCTCGGCTGAGGCGATGCCGCGGAGAGGCCTGGCCAGAAGGGCCGATGGCACCCCAACCAGGAAGATCCAGTGCAATTTCATTGACTCCGACAGCCGTCTCATGCAGTCAGGCGGGTCGTACCTGCAGGGCTACAACTGCCAGCTGGCGGTGGACAGCGACCACCAGTTGATCGGGGCGGTAGGCGTGAACAACCAACCGCCGGATGTCGAGCACCTGGAGCCCATGTTGCAGCGCATCGCGACCACGGCCGGTGCAGGGCCGGAGGTGATGACGATGGATGCGGGCTACTGGAGCGAGGACAACGCCAAGGCCTGCGCCGATCAGGGCATCGACGCGTATATCGCCACCGGCCGCCTTCCGCATGGTCAGCCACTGCCGCCGAAACGGGGCCCATTGCCCAGAGATGCCGATGCAAGAACCCGCATGACCCGCAAGCTCAGGAGCAAACAGGGATCAGCGATCTAAGCCCAGCGCAGGGCAATCGTGGAGCCGGTGAACGGGCAGATCAAGGAGTGCAGGGGCCTGCGGCGCTTCCTGTTGCGGGGGTTGGAAAAGGTCGATGGCGAATGACACCTGATCGCGGCCACGCACAACCTGCTCAAGTTGTTTCGATACCGGCGGTTACCACAACAGGAGTTGGCGGGGGCGACTGGATGAAGGGTCATGGCCCTTGTGGGAGCCGCCATGGCTGAATCGCCCACCATTCAGCATCACGGACTGCAGGAGAGGAACGCCGCGCCTGCTCCTGCTGAGCAGTGACGTTCGCCGGCTCGGGAGGTCCGCAACAAAATCCTCGCCGTGAGCGTGGCCTGATGGCCGCAGTTCCGACACTGATAGCGCTTGAGTCGCCGGCCATAGACCAGCCCATGCCTATGCCCATGGCCATGGCAGCGGGGACAGCTGAACCCATCGGGCCAGCGCGCCTTCTCCAAGGCTGCCACCGCTATGCAGAAGCCCAAGGGCTACCCATTGCTCCTCGATGCCGTAGAGCCGCTGGAACTCAGGCAGTGAAAGCCTGTTCTAGAACTGGATACTGTTGCAAGCCATGACCAGACTGGTATTTGTGTACCAGTCTGGTCATGGCTTGCCGTTCGCGGAGCGAGCTGGGTATTCAAGATGACCAAAGACTCCGAGAAGTATTTATGAAGTGCTGAGCGCAGCACCCCGAGCAGACTTCTTTCCTGATAAACTTAGCGTGACCAACGAGGGCAGAAATTACCAGATATGGGTAAGATTCGGTTTCTGAAAGGGTGGAAGAGACTAATCCATGCTAAATTGGCTATTAATTGATCAACCCAAGCAAATTACAGTTTTGCCCCTGTTCAGGGTTCGTTACTCAGAGGTTTCCTAATCACTTATGAACATTTACATTCCGGTTGAGATCAAAGTTCGAGAGCTTGAGGGTCGACTGCTCCTTGCACTCGCTGCCGCTGAAAGAGGACACGAAGTTTTTCTGGGTGATAAGGGGTATGTTGAATATCTACTAAAACAAGATGTTGCTGAGCCTGGCATTATACATCACAAGAGTATTCTCCCTTACCAGCTCGAGGATCTTCAGTCATATAAAGACTATGGCCACAAAATAAGTGTGCAGGATGAAGAACATGGTTTACTGGCTCCTGATTACAAGATATTTGCGACAATGCGATTCTCGCCTGAAACACTAAGACTTACCGATCGCATTTATTGTTGGGGCCAATTTGATCATAGTGCTATAACTGATCTTTATTCGATAACACGTCCCCAATTGCTGCTAACCGGTTCTCCGCGGGTAGACTTTTGGCGTGATGACATGGATCAATTCTATTTCAATAGTGCGACAGCATATCCGCAGCCCTACGTATTATTTGTTTCAAATCAAGGACATTTGCTTAATGTAAATCGATTATGGCTTCTTGTCAGAAATGCGAAATACCTATCTGGGAGCGAGGCTGATGACATTGAGGCTGACATTTTCAGGCTTTATGCGTGGCAAGCGGAGATGGTTCGTCATTTCTTGCTGGCAATCCGCAGTGTTTCGAAGGCATTCCCCAATTTAACAATTGTCGTGCGACCACATCCAACAGAAGTTAACGACGCTTGGTCTATACTTTTGGAGGGTACATCTAATGTACTTGTAACACGAGAAGGAGCACTTGGTCAGTGGATACGTCATGCAGCTGTTGTTGTCCATGAAGGCTGTACAAGTGGTTTTGAAGCTGTCGCAATGGGTCGCCCTGTTATCGCCTACGAACCGATTCCTCCTGTAAAAGCTCGTCCCATACCAAACGAGCTTAGCCTGAGCGCAAAGACTAAGGACGAACTCCTTAAACTAATTGCCCCCTACGCTAAAGAGCAAGATTATTCAAGGAAATCTGGCATAGGACAAGTTGCTTTTGAGAAGTTACTACATAGATTCCCGAATTTAGAGGGCTTGCCGGCCGTTGACCGCATTGTTTCTGATTGGGAAACTATGCGTGATAAAGAGTTGGAGCATAAGAATGATTGGAGCCTAATTCTGCAACGTCTTCACCCCGCGACTAGGCTTCACCCTCAGACCAAGCAAGGTTGGGTTCAGCGAATTAAAACCAAATCAAAACGAGTCATTTCAACTTTAAGGAAATCAGTTCAGAATACTGAGCACAACATTGAGATCATTAATAGTAATTTGCCTAGTGCTGTAGAGACGCCTGATTGGCGAAGTCAATTTCAGATATCTCATAAGTTTCCATCTTTCATTTCTGACTCTGAACTAGAAGAATTGATTATTCGTATTAAGTCATGCACCGGCCGCTTTCTGGACGTTGAGTATGAACGGATGGGACCTCGTCAGTTCCTTTTTAAGCGTAAGAACTGATTAGGCCCTTTGCAATGCGTGGTAATGCCCGGAAGAATGCTTTAGTTCCTTATGTTATGTATAGTTCTTTCGGTCCTGAGTTACCCCTGAAACCTCGTCTTTGCGAGTCTATAAGTTGATTCTCGATCGCTTTGTGACACTAACGTGCTTGTTCGCTCTGGGATGGTGGGGCTAACGTTCCGCGGCCCAGGCGCCGAAGAGGGGCTGGCGAACTTGGCAGAGGTGCGCGAACGCTTTGGGGTGCCGGTGCTCACCGACATCCATGAGAGCCACCAGGCCTCCGTCGCCGCCCAGGCGGTGGATGTGCTGCAGATCCCGGCGTTCCTCTGCCGCCAAACCGACCTACTCGAGGCTGCCGCCAAGGCCGTGGCCGGCACAGACAAGGTAGTGAACGTGAAGAAAGGTCAGTTCCTCGCTCCCTGGGACATGACCCAAGTGGTGAGCAAGTTAGCGGAGTGCGGGCTAGAGGCCAGCAGCGGCAAGCTCTGGCTCACTGAGCGCGGTACCAGCTTCGGCTACAACACCCTGGTAGTGGATACCGCAGCCTGCCCCAGTTACAGGCACTTGGCTGCCCGGTGATCTTTGATGCCACCCACGCCGTGCATCAGCCCGGCGGCCGGGGCAGCAGCTCCGGCGGCCAGCGGGAACTCGTGGCGCCCCTGGCTCGGGCTGCGATGGCTGTTGGTGTAGACGGTCTGTTCCTGGAGGTGCATCCCGATCCCGAGAACGCCCTTAGCGATGGACCAAACATGGTGCCCCTGCACCGGCTGGAGGCCCTTCTCCGCCAACTTCTAGCCATTCATCATGCCATGGCCGATGGCATTGCTATGAGCACACTGTGAGGTACGCATAACGATGGCCAGCCTGAGCGGCCTCCACTACGACGAGGACGGCCGCATGGTGAAGCGCTTTCATGTGCGCGACGGCCTGGCGGTGCGGATGCTGCAGCGAGCTTGGATCACCGTGGCCCTGCTCAGCGGCGGTCGCAGTGGTGCGATCGAGCAGCGGGCCCGCCACCTGGACATTGACCACTGCCGCACTGGTGTGGGAGATAAGCAATCAGGCCTGGAGAAGCTGCGAAGCGAGCTCGCCATGACCCGCGAGCAGACCGCTTTCCTTGGTGATGATCTCAACGATCTGGCCGTGCGGCCTGTATCAGGCCTTCTGATCACTCCTGCTGACGCCTCCAGGGGCCTACGACGGCAAGCAGATTTGGTGTTGACCAGACGCGGGGGCGACGCAGTAACCCGAGAGTATAGTGAAGCGCTACTAAACAGCGGTGGCTGCTTTGACCTTGCCTAAAGCCGTAGATGGAGAGAAATAAATGATGCAAATGGCGCCTGTATCGAAGCAATGCAACTAGAACCATGCCACACCCCGAGTTTAAACGAACAAGAAAAATCGAAGCGTGGGTTTGCTATTCAACAATTAGCTTTGTTCTTTATGAATCCTGGGCAAGGCAAGCTCATCATCGACCACGCCTTTTCCTTGCCCAGGGGACGCCACTTTTAAGAGAAAAATCGACGCAAAAAAGCGAACTCCACGACCGGCCCGATCTAACGCCATATACTATAAAGCAAGTTTTCATATACATGCTAGCAAGCCTCCTGGCTGGATCTAGATTGGTAGTCAGAGTCCCTCATCTCAATCAGCCAACCTGCAACAAACACCTATTGCTTTTGAGGAAGCTTCGATTAATACAACTTGAACTTTATGACGACGGGTTCCTAGGAATCGTTGAGACCCCAACAGTCTGCAAGTATCTTCAGCCTGTTTTCAGTTCTGTATATAGCTGGAATATTCAGGGGTGGCAACTTTCAGATGCCACCATCCGCTGCTTGGCTGGCAGGCGAGGCATAGCAATATCGAACCTATCCTTGGACGATCTTTGCCGTGACTGGAGGCAAAATAAAGCGGGAAAAGAGAGGGGGCTTCTGATAATAATTGAGGCAAAGTACATGGACTATATTGGTCTAAATGATCTCATTAACCAAATTCCCCAAACTGTAAGCTCTCATTCACAATTCGAAGTGATTCCAAAATACTTCGAGCACCCATGGGAGATCAAGAGGAACATTCATTGGCCGCCAAATTTAAAACGAGATATCATCTACGAATCGCCAATTGAGCGCTATCTGTTTAATGCCGTAAATCCGGACACTCACGTTGTCACAGGAATGACATCATCAATTGTACTTCTTTGCGACCTGATAAACAAAGGAGAATTGCCAAGCTGCCGTGTCACCTTGCTCTTAAGCACCAAGCAATCCGAAACAAAATTTTATCATCAAGACGAACTCGGCTCATATATAAGCTTTATGCATCGCATGTATTCATCTGTAGTTGATTTGACAGTGATGCTTGATGGGCAGCGGGTAAAGCCGCTTCGGCATTGAGTTTTGAGTTGCAAAACTTTTAGCTTATTGCTCTATTGCCGGACAAAATTGCCCGTGATGATATGCGCAGAGAAGATCCTGAGGCTCCTCCGGCTCTTTTTAGTTGCAATTTATTCATGGTTATGCGCCTGGCAATGGCCGGGTTGCCTCTAGATGGAGCGCAGTAACACATGGCAGCTCGAATAGGCTGATTAACTGGCCGCTGTATAACTGCGCGCATGAGCCGCCTAATCCCTGCCAGTTAGGGAGACTCTGGCAAACCAAAGCCATCCGCGCGAAAATGCCCGTGTAATCGCAGGCGCGGACTGAGTTCATGGGCAGCAAGCAGCTCGATGATCTGATCGAGACGGCTAAGGCGCACTTCCGAACGAAGGTGGAGCATCCGATCCGTGTGATCAAATGGCAATTCGGCTTTCAGAAGACTCGGCTGCGGGGAATGCTCCTACCGAGGCCGCCGGCCGAGCGTGGCGGAGCCACTAGAACCGCTGCAAAGTGCATGTGTGGCAGCCCTCTCCAATCTGTTCATGGCGCGGTATGAACTGCTATCCTGAGCAAGATTGGGGGAGTGGTGTGCCCATTTTGGGCAAGCGCAAATCAGGTCCAGGTGCCCTCCTTGAGCGATCTTTGTCCAGAGATTCCCTAGATGGTTCTGTCATTGATGTGTTGCCAGCTGACTATTACGGACATCCCGTTGACGACCAAGGCTTGCTCGTAACCATCAACTTGTGCGAAGATATTTGCCAAGCGAGTTCACACGCAACTGGCATGACAACTGAAGTTTATGAATTAATGACATGATGCGAGTTTTCTGGTTTAAGTTCATCGTGGTTTGTTAGTCGCAATCCAGCTGCTCTGCGCTAACTGGTTATTCATGATTGGTTTGATATGCATTATTCGTAATCACCTGCTTTAGTTGCAATCTTCCATCCAGTGAAACCCAAACTCCTCGCCTTCCACCTCCCCCAATACCACCCAATCCCTGAAAACGACAAGTGGTGGGGCCCTGGTTTCACCGAGTGGCGCAACGTGGCCCGAGCTATTCCACTCTTTCCCGGCCACTACCAGCCCCATCTCCCAAGAGACCTCGGCTACTACGACCTGCGCCTTTCGGAAGTACGTCAACACCAAGCTGATCTGGCCCGCCAGTACGGCATCCATGGTTTTTGCTACTACCACTATTGGTTTAGTGGCAAACAGCTTCTCGAGCGGCCCGTAGCCGAGATCCTCAGCTCAGGCCAGCCCGACTTCCCCTTCTGCCTCTGTTGGGCCAACGAGAGCTGGTCTCGCCGTTGGGTCGGGGATAATCAAGAGATTCTAATTGAGCAGACCTATTCTGAGCAAGACGACATCAATCATGGCGTGTATCTTGCTAAGGTATTTACCGATGACCGCTATATAAAGATTGATGGTAGGCCCTTGTTCTTAATCTATAGATCTAGTGATCTGCCTGATCCGAATCGAACCCTGCAAGTCTTTCGCGAGAAAAGCAACGCCATAGGACTACTTGATCCATACTTTGTAGCTGTAGATGCCCACAAGGTTGGCTACGATTTTCGCAAGGATGGTTTTGACGCAATCCTTGGATTCAGCCCCCAGCTTGGCGTATCAAGCCCTGATGCGTTTCATGATGGACGAACGTGGCGGAAGTTAAAGAGAAACATTGCAAGCGCAATTCCATCAGCGACACTCAAGGTCTTTGATGAAGAAAGACAGCGAGATAAGATGGAAGCCATCGCCAGGCCATTTCCATATATCCCTTCATGCTTTGTCTCATGGGACAACTCAGCTCGGCGGGGCAGAAATGGTATCGTCTACCATAGCCCTTCCCCCGCTACTTTTGAAAAGTATTTACGTAAGGCGGTTTTGAAAGGGATGCAGCACCCACACAATCACGGCCTTGTCTTTGTCAATGCATGGAATGAATGGGCAGAAGGGAACCATCTTGAGCCGGACCTCAAGTACGGACATGCATACCTTGAAGCCTGTCGGAATGTCTTGTCTGAACTTAAGTAGGCAGCCAAGTAGATTTTGTGTGTACTAGATAAGTGTTCTGAAGATAGGCCAATGCAATGCCTTCTTCTGTGGACTCACGCTCTTGTTTCTGTGCTCCTTTTCTATCTTTCATGTCTTCGGCTGATAGATGAAACCTAAGCTCCTTGTCTTCAATCTCCCCCAATACCACCCAATCTCTGAAAACAACGCGTGGTGGGGCCCTGGTTTCACCGAGTGGCGCAATGTGGCCCGAGCCACCCCACTCTTCCTCGGCCACTACCAACACCATCTCCCCGCAGACCTCGGCTACTACGACCTGCGCCTTCCGGAAGTACGACAGCAGCAGTCCGATATCGCCAGCCAGTACGGCATCCATGGATTCTGCTACTGCCGGTGGGGTTGCCCCAATTCAATGGACAAGTCTCACGCTGCCATAAGCATCAACTTAGCACGTTGGGCATGAAGCTCCTCAAAGGCGATTGGAGTGCAATAGCCAATAGCGGAATGGCGTCGCTTCCTGTTGTCATACCCCTCAATCCATACCCCAAGATCGAACAATAAATGATCTGGATCTCGGATTAGTCCATCAAGACTTTCAAGCTCATCCTTTAGCGTTGCGCAGAAGCTTTCAACAACAGCATTTTCCCAGCAATTGCCTTTCCCACACATGCTGCACATGATCTTCTTTTCTGCTAGGCGTTTTTGAAACTCCTTGTCTGTGTATTGGCTGCTCTGCAACCAAGCGCACGCTCAAGGGCTTCAGTGACTAATGATGATTCCATTGTCTCTCGTAATGCCCAGCCGAAATACGTCTGCAATGCAAATCCATTCACACGACGAGATAACCCTATCCTTCTGTCGTATCAATACAGGTCATGTCACAAGCTCAAACGAGATCAGGTCGTATCGGACAGAATTGCCTGTTCAGCAAATTCCCCGTAACTGCCTTGATTCCAGAGAGCTGGAGCGTGTTTTAACCGCCAGCGGCACTTGGCATATAGACCTTTCCTTTTCATCCCGCCCATGCCAGCATCGCGGTTAATCAGCAAATCGGAATTCCTCACCTCCTTGCCGCCCTGGCGGCGCTTGTTGGCGAGGTTAAACTGGCATCCAACGCTCGATGCGCAGATCAACGCGATCTAATCGAGGCAATAATCCGAGCGATTGTGGAGCGATACCGCTCTGCTGAAGATCGAGAATGCACGGCTCGCCGCGCTCGAATCCAAGCTCGACTCGCTGCTGCTCAGTGCCGATTCCTCCTTGCCGATTCCCCCCGCACCCGACTGCAGCTGAGCGAAACCCTGGCCCTGCTGCTGGAGGATCTGGGCTTCTTCAAGTGAGGTCACATCTAAAGGCCCGCTCACCCCTCCCGCCTGTGCTTCCGGTAAAACCGCATCACCGCCAGCGCCACGCTGCGTGAATCATGGCGGAGGGTGGCGCTGGGGCGGGCACCCTGCAGGGGGGCCAGCATCACCTCGTAGCCCTGGCTGCGCAAGGAGCGGGCGTCGCAGCTCACCGGTTCGGCGCCGCGCAGGCGGTAGTTATTGACCAGGGCGGTGTCGTCGAGTTTTTCCTGCGCCAGCACGCAATCAAACAACCGCTGCTCGACCCCAAGCGTGGCCAACTGAGCCTCGATCGCCCGCAGGTGGCCCGCCACATCCAGCCCATCGGTTTCGCCGGGCTGGGTCATCAGGTTGCAGATGTAGAGCCTGGGGGAGCGGCTTCGGCTGATGGCAGTCACCAACTCCGGCACCAGCAGATTGGGCAGCAGGGAGGTGTAGAGGCTGCCCGGCCCCAGCACGATCAGGTCGGCGTTGGCGATCGCCTCCAGGGCCTTGGGGAGGGCCGGGGGCCGCTCCGGCGTGCAGCCCAGGCGCACGATCGGGCTGGTGGCCTTGCCGATGGTGGATTCACCCTCAATCCGTTCGCCGTTTTCCAGTTCGGCCCAGAGGCGCACATCGGCATTGGTGGCCGGCACCACCTGACCCTGTACCGCCAGCACCCGACTGCTGGCAGTGATCGCCGATTCCAGGTTGCCGGTAATGGCGGTGAGGGCCGTGAGAAAGAGGTTGCCGAAGCTGTGGCCCTCCAGGCCGCTGCCGGTCTTGAAGCGGTATTGAAAGAGCCGTGTCAGCAGGGGCTCCTCCCGGGAGAGAGCCGCCAGGCAGTTGCGGATGTCACCGGGGGGCTGCACCCCGAACTCCCGCCGCAGCACGCCGCTGCTGCCGCCGTCGTCGGCCACGGTCACGATGGCGGTGATGTTGCCGCTATAGCGCTTCAGGCCGCTCAGCAGCGTGGCCAGTCCCGTGCCGCCGCCAATCGCCACGATGTTTGGGCCGCGGTTGAGCCGCCGCTGGGCCACCAGGGCATCCACCAGCACCGTGTCCTTTTCGGGGGCCAGGGCCTGCTGGATGGTGCCGAAGCTGCGGCTCTGGCCCAGCCACACCAGAGCGCCGCCGACCACCAACACCAGCGGCCCGGTGATGCCGCGCGGCATCACCTGGGTGACGCGGGCCAGCAGCCACTTGATCGATTCCAGCGTCCAGTAGATCGGCTGCAGATCGGCCCACACCGCCGCCCCCAGCAACGCCATCAGCAGGCCGATGCCGGAGGTGAGCATCCAGCGCTTCACCACCAGGCCGGGCTGTAGCCAGCGCACCGCCCGCCGGGAGCGGTTCACAAGATCCCGCTGGCGCATCTCACCTCGGCCGAGCCACTCCGGCCGGCCGGTCCGGCGGGGGTGCTGGGGAGCGGTGCCTCGGCGGGGCAAGGGGATGGCGCCGGGGCGCCGCAAGGTTTAACCAACTCTACGAACGAACACCAGGGGATGAAACGGGCAGGATGGGGAGCGTTGACCCCGAAGTGCCTTTCCGGTCGTGGCCGCTGCTCCCCCTCCTCCGCACTCCGGGGACGATGCCACCACGCCTGCCAGCGCCAGAGCGGCTAACGCAGCTGAGGCGACCGCGACCCTGCCCGAGGCGATGGCGGAGAAGGTGGCGGAAAGGGTGGCCGAGATGCGGGCGCTGGGGGTGCGCTGGGGGGAACGCACCGTGCTCGATGCCGTGGATCTGCGCCTCCTGGCCGGCGAACGACTGGTGGTGGTAGGCCCCTCCGGCGCCGGCAAATCCACGATCCTGCGGCTGCTGGCCGGGCTGCAGCTGCCCACCAGCGGGGAGCTGTTCATCCATGGCGAACCCCAGACCTACCTTCGCCTCGACCAGCGCCATCCCCCCGATGTGCGTCTGGTGTTCCAGAACCCCGCCCTGCTCGCCTCGCTCACCGTTCGGGAGAACGTGGGTTTTCTGCTCTATCGCTACAGCCGGCTCCCAGACGCGGAGATTCAACGCCGGGTGAGCCGGGCCCTGGAGGCGGTAGGGCTCTACGGCATCGAGGATCGACTGCCCGGCGAGCTCAGCGGCGGCATGCAGAAGCGGGTGAGCTTCGCCCGGGCCCTGATCGATGACCCAGCGGCGGTCGATGGCCGTTCGCCGCTGCTGCTCTTCGATGAACCCACCGCCGGCCTGGATCCGGTGGCCTGCACCCGGGTGGAGGATCTAATCGTGCGCACCACCGAACTCACCAATGCGGCCGGTGTGGTGGTGAGCCACGTGATGAGCACGATTGAGCGTTGCGCCGAACGGGTGGTGCTCCTCTACGACGGCCAGTTCCGCTGGGACGGAAGCCTGGCCGACTTCCATCGCACCGACAATCCCTATGTGACCCAATTCCGGAGCGGTAGTCTGCGCGGACCGATGCAGCCGGCCGAGCTCTGAGCCCATGCGCCGCAGTGTCCGTGAGGCCCTGGTTGGTTTTTCCCTGCTGGCCGCCATGGCCGCTGGTCTTGGCCTGTGGTTCTGGCTGAAGGGAATCTCTCTGACCCGGGGTAACTGGACCATTCAGGCCAGCTTCGAGGATGCGGCCGGTCTTGCCGAACGCTCCCCGGTCTCCTTCCGCGGGGTGCTGGTGGGCCGGGTGCGTTCGATCAAGGTGAACGCCCGGGAGGTGCTGGCCGATCTGGAGATCACCGACCCGAGCCTGCGCCTGGCACGACCGGTGGTGGCCCGGGTGGGGGCAGGCTCTCTGCTGGGGGGCGATGCGATGGTGTCACTGTTGAGCGCCGGTCCGCCCCAGTCCCTGGATGGCCCCGGCCCCCTCGATCGGGGCTGTGACAACAGCCGCATGGTGTGCGACCGGGGCAGGGTCAACGGCATTGAAGCCCCCACCCTCGACTCGGTGACCACCACCATGCAGAAATTGCTCGACCAAGCGGACCAGGAGCGCTTGGTGAAGCGGCTCGCGCAGGCCACCGACGCCTTTGACAAGACCGCCGAAGAAACCAAAAAGCTCGCTGTTCAGGGCCAGGCGTTTATGGGTGATGCCGAAAAGCTCGTGAAGGGGCTCAACGGAGTGGTGGGCAAGACCGATCCGATCGTGCAAAACATCACCGCCGCCAGCATTGATGCCCGCCAGGCCAGCCGCTCGGTGAAGCAACTCGCCGGCCGTCTCGACCAGGCCAATACCGTGAGTGATCTCCAGGCCACCCTGGCCAATGCCCGCCGGCTCACGCAGCGCTGGGAGGCGGTGGGGGGCGATGTGCAGAAACTCACCGCTGACCCCTCCTTCGTGGCCGGCATGCGCAGTGTTTCGGTAGGTCTGGGCCGCTTCTTCGATGATCTCTATCCCGGCACGGCTCCGGCTGGCGGTGCCTCGGCCGGGCGCCGCGAAGGCAACCGTTCTCGTTCCGGCGAGGCCGGAGGCTCCCCCCCGGGCAATGCGACAGGCGGCGGCTCCAGCCATCGCGATGGGTCCGAGGCCCACGCCGTGGAGTCAGCCAGGCCTCCGGCCATTCGTGCCCGCCCGCACCGCCCCGATCCCGCCGACCGCTTCGCGCCCCGCAGCAAGGCCCCCGCCATGCCGGTGCCGGCCTACGGCTACGAGCTGCCCGCTCCCTGATCCGGCGGAGCGGTACGTGGCCCCTCCATCAGGCCCGCCGCCGATTCCCGGATTGGGTAACGGCGGGGCTCAGAGCCCCGCCACCGCCTCCAAGGCAATCGCCGCAATCGCCTGGTCGCTGGCCTTGGGCAATTGCACGTAGCGGCCGCCGGCTGCCTCGGCTAGGTCCTTGCCCATGCCGCTGCCGATGAACTTGCGCTCGGTGTCGATCACCAGCAGCTTGATGCCCAGGGAGCGGTAGCGGCTGGCCACCTGCTTCACCTCCTCCTTGAGATCCACCGGTTCCTCCCCCTCCAGCTCGGGCTGACCGAGGGAGCGAGAGAGGGGCACGTTGCCGCGGCCATCGGTGATCGCCACCACCACCACCTGGCCCAGGTCGCCGGTGGCCAGGGCGTTGGCCCCCACCCGGGCGGCCTGGGTGAGGCCGTGGGCCAGCGGCGAGCCGCCGCCGCAGGGCATCGATTCGAGCCGGCGGCGGGCGGCGGTGATCGAGCGGGTGGGGGGCAGCAACACCTCGGCCTGCTCACCGCGAAAGGGGATCAGGGCGACTTCGTCGCGGTTTTCATAGGCCTCGGTGAGCAGCCGAATCACGGCCCCCTTGGCGCTCTGCATGCGGTTGAGGGCCATCGAGCCGCTGGCATCGACCAGGAAGATCACCAGAGCGCCGGCCTTGCGCTGCAGCTGCTTGGCCCGCAGGTCACCGTCCTCCACGATCACCCTGCGGTGGGGTTCCCGCTCGCGGCGGGCCTTTTGATAAGGCGCCGCGGCCCGCAGGGTGGCGTCCACGGCGATGCGGCGCACGGGCCCCCGGGGCAAGATCGGTTTCACGTAGCGCCCGCGGGAGTCGCTGAGCACCACGGCGCGGCTGCCGCTGCCGCCGGATTTCGCTTTGGCGGCGCCGAACAGCAGCAGGTCGGGGTCGATGGCGGTGGCCTCCGGATCCAACAGGAACTCCTCGGGGACCTGTGGGGGCGCCTGATCCTCGGGGGTGTCGTCCTCCGGCTCGTCCGGTTCGTCTTCGTTGTTGTCGTCGTTGTTGTTGTCGTTGTTGTCGTCCTGGTCGCCGTCGGGCTGCTCCTCATTTTGAGGAGATTCGGGATTCTGGGGAGATTCGGGATTCTGGGGAGATTCGGGCTCCTCAGGCGGCTGTTCGCCCTGGGGCGGCGGAGGCGGTGGGGGTTCGAGGGGCTGGTTGGGATCGGGCGGCGGCAGCTGCAGGGCCCGCGGCGCGATCACCAGCCGCACCGCCACCTGGAGATCCTCGGCCTCCACCAGGTCGCGGCCGCTCAGGGCGGCGTGGGCCCTGGCCACCCGCACGGCGTAGAGCTCGCTGCGGTGGCCCTCCACGCCGCCGCGGATGGCCTCGTTCACCAAGTAAGCGATCTGCTCGCGGCTGATCCGCACATCCGGTAGCCACTGGCGGGCCAGCAGCAGCTGAGTAGCCAGGCCGTCCGTTTCCTCCTGGAAGCGGGCCCGAAATGCCTCCACCGATTCGCCGTGGTCGAGGGCGGAGCGGGTGATCGCCACCCGCTGCTCCACATCCAGCAGCTGGTTGGCCGAGAGGGCGATGGCGAAGCGATCCAACAGGTGGTCGCGCACCGCCCCCTCCTCGGGGTTGTAGGTGGCGATCAGCAGGCAGCGGCAGGGGTGGGAGAGGCTCAGCCCCTCGCGCTCGATCCGGTTGTCGCCCGACCCCACCGCCGCAAGGAGCAGGTTGGTGATCTGGTCGTCGAGCAGGTTGAGTTCATCGATGTAGAGCACGCCCCGGTGGGCTTCGGCCAGCAGGCCCGGCTGGAACACCGGCGCCCCGGCGGCCAGGGAGGCGGCCACATCCACCGAGCCCACCAGCCGGTCCTCGGTGATGCCCAGCGGCACCTGCACGAACGGGGCCGGCTCCACCCGGGTGGGCAGCAGGGCGGTGCGGTCGGCGCCGCTGGCATCGCCCCCCAGCTCGGTGATGCGCCGGCGGGTGGGGGCATCCCAGTCGTCCGGGCGGCTGGGATCGATGTGGAGGGCCGTGGCGGCGCTGCCCAGATCGAGGCTGTCGATCGGCGGCAACAGGGCGTGGAGCCCCCGGGCCAGCACCGACTTTCCGGTCCCCCGTCCACCGGCGATCACCACGCCGCCGAGGCCCGGATCCACGGCAGCCAGCAGCAGGGCCAGCTTGAGGGTGCCGTGGCCGGTGATCGCCGCCAGGGGGAAGGCGCGGGCGGCCCGGTCGGAGGCTCCCACAGCTGGGGTGGCGCTGCCGGTGCTGCTGGCGACCATGGGGGAGCGGAGGACCCTCGAGTGTTGCAGTCTCGCCGATCACGGCCGGCGCAGCCTCCTTCCGCTCTCCTTCCGCCCTTCGCTCGGACGGATCGACCGCGGCTGGCGACTCGGGTAGGGACCCGGCGAGCCGCTGGCCGAGACACCTTGGTCAGCTGCGGTTAACGTGATGCAAATAATGCGAAAAAACGAAGCGGCGTGGAATCCAGCCCCTCAATTTGGATCCTGGAAGACGACGAGGCCCTGTGCAGTCTTCTGAGCTCCCGCTTCGACGCCCTCGGCTGGAGCAGCACCAGCTTCCACCGGCCCCGCAGCTTGGAGGATGAGCTGGCTACCGGCACCCCCTCCCTGCTTCTGCTCGATGAGATGCTGCCTGATCGACGCGGCGTTGATCTTCTGTCAGGCCTCCGCCTGAAGGGGCATCGTTTTCCCGTGGTGATGCTCTCGGCCCTCCAATCGCCGGAGGATCGCATCGCCGGTCTCGAGGCCGGCGCCGATGACTACGTGGGCAAGCCCTTCTCGTTCCGTGAACTCCAGCTGCGGATCGAGCGGCTGCTGGCGATCGAAACCGGCGCTCTCGATGCCAGGGTGCCGCCCCCGGCCCAGGAATGCTTCCGGATCGGCGTCCTCCATTTCGATGGGCTGCGGGCCCAGCTCACGGCGGTCGATGGCACGGTGACCCGCCTTAGCCGTGGGGATGCCGCCCTACTGCAGGCCCTCGTCCGGCGTCCTGGGGAGGTGGTGGGTCGCCAGACCCTGGCTCGCATCTCGGGCAGTCTGGTGGATGTGAGCCAAAGCCGCAGTATCGATGTGCGGCTCAGTCGCCTACGGCGTCTGCTCGAGGATCTACTGCAGCAGGGCGATGTCATTGAGGCGATCCGGGGTCAGGGCTACCGCCTTCAGGCGCCGGTCGAAGCCGCCGAGCCCCTTGTCAGCAGCTGAGGCCCCTTCTGGTGTTGCGGAGCTCGATCGGCGGGACTGGATCGATCTGCTCAGCTGCCTGGCTGCGGGGATCGGCGTCAGCTTCGGGTTGCTGCTGGTGCTGATGCGCACTGTGCTGGAGCCCCAGCTGGTGGATGAGAGCGTGCGGCGAATCAACCGCAATGTGCGCCTAGTGGAGGAGGTGCTCACCCGAATCCCGGTGGAAGCGTTGCCGAAGGGTGTGGTGGTACGAAGCGAGCTGCCGAGTCCCGAGAACAAGGCCCAGCCTCTGTCTGCTTTCGACCGCGAGGTGATGAATGAACTTCACCGTCGCGAGGTGCTGGTCCGGGAGATCCGCCGCGACCGCCCCCCCCTGGAGGATCCCTGGGGGGGGTATTGGATCCAGCTGCGCCAGCCGGATCGACACTCCCCCCCCCTCTGGCTCTATCAGCCGGAGCGGCTCAGCAGCCTGAGTGTGTGGTATTTGCCGATCCTGCGATCTCTGGCGTTGCTGCTGGGCACGGGTGCCGGCACCGTGCTGTTCCTGCGCCGCCAGGTGGAGCTTCCATTCCGGCGGGTGATGGCGGCGATCCCCGATACCTCCCTGCCCCCTCTCCACCTATTGCCGGAACGGGGGGTGGCGCCCATGCGCACGCTCACCCTGCGGATCAACCGCCTGCTCGAGCGCCTCAACGGCGTGGCCGCCGACCGGCGCGGCCTGCTGCGGGGGCTGGCCCACGATCTAGGGGGGCCCCAGGCTCGGCTGATGCTCCAGGCCGAGACCCTCCAGGAGTCCCTGGAGGGTGCACCCCGCCAGGTGGTGGATTCGATGCTGGAGGAACTGCGGCAGCTGGCCGCGATCACCGCCCAGCTCGGTGTGCTGGCCGATCAGGAGATTCCGGAGGACATCCACGAGCCCATCGCTCTCGATGATTTCTGCAGGCGCCTGGTGGACAGTTATCCAGCCAACGACCGGCTCGTTCTGGCCGTCCCAAGGATGTTTCTGTTCATCGATCTGTTGGGTCTGGAGCGGAGCCTCTGCAACCTGATCGATAACGCCCTTGAGTACGGGCGGCCGCCGGTGACCCTCTCGGCCCTGCGGCAGGGTTCCAGCCTGAGGATCCTGGTGGAGGATCGGGGTGACGGTCTGCGCAGCCCGACCCTGCTGACCATGCCCACCAGCTCGCGGGCCGACGATCGCCAGCGCCAGCGCCACCAGGGCCTGGGCTTGCTCTTGGTGGACCGCTTCTGCCGCAGCCAGGGCGGTCGCCTGCTGCTGAGGCAGTGCGAGGCTGGAGGCCTGCGGGCCGAGATGCTGCTCCAGCCCACCCCGACCAATCCCCTATTTCAGAATCTCTGATGATCCACCCCGATCGCCTGCGCTGGCTGGGTGTGTTGTTGGGTGCCCGCCAGCGCCCGGCGGTTCCGGGCTCGCTGGCTCCCCGATCGGCTCGGGTGCTGCTCCTGGCGGCGTTCCTCCTGGCCGATCCAGCCCGCTCCGCTGAAGTGCAGCTTCAATGCCAGGGCACACTGCTGGAGGCAAGAGGCAGTGCCGAGCGCAAGCGTCCGTTGGCTCGCCTCGCCTTCTCCCTCAACCTGGAGGCCGAGGCACCCACGGCCGATGGCGCCCTCGGCCGGCTGCAGGCCCGGCTTGCAGCGGTGCGGACAGCCCTGCAGGCCCTGGGGGTTGAAGGGCTGGAGGTGGGTTCCCCCTCCACCTGGACCAGGCCGGCGGAACCCGGTCGGCCCGCCGTGGTGCAGGCCAACCTGCCGGTGGCCGGCAAGCTGGCGGCCCCGCAGCTGCAGGGGCTGGTCCGCCGGGTCGGCGTCCTCCCCGGCGTGCGGCTGGCGCCCGTGAGCCCGGAGGCCGACCCCGCCGGAGCTGAAGCCTCCCGCCAGGCCCTGCTGGCGGCCGCTTTCCAGGATGCGGAGGCCCAGGTGCGGCCGCTCGCCCAGCTGATCGGCAGGACCCGCCTGGTGCCCCTGCAGATTCAGGTGGAGGGAGGCGGAGGCCCCGTGATGATGCGGGCGGCCATGGCCGAGGCCGCGCCGCCGCCCTTCGATCCGGCTGAGTTGCCCAAGCCCACTGATCGCCTGGCCATGCTGGTGCAGTTCTGCGCGGTTCAGAACCGGACCTGAAGCCTGGCGGAAACCGGCCTGTGCCTCGCCGCGATCGAGGCGGAGATGGCCCTTCCCCAGCAGCACTCTGCCCTCGGCAAGCTGCTCGCGGCCTGTGGGGGCAGGGTGGCCCCAGCGCGGACCTGATGGGCAGCTTCGTCCTCGAAGATCTAGTGCGCCCCGACTGGCCGGACCGCCTGCCGCTGCGCTGCCCCAAGGGGGCCGGCGCCGGCGGAAACCCTTTCAGCCGAGGAGAACCCAGAAGCCCTTGCAGCCGAGATGCAATGCCTGGTCGGTGCCGAGGTTGTAGAGACCGCGACACTTACACCAATCGATCAGGCCATGGGCCAGGAATTCCGCCAGACCCAGCCAGGCGTTGCCGCTGATCAGCGCCACCGCCAGGGCATGGGTGCCGACATGGCCCGCCAGCCAGTAGGGCCAGGCAATTCCTTCTACCTGGTTTCCCGGACATTTACCAAGGGCGATCTTGTCGCTTTGGAGCGGAAAGTCGCAGAGGCAATGGCCAAAGCAGAGCACCAAGAACAGGGGCAGACCACTGAATCCCAACAGGGCCATTGAACAGCAAACACCAGAACTTTGTATCAGCTCATCCTAATCCTCGTCCGCAGGCTGGGAGTTGTCCTGCATCACACCCCCCCCACAGCTGGGACCTAAGGCGCCGCCAGCATTGCCGCGCCTCCCGATCGCCTGGGAGCCCGTCGGGGCGACGAAGGATCCGCGGCACCAGCCTGGCGGTCGATCTGGGGCCGATGGCCCTAGCGGCATCGTTACATCGGTCGACAATGCATGTGCAATGCGTGTGTAGTGTATGTGTAATATGTGTGTGATGTAGTCCGGCTCTCCGGTCAGTCGCTACCCGAGCCAGATCCATTCCTTCCGTTTCGCTGAACACCCCGATCGTTGCAGTTGCAGCGGCACTTCTGGCTCCTCTGGGTGAGGAGCCGGCCACGGCCGAGCCCCGGCCAGCGGCCGCGCCGGCGTCGGTCGACTGGATCCAGACCCTGGATCCGAAGGGCTTCTACGCCAGCTTCGGCGCCGGTGCGGGCTGGCCCCAGCCTGTTCACTACAGCGACGATCGCCTCGGTCCTCTCCTGCCGATCCGGGGGGAGGTATTGGCCGATCCAGGCTTCGCCTCCGAGCGGGGCTTGGGCTACGACTTCGGCAGGCTGCGCGGCGAGCTCAGCTGGGTGCGTCGCCAGGCAACGATCGACGACGCCGGCTCCAGCTGGACCGTGGGCCCCTTCCGCCCCAGCGTGAGCCGCGACAGCCCGAAGGTGAGCAGCAATAGCGGCTTCGCCAGCCTCTACCTGGATCTGCCTGTGTCGGGCACCCGTCTGATTCCTTATGTGGGCGGCGGGCTGGGCGTCACGGCCCTGCAAACCAGTCCCACCACCATCCAGCTGCGTCGCTTCAGTTCCACCTTCGGCGGCAGCGGCAAACTGCCGGCCTACCAAGCCAAGGTAGGACTGGCCTACCGGAGCTCGCCCCGCACGGATCTGTTCGCGGAGGCTGTGTTTCAGGGCTCACCGTCCCGCAGCCAGGGCAGCCTGGAGCGCAGCCCCCTGATCAACTGGGGGTTGCGCTTCGGCCTGCGCTGGCGCTTCGGGGGGCCCGTCAAGCCACCCGCTCCGGTTGCCACGCCCTGAAAGGCCGGGGGACCCGAGAGCCTCGGCGTGGGACCTGCTTCAGCCCTGCAGGTAGGTGGTCTGGCGGAGGCTGCCCTCAAGGTGATCCATCAGGCGGCGAGCGTCGCGGATCGCCAGGTCGCCGCGGGTGATCGCCGCCTCACTGGCCACCCGCAGGCGCTCCAGCAAGGCCAGTGGATCGTGCTCCATCGCCTGCAGCACATCGGCGTTGGTGTCGCCCCGCACCACGTGATCCACGCTATAGCGCCCCCCTGCGGTGAGGCGGATGTGCACGGCATTGGTGCTGCCAAAGAGGTTGTGGAGGTTGCCCATCACCTCCTGGTAGGCACCGCCGAGGAACAGGCCGATCCAATAGGGCTGATCGGCCTGGAGTTCATGCAGCTCCAGCAGGGCCTTGCTGTGGCCGCGGTCGATGAAGCGTGCCAGCTTGCCATCGGAATCGCAGGTGAGGTCCGCCAGGGTGCCCAGCCGCGTGGGCTTTTCATCGAGGCGGTGGAGCGGCAGCACCGGGAAGAGCTGGTCGATCGCCCAGGTGTCGGGCGCTGAGCGGAACACCGAGAGATTGGCGTAGTAGGTGCTGGCCTGGGAGGCCCGCAGCCGCTCCAGCTCTTCGGGCACCGGTGTGCCGGCGGGCATGTGCTCGAGCCGCTCGGCGATGGTGGCGCTGCAGGCCGAGGTGAGCTGCTCGGCGATGGCCCGCTCCGGCAGGCTCATGTAGCCGAGCCGGAAGGCGGCCAGGGCGTCGTCGCGGAACTTGAGGGCATCGTTCCAGGCCTCCTGCAGGCGCTCCGGCGGCAGGGGTTCGTTGCCGCTCACCCCGGCGAAGGTGTCGCGCAGGTTGCGCACGATCAGCGGCTCCTGGTCTCCGGGCTCCGGCGCCGTGATCGGCGGCCGGCTGGCGCCCAGCACGTTGAACACCAGCACCGAGAAGTGGCTGGCGATGGCGCGGCCGCTCTCGCTCACCAGGGTGGGCATAGTCACGCCGTGTGGTTCGCAGCACTCCCGCACGGTGGCCACCACGTCGTTGGCGTAGTTCTGCAGGGAGTAGTTGGTGGAGGCGGAGGTGGCGGTGCGGCTGCCGTCGTAGTCGATGCCCAGACCGCCTCCCACATCGAGGAAGCCCATCGGCGCCCCCAGCTGGGTGAGCTCCACGTAGAGCTGGCCGGCCTCCTGGAGTGCGTCCTTGAGCACGGCGATGTCGTTGATCTGGCTGCCGATGTGGAAGTGCAGCAGCCGCAGGTCGGCCAGCAGGCCGGCACTGCGCAGGGCCTCCACGGTGGCGAGCAGATCTGGGATCGAGAGGCCGAACTTGGCCCCCTCCCCCACCGAGCTGCCCCAGCGGCCGGTACTGCGGGTGGAGAGCTTGGCGCGGATGCCGATCAGCGGTGCTGCCCCCAGCTCGCTGCTGGCGGCGATGATCCGCTCCACTTCATCGGCCTGCTCGATCACCACCACCGGCTGGCGGCCGAGGCGACGGGCCAGGATCGCCGTTTCGATGTAGCGGCGGTCCTTGTAGCCATTGCAGATCAGCAGGGCCTCGGGGTCGTCGAGCAACGACAGGGCAATCAGCAGCTCCGCCTTGCTGCCGGCCTCCAGGCCGAAGTGCCAGCGGCGGCCGCTCTCCACCAGCTGCTCCACCACATGGCGCTGCTGGTTGCACTTCACCGGGAACACGCCCTGATAGCGGCCGCGGTAGGCGTATTGGGCGATGGCGCGCTCGAAGGCGGCATGGAGCCGCTCCAACCGGTCTTCGAGGATGTCGTCGAAGCGGATCAGCAGCGGCAGGCTGAGGTTGCGGCCCTGCAGCTCGCCCACCAGGTCCACCAGATCCAGCGCTCCGCCTCGCTCGCCGCGGGGTTGCACGATCACGTGGCCCCGCTCGCTCACGGCGAAGTAAGGATCGCCCCAGCGATCGATGCCGTAGAGGGCGGCGCCATCGGCGGCGCTCCAGGCCGGGCTCGCGATGGGTGCGGGGCTGGAGCCGGGCTGGCCGTTGCCGGCGTTGGGGACGGCCGTGGCGCCGGAGGGGTTGGCGAGCACCATGGGGCCCGGGGGAGGTGGCATTGCTGTGGAGCAGAATCTAGGGGTTCCGTTCCAGCCGCAGGCTGCGGGCAGGCACCTCAACCGGCATGGGTTCACGCCGGAGGCGATCGACGATCCGATCGACACCCTGGCTAACCCGGCCGAGCTGGTGGATGGCCTGATCAGGCCCCTGGCACCCAGTTTTCCAGTCGCAGCCCCGGCACCCTGGCGAATTCACGGGTGTTGTTGGTCACCAGCGGCGCCTGCTGGCTGATGGCATGGGCGGCGATCATCGTGTCCAGCGAACCGATCGGTGTGCCGCGCCGTTCGAGTTCGGCGCGCAGCTCGCCGTAGGCCCAGATCACGGCTTCGTCAAAGGGAAGGATGATCAGGGGCGCGAGGAACATCTCCAGGGCCTGGCGGTTGCGACTGGAGCCGCTCTTGACCACGCCGTAGGTCAACTCCGCCGCCACCACGCTGCTCACACCGATCTCCCCCATCCGGTACTGCCTGAAGCGCTCCAGAACAGCGGCTGGCCTGGCGTTGATGATGTGGATGCAGATGTTGGTGTCGAGCAGGATCACGGCTGGATCGGCTCGCGTTGCTGCTGGTCTGGTTGCTCGCGCTCCAGCACGAAGCCCGGTTCAAACGCCGCCAGTCCGTCTTCCAGGGTCTGCCAGGGGTCATCGATCGGCAGCAGCAGCACACCATTGCCGAAGTGCTTGACGGCCACTTCGCTGCCGCGGAAGCGGTAGTCCTTGGGCAGTCGCACGGCCTGACTGCGGCCGGATTGGAACAGTCGCGCCGTGTCCATCAACGCCATCCTCGGTAGATACCAACGATAGTGACCATTCCAGTCGCTGTGCGGCAACCGCTGTAGTGGCGGAGCTCGCTTTGCCGCTTGGGCTGGGCAACCCAGCGGTTTTCCGAAACAGCTGGCCGCCGCGATCAACACACATCGACCCCAGTGGCCGCCCAATTTGCATTCATGTGGTGAATGAAAATCATCCACTCCATGAATGCTCTTCCCCGTCTGGTCAGCGGCGCCCTCGCCGAGCGGTTGGCGGTGATGCCGGCTGTTGTGGTCACAGGCGCGCGGCAGACCGGCAAGAGCACCCTGGCCGAGCAGCTCGTTCAAGGCGAAAGGCTTTACCGCACGCTGGACGACTTCGGCGTGCTCGATGCCGCGCGGCGTGATCCGGGCCATCGATCGGAACCGCAGTGCGGGTCGCTTCCTGCTGACAGGTTCGGCGAACCTGCTCTTGATGCGCCAGGTTTCCGAATCGCTCGCTGGCCGCGCGGGGACGCGCATGAGGAGGATTGGCGTGCGCTGGCGCATCGGGGCGGCTTTCCCACGCCAGCCATCGAGCTGGCCCGTTCCGCCGAGCGCGCCATCTTGTTCGACGGCTACGTGGCGTGCATGGCGATCGACATGCCCTGGCCGAAGCCCAGTTCGCAGGCATTGCGGACGACTGGCGGCGCATAGCCGGCGTTCAGAAGGCCGATCGATAGCCGGGCAGGATTCAGCTCGGTGAAGTAGCCGATGGTGTATTCAACGTCAGCGACGTAGCCCGAAGTCCGGTCCGACACGCAAAGCCCCCGAAGTTTCCAGTTCCTGATGCGGGATCGTCGTTAGTCGGTAGCGTCACAGATGAAGATAGGCTTAAGCCGCGTCGGCTGGCGGGACATGGACAGTTCGACGACGATCCGGGGAACATTGCACACAGGTGGCCGTGTCATGAGTGTCAGGGATTTCACCGTCGAACAGGCTGCAGCCTTGGCACCGGGCGATCATCATTACCGCGCCTTCGTCGGGCCGACCTATCGCTATGACCTCATCGGGGCCCAGCAGTTCGGTCTGCTTTACCTGCTGGGCCTTCGCGAGACGCACCGGCTGCTGGACTTCGGCTGCGGCTCCCTGAGGCTGGGGCGACTGGCAATCCCCTATCTGCTGAAGGGCCGATACTTCGGGATCGAACCCGAGGCATGGCTGGTGGACGATGGCTTTGACCGCGAACTTGGCCGGGACGCGCTGGCGTTGAAGGAGCCCCGCTTTGATCACAATGCCGACTACCGGGCCGACGTGTTCGGAACGGCCTTCGACTACATCATCGCCCAGTCGATTTTCTCGCACACGGGCGAAGCAGCATCGCGACGGGCGCTGACGGCCTTCAAGGGCAGTCTCGCTCCGGGCGGTCTGATCGTCGTCAACTGGATGGTGGGCCCCGAGGCCGAGCCCTTCCATCCGGATACTTCAGAGTGGGTCTATCCGGGATGCGTTACCTTCAGCCCCGAGCGGATCGAACGCATCGCTGCAGAAGCCGGGCTGGCCGTGCGGCCGTGTCCCTGGTGGCACCCCGGGCTGAACTGGTACGTCCTGGCCCACAGCGAGGCCGAACTTCCGGACTCCGGGTTCCTGGCGTCACTGGCGCTGCAGCCACTGTCGCGTTGACCAGGCGGCCCCGGTGATCAGCCCGATAGAGCCTGGGCGAAGTCGCGCATGGGCTGGGGCAGCGGGTACATGTGCTGATACTGCAGGATCTGTTTGGCGATGAGACGGAGCCGGTCGTCAAACGACAGTCGCGGCGACGTGCCCAGCAGCGGCTCATTCATGGCCGGAATGTCGCCGCGCTTGAATCTCCTCGATCGCCTCCTGATAAGAGGCGCTACAAGCGAACTCCAGCTTGGCCTCGCCGAAGATATCAGCGATGTCGTTCGCACCGATCTCGAGCACGACCTGCAGGACCTGCAGGACCTGGCCACGATCAGCTCACTGCCGGATTTCCGCCGGCTGATGCAGGCGGCCTGCCTGCGCCTCGGGCAGCTCCTCAACCAGACCGAGCTGGGGCGCGATGTGGCGCTGCCGCAACCCACGGTTCACCGCTGGCTCAACCTGCTGGAAACCTCTTACCTGCTGGTGCGCCTGTCGGCCTATGCCGTGATTGAAGGGCCTGATCCCCTTCTGATCTCAGCCGCCAAGCCGGGAGCGGGGGCTGGAGCGATCCCCAATCGTCGAGGGGGAAGAACTGCACCAAGGCACCGTCTGCGCATGGGGGCCACGTCAACCCATCGCATCGGCTATCAAAGATCCGGCTGGATCATGCCTGCAGCTGCACCATGACTTTCCAAACAAAATCCTTGCATTTAGCAGCAATGTGCTTGTCGATACTGCCTGGCAAATAGGGGAGGCTAATTTCTCGTGGGCTTAATTTCTGATGTTCATTAACTTTTTTCAGATGAAGATTTGTTCTTCCCCCAAGCTGGCCTCCTTGGCCCTCTGCCCCGCAGCGGCCCTGGCGGCCCTCAGCCCGGGCCAGGCCCAGGCCTTTGTTGTGAATATGGGCGGTAATGCGTTCGACGTGAACACGTTCACCGGGAGCCACAACACAACCCAAAATCGTTCAAAATTCGCCCTGCCCAGTGAGGGGGGAGTGATGCCTTGGTGGGGCTCTGAATCCCTTGCCAATATGTTCGCTCAGGCATATCTTCAGGATCTTGCTGCCAGGCCTATTTGCCAAACCCTAGGGTGTAATCCTAACGACCTTTTTGTTATTCAGGGCGCTGGCCCTTTGTTCGCCTGGGGATCGATAGGTCAATCATTAATTCAAGCAGAACTTCCCCGCACCTCAGTGGGAGCGGGGGGAGCGGTGTCGTACTCCGTCAGTACGCGTCTCGTTTCTCAGTCCGCTCCTTTCGCGTGGGCCCAAGCAAGTCAGCCCGCCCCGCCGACTCCCGCCCCCGGCCCCCTGCCGCTGTTCGGTGCGGCTGCTGCCTTCGGCTTCAGCCGCAAGCTGAGGAAGCGCATCAAGCTGGCGCCGGCTGTCCTGGGCTCCCCCCTGCCCCAGGCCTGAGGCCAGCTGGTGGAAGGTTCCCTGTCTAATGGCAAGCGCCAGCGGTTGGCGGCGCTTGCCGCCGCCACGGCCAATGGGCTGCTGCTGCACATGGCGGCGGCTTTGGAGCCCCAATCGGTGTGGCATCAGGCCCGCCGGCTGTTGGTGCGCCGTTGCTCTAGGGCGGTGATGCTGGGCTTTCTGCTGCTGATTCCCCTCCAGGGATTGGCCGCCTGGCGGGGACTGGAGGCAGCCCAATCGCTCGCCTATCGCGCCGGGCGGGTGCAGCAGGCCCGCCTGGCCCAGTTCCGCCAGGCAGTGGAGCGCTCCGCCACCATCGCCGAGCTCCAGAACCAGCTCGCCGCCATCCAGGCGCCGCCCCTCTCGGCGGCGGATCAGCGCCAGGGCCTGCCGGCCCTGAAGGCCGATCTGCTCAGCCAGATCAAAGCCCAGGAAACCAGCTTGCTCTAGCAGGCCGGCCCGCGGGTGCCCACCGATGTGCTGATCAAAGACAGCCTGCGGGTGCTGCTGCTGGCGCCGCTGTTGGCGATGGGGTTTGGGGAGAGCGCTCGGCGCAGCACACTGCCGCCCCTGCAGGCGCCGGTGGTGCCGTAAGGGGGGGCTGGCTGCCACGGCAGGTTGGCTGCAGCCCGCCTGGTCAGCCAAGTCAACCCAAGGAGAATCAGTGATGGATCAACATCTGGACTAAGCTTCATTGATGCCTGGGGCCCTCCATGCGCACCGTCAATGTTCACGAGGCCAAAACCCAGTTCTCCAGGCTGATCGACGCCGCCCATGCCGGCGAAACGATCCTGGTGGCCAAGGATGGCAAGCCCTGGGCGCGGCTGGTGCCGCTGGAAACGGATCGGCCCCGGCGGCAGCCCGGGCTGCTGCGAGGTCAGCTGCAGCTTCCCCCCATCGATGTGCTGCTCGCCCCTCTACCGCCTGAGGAGCTCGACGCCCTCGAAGCCCCGTTGCCCTCTTGATGGCCCCCTCGCTCCTGCTCGACACCCATGCCCTGCTCTGGTGGTTGGTGGAACCCGAGAAGCTCTCCTCCCTCGCCCTTGCGGCCATCAACGATCCAGCGGCCACGATCTTTGTGAGCGCCGCCTCCGGCTGGGAGATCGCCACCAAAAGTCGCCTTGGCAAACTGCCAGGCGCCGAAGGGCTGCTTCAGGAT
>Ga0208360_1000032_pt1 | contig 58637 bp, 64 predicted proteins | sample LakMenE27Jul10ns_FD_150739 | JGI IMG/M metagenome (GOLD analysis project Ga0208360, IMG submission 150739) | Freshwater microbial communities from Lake Mendota, WI - 27JUL2010 deep hole epilimnion ns (SPAdes) | ecosystem: Environmental > Aquatic > Freshwater > Lake > Epilimnion/Euphotic zone ...
ACTCCCCATGAGGTCTACACTGAGACCGAACCCTGTTCCTCCCGCCCGGGGTTAACGATGTCAGGGGCCAGAACTGTCCAATAAAAGGCACCCGCCTCACCTCTCCTGATCCCGCCCGATGCCTGCCAGCTCCGAATCTTCGCGATCGCTGCCCTCCCCCATCGCTCGCGGTGTTGGCTTGGCGGGGGTGGTGCTGATCGTTTTGTTTCTGACGATCCTCTCCACTTCACTGCTGCCGGTGCGCCTGCTTGATGCCGCCTGGCAGCTGCGGGTCGGCGGGGCATTGATCAATGCCTCCCCCTTCCCCTTGATCGGCCTCGTGCTGTTGCATATCGCAGCCAGCCTTGATCCCCAGGATCTGCTGCTGTTACAACGTCGTCGCCTCGCCGCCCAGCTGGCGGCGGCCGTGGCGATCGGCTATTTACTCCTTGCCCCGCTACTGGCCACCGCCAACCTGCAACGCCAGCAGAGCCAGGCCCTGGCCTCGAGCAGCGGCCTGCGTCGTGACTCGGAGCGGCTGCAGCAGATGCGACAGGTGGTGCGCAGCGCCAGCAGCATCCCGGAGCTGGAGCAACGCCTGGCAGCCGTGAAGGGACCCCGCCTTGATGCGGCTGATCGCAGTCTGCCCCTGCCGGTGCTGCGCAGCCGGATCGAGTCCGTTCTGGATCAGGCCTCCGCCCGGCTCGAACGCGCCCGCAGCAGTGCCCCGCCCGCCAGCCCCTGGGCCCTGCTGGGTGACATCGTCCGCACCAGCGTGGCCTGTCTGGCGTTGGCCGCGGGTTTCGCCGGGTTGGCCCGTCGCCCGGGAAGCAACCTTTCGCTGCTGGCGGAGCTGCAGATGCGTTGGGAGCACTTGCGCTACCGCAGGGGTGTCCTGAGGGGGCGATCCGGCCGCACCTCCGCCGATGCGGACTACCTGCGCCAGATCGTTGGGGCGGAGGATGGTGATGACGGCTCACATAGATAAGCCGACGCCGGAGCGCCCCTGCCAAGCGGCGCTGATCCTCACAACGGTCGAGATCGCCTTGAATCCGGTGGTGGTGAACCCCGGAACCGCCGCTCAGGCCTTCTGAGAAGGGGATTCATCCACCCCCCACGGATCGGCAAGCTCGGAGGCTGCGGGTGGATCGAGCTGCGGCTCCTGCAGCGCTTCCGGCGTTTCATCGGAGGCGCCCCACAGGTCAGCCTCGCCCAGATCAAAACCTGCCCCGCGGGCGATCTCCGCCACGGCGGCGGCATCGGCGGCGGTGCTCAGTGCCTCCTGCAGATCGGGATCCACCTCCGCCTGGCGCAGGAAGGCCTCCAGCGCCACCGGCAGCGGCTCGTCCAAAGCTTCCGCGTCGAGGCCGAATTCAACGGCGAGTGCATCAGCTGCGGCGCCATCGGCATCAGCGCCATCTGCGGCGGTGTCATCCACAGCAACACCACCAATTCCGCCCTCTGCAATTCCGCTGCCAGCAATTCCGCCCGCAGCGATGCCGCGGCCAGCGCCATAGCCTCGATAGCTGGAGCCTGTTGCTTCGATCACCACGGTGTAGCTCATCAACGCCAGCGCCTCTGGCTCCTCATCGCTGGCCTCCCACACGTCTTGCGCGCTCACCCCGAAGCCGGCGACTCGGGCCAGAGCCGCGACCGCCTCCGCATCCGGGGCCGAGGCGAGCACCCGCTGCAGATCGGGATCGAGCTCCACCTGCTGGAGAAAGGCATCGAGTTCGGACTGGGGACCATCCAGCTGGCTTGCCAGAATCTCGATCACCTCCAGCACCTCCGGGGGTTCGCCGGCGGCGGCTAGCAGATCCTCCTCGGTGACGGCATAGCCCGCCGCATGGGCAATCGCCGCCACGGTGGCCGCATCCGGGGCAGTCGCCAGGGGGCGCTCCAGGGTGGGGTCCTCCTGGGCCCGTGCCAAAAAGGCTTCCAGTTGCTGTAGGGACATGGGCTCGGCGGGCTCTACCTCCATGCCTAGCAACTCCGCTTCGTGCCGCCCAGCCCCTGCCCCTCAGCCGCTGCAGGCCGGGGCATCCCCCGCCGCATCAAGGCGCCGTCGCACCGCCATCAGGTCGGCGCGGGTGTGCCAGCGGGGGGAGCCCTCCGCCTCGGAGGCGTTGCGCAAGAGATACGAGGGATGCAGCAGGGGCATCAAGGCCCGGTTCGCTAAGAGGGGCCCTTCGCCGGCCAGCCACTGGCCCCGCAGACGGGTGATGCCGCCCTTCACCCCGAGCACCGCCTGCAGCGCCGTGGCCCCCACCAGCAGGATCAGGGCCGGATCCACCAGGGCGACCTGCCGCTCCAGCCAGGGGCGGCAGGCGACCAGCTCGGCCGGGGTGGGGCGCCGGTTCTGGGGCGGACGGCATTTGATCGCATTGGCGATGTAGAGATCGCGCTCGGGATCCAGGCCGGCGTTGGCCAACAGGCGATCGAGCAGCTGGCCGGAGCGCCCCACGAAGGGGAGACCCAGCCGATCTTCTTCGGCGCCGGGGGCCTCACCGATCAGCAGCAGCCGGGCAGAAGGATTGCCGCGAGCAAGCACCACCTGGGTGCGTCCCTCCGCCAGGGAACAACGGCAGCACTGGAGACACTCCGTCTCCAGGAGCTCCAGGGACTCCATCGTTCTGTCGAGCAACACACGGCGCCATCCTCAACGGATTGGCCCGCGCATGATGCAGGATGGCCCGATTGTCGATACGCGCCCGCTCAATGCCGGCCCCGATCACGCTGTCCGCCCGGGCCGGGGCGCTCCAGCCTTCGCTCACCCTCGCGATCACCGCCAAGGCCCGCCAATTGCGCGCCGAAGGCCATGACGTGTGCAGCCTTTCGGCGGGCGAACCGGACTTCGACACGCCCGCCTTCATCCGCCAGGCCGCCAGCGAGGCTCTGGAAAGCGGCCACACCCGCTATGGCCCGGTGGCCGGTGAACCCGCCCTGCGGGCCGCCATCGCCGCCAAGCTGAGCGACGAAAACCAGGTGCCCACCAGCGGTGAGCAGGTGCTGGTGACCAACGGCGGCAAACAGGCCCTCTACAACCTCTTCCAGGTGCTGCTTGATCCTGGTGATGCGGTGCTGCTTCCGGCCCCCTACTGGCTCAGCTATCCGGAAATGGCCCAGCTAGCCGGGGCTTCCGTGCAGTTCATTCCCAGCGATGCCACCAGCGGATTCCGATTCGATCCGGCTGCCCTCGAAGCGGCGATCACCCCCGAGAGCCGGCTGCTGGTGCTCAACAGCCCCTGCAATCCCACCGGCATGGTGCTGGGAAAGGCCGAGCTGGAAGCCATCGCCGCGGTGCTGCGCCGCCATCCGCGGGTGGTGGTGGTGTGCGATGAGATCTACGAATTCCTGCTCGCTCCGGGCCATCACCACCACAGCCTGGCGGCCGTGGCACCGGATCTGGCGCACCGCATCTTCATCGTGAATGGCTTCGCCAAGGGCTGGGCGATGACGGGCTGGCGGATCGGCTGGCTGGCCGGAGCCCGCGAGGTGATCGCCGCCGCCAGCGCCCTACAGAGCCAGAGCACTAGCAATGTGTGCACCTTCGCCCAGTACGGAGCCCTGGCGGCGATCACCGCCCCGCGGGACTGCGTGCACACCATGGCCGAGGAGTTCACCCGCCGCCGCACCCTGTTGAGTGATGGTCTGCAGAGCATTCCTGAGCTGGAGTTGCTGCCTCCGGAAGGAGCCTTCTACGCCTTCCCCGATGCCAGCGCCTGGGGCCTCGATTCGATGACCCTCTGCAACCGGCTGCTGGAGGAGGTGGGGCTCGCCGTGGTGCCGGGGGTCGCCTTCGGCGACGACCGCTGCATCCGCCTCTCCTGCGCCGCCTCCGAACCCACCCTGCTGGATGGCCTGGAGCGGCTGCGGCGGTTCCAGGCGAGCCTCTGAGCCGCGGACTGGCAGAGAACAGCTGCCTGATGGCGTGAATCTGATGGCGTGAAATCGAAGCGGGAGCGGCACCGGATCGGGCCTTCAGCGAGCAACCCCTCAGCCGATGCCTGGGGTTGAGCTCGGACCCTTAACCCGAGCTGCCAGGAGTATGGGCAATGCAGCCAAGGCCATGGCGCCTGGAATGCGCCGGGCCGAGGGGGCGAGGCTGCTCACCAGTGAGCGCCTAACCTGAGGCATCATTTTCTCGGGGTCTCTGGCCGTGCAGCTCCAGGCCCTGCGATCGGTTCCCCTCCACCTCGAAGCAGGCCGCGACATCCGCCGCAGCCTGGAGCGCCTGGCGGTGGAGCTCAATGCCAGCGGCTTCGTGCTCGGGGTGGTGGGCAACCTCTCCCAGGCAACGTTTCAATGTCCTGGCCAGGCAAGACCCACGGTCCTGGAGGGTGACCTGGAGATCATCACCCTGCAGGGCACGATTTCGCCCCAAGGGGTGCACCTGCACCTGAGCTGCTCCGATGGGGCCTGCCAGGTGTGGGGCGGCCACTTGGAGCCCGGCACCCTGGTGCAGAAGGGGGCCGATCTGCTGGTTGGGCTGCTGGAAGCAGACGGCGGAAGCAGCGAAGGCCCGTCAGTCCAACCCAGCCCCCGACAAGCCGATCGGCATCACCCAACCGACGTTGCCATCACCACGGTGATGCAGCAACCCGTGCTGCAGGAACCAGAACCGGCCCAAGCGCCGGCAGGTGTCAGAGGAGGCCAAGCTGCGATAGCAACCAACGAGCCCCGGGTGGATATCGCCGTGCTTGCGGGCTGCCCTTACTGCGCCCGCGCCCTGCGGATGCTGCGCACCCTCGGCATCCCTTACCGGGTGGTGCCCCCCAGCGGCGGCGGCTCCCTACCTCAGGTGCACATCGATGGGGTGGCCATCGGCGGCTACGACGCCCTGGCCGAACTGCACGGCCGCGGGTCGCTGGAAGCCCTGCGCCGGGGATGAGGCCGCGCTGGTCTTCGGATCAACCGGCGCGGCCGCTCAACCGATCATTTATCCAGGAAGGGATCGGGCACCTGGCTGGCCTGGATCCGGGCCGGGAGAAACACATACCAGGAGAGCAGTGAGGTGCACTGGGCGGTCTGCGGCTTGCAGCGGCCCTCGGCTCCCACCGCCTGGGGCCCTTCGGCGAGGCGGAAATCGGTGGGCAGAGCCCGCATGATGCCGATCGAGGAGATCGAGCCATCCACCGAGTCCTTGATGATCGCCGAGCGCAGCGCCTGCACCGAGGTGCTGCCCATGCTCCGGTAGGGGTAGTAGTTGAGCGTGGCGGTCTTGAGGAAATCGACGCCGGCGTTGGAGTACAGATACCGAGTCACAGCCCGCAGATCCACGTTGTAGCTCTTCGACATTCCGGCGCGAACCTCCGATGCGGTCCAGCCGGAGCGGTTCAGCCCGCCTTCGAGGCCGCGGTCGGTCACTTCGCCGCTGTCGACAAAGGTGTCAAAGGCCTGCTGCTGGGTCGACCACACGGCACCGCCGGTGGTCCAGCGCACGGGATTCTGAGCGGCAACGGCTGGTGCCACGGCGATCAGACCGCCGGCGCCGAGCACCGCGAGGGTGCAGAGATGCTTGAACACGGATCCAACGTGGAGAACCTTCTCAGCGTATGCATCGCTACAGGCATTGGCAGCGGTGGCAACGTCAATTGCGCCACAACCGGCCACCGATTCCCCTCAGGCACCGGAGCTCAGGTTCGGAAGCCCTGACCCTTCTCCTCCAGCATCACAACCACCACCGAGGTGCCGTAACACAGCACCTCGGTGGCGGCAGCGCTGCCGCCCTGCACGATTCGCTTGTACTCGCGGATCGCATAGCCCTGACGATCCATTGTGTGGCGGCGGTCCTGCCTTTGTGTGGAGGCCTCCTGGTCTTGATGGAGGGCAACCAGGGGGCGATCAGCGGCGAAGCATGAGCGCCCGTGGCGTGGAGTTGCCGATGCGCTGGCAGGTTGATCAGGAGGATGTAGAGGATCGAACTCCGACTCAGTGGCAGCGATCACACCGATAGCTGGAGCGGGATTGCGGAGTGTCGGAAGATCGGAGCCGAGCAAGGCAGCGATCGGTCCGCCGCACACTCCAGCCGGCACCGCTAGGGGCTTCCGCTCGGATGTGGATAGGGCTAAGCGAGTGGTGCTGACCAGGGATGAAGGGGGCCCGAGGGGGAGAAGGGGGGAAGATAGGCGCGGATTTCCATGCTGATCCTGCCTGGATCCCAGCCGAGGGGCTTGGAAACGGTCCGGTGATTGGTTATGGTTGTGTTGTCGTGTTGGAACAACAAGCATGCTGATCGGAAGTGAGCTCCTGGCCAAGGTCAAGGAGCTGGGGGATGTTTCCAAGTCCGAACTGGTGCGGGGCTGCGGCTATGTGAGCACCAAGAAGGATGGGAGCGAGCGTCTCAACTTCACCGCTTTCTATGAAGCGCTGCTCGAAGCCAAGGGTGTGAGCCTCGGTGAGGGCGGCGGAGCGGCCAAAGCCGGCCGCAAGCTCAGCTACGTGGCCACCGTGCAGGGCAACGGCAATCTGCTCGTGGGCAAGGCCTACACAGCCCTGCTGGATCTCCACCCCGGCGACGAGTTCGAGATCAAGCTCGGTCGCAAACAGATCCGTCTGGTGCCCGCCGGCTCTGTGGATGAAGAGTGATCGGTTCGTCGTCGATCAATAGGCCCGAAAGCTGGATACAGGGCCGCACGACTCTTCGCTGCGGCCGATCCCCCGAATTCTTGAGCTCAGAATCTCCAGCTCAGTGCATCGCGGATCATTCAGCGAGCGCAATCGCCCCGCTCGGCCACAGGCCAGCGGGGCTTTGGTCTGGTGACCCACTCAGGGCGGTGGTTCGGACCACCTCCTACACCTTCCGCGGCACCAACCACGCCGCCAACCTGTTTGCCCTCAAGGAACCGGGCAACATCTACACTCGCATCATGAATCCCACCCAGGCGGCGGGGGAGGAAAGGCTCTCCGCCCTGGAGGGAGGGGTTGGTGCTCTGCTGGTGTCGAGCGGCCGGGCGGCGGAAACCATCGCCCTGCTGAACATCGCCGAGGCCGGTGATCACATCGTCTCCAGTTCCTCCCTCTGCGGCGGCACCGACAACCTGATCCATTACACACTGCCCAAGCTGGGCATCACGGTGTCCTTCGTGGACAACCCCGATGACCCCGCCTCCTGGCGCGCCGCGATGCGGCCCAACACCAAAGCCTTCTTCGGCGAAACGATCGCCAACCCCAAAAACGACATTCTCGACATCAAACCGACGGGGCCCGGGCGGGGGAAGGTCCACATCGGGGGCTTGGGGTGGCGTGTCAGGCAACAGAGAAAACATGAAGCAGCGCTTTGTTCGCTGTCGCCTGACAAAGCTGCTTGAGAGCCCGATTGACGCAGTTCAGATACGGGTCCCTGCGGGCATCGCGACCGTGCCTAAAACCGTGCCTAGCTTGGCCCCTTTTGGGCTTTTTCGTGCCTAAAACGTGCCTAACCCCAAAACCGCCCCGGCCATTTGCCCCTTACCGAAACCCAGTCGCTGCAGGGGTTTTGAGCGATGGGGGCAGGGGGACTTGAACCCCCACAGTCTTGCGACCTGCGGATTTTAAGTCCGCTGCGTCTACCATTCCGCCATGCCCCCTCAGTCACCGCAACGCTTTTCGGGTATTCGTGGCGCCCGTGTCTGCCGGAAAGAGGCAGACACGGGCAAACCCCAAACCACAATCTGCGAAACGGTGTCTGCATCCTATGGGTCTTGGCGCAGGATCTTGGAGCCAGGCCAGCCGCACCGCCAGGCTCCCCCCTTGGCTGGCGTCTGATACTGGCCTCCCGTATCAGATCGGCAGCCCCACAACGGAGGCGGCAAAACGCCTGCCCCCGGGTTTGGGCGACGATGCGGCGACTCATGATGTTGCCGAACGCTCCGATACGCCACGGCTCACCCTCTAGGTAACGAGGAGCCGCTCAGGCCCAGCTGCCGATCCCACCAGCTCAACGCCACGCCGTTGGATCTCGCGGGCGTACGCGGTCCAGGTGCCCTGGCCCCAGTAGCGGAAGCAGCTGGTTTCGAGCAGCAGCAGGTGAAGCAGGGCCTGCTGATAGGGCTCGGTGCTGGTCACCGCGGGATCGGCCGCCACCTGAGGATCAAACACCTGGTGGAACTGGGCACTGAGTTGGTTCATCGGCTCGAGCACATTGGTGTAGCCCTCCACCCAGCTGAGGTTGTTGGTCCAGGAGGCACCGGCCATCGAGAAGCCGGGGTCGGCGGCCTGGAGTGCGGCGATCGCCGCCTCCACAGCTTCCGGGCTGCTCGCACCGCCCACCTGCTGCCAGAGCCTGTGCTGCCCCACCGCCTGAATCGGTGCGAAATCGGCGGCGCTAACCCCGCTGGCTTCCAGCAGCTCCAGATATTCCGTGCCGTTGATCGCCACCGTGCCACCACGGGCGCCACCGCCCGCTTCGCCAGCGATGCGTTGGTTGGCCTGAAGGAAGGCGGAGGGGAACTCATTCATCATCACGCCGCCGTTCTCGCCATCGGCGATCTGGGCCACGATCGCCGGCACAGTGGTGTTGCCCAGTGACTGCCGGTCCAGGCCGAGGGCCTCATAGCAGGGCTGCATCTGACCCACCAGCTTGGTGTCAGAGCCCTGGGTCTTGATCAGGGCAGTGATGCTCACCTCCTCGCCGCGGGAGTTGCGTGCCACCAGCTGATTGGGAACGACCTTCTGCTCCTGACGCAGGCTGGAGCCATCCGGGTTCTCCACGCTGTGCTCCTGAACCAGCAGCCAGCGGTAGCCGCACTCCCGCAGGGCCTTCACCAGTTCATAAAGGGTGTCGGGATGGTTGGGCAGGGCCATCTCCGGCGGTGAGAAGCCCTTCACCCGCTGCAGGGCCGCATCGCCGAACAGGGCGGCGAAATGGTGCTGCCAGGCCAGGATCTGCAGCTTCAGATCGGGGATCGGCGTGGAGGGCGCCACCGCATGGCTCCAAAAGGTGCCGAGCCACTCCACATGGGGCTGAACCGAGGGATCGGTGGCCAGGAACCTGAGGGAATCGAGGATGTCGCGGCGGTCCATCTGCTCGAAACCCCAGAGCAGATTGCCGGAGTAATCCAGCATGATGCGTGGATCGCAACCCTCAGCGATCAGCTGGGGAATGAGATCAGCGAGGCGCCGGTAGCAGTGGGCGAAGGGTTCGGCGTTGTGGTTATCGCCTTCGCCAGGGTGATCCAGCATGTACTGGAGATGGGAGATCAGCTCGCCATCAACGCCGGCCGGAATCGTGGGCTGGTGCATGTGGAGCGCGCAGGCAAAGCCCGAGCGCAGCTGCTCCGGCTTCCAGTTGCTGCGCCGCGTAACCATCGGCCGCTGCTGCTGCACCAGCTCCAGGATCGCGGCTTCGCGGCCGGCAATCGGCGGCAGGGGGTGGGGGGGCATCGGCGGATCTCCTGGGGGGGCCTACGCCGGCGATGCCTGCCAGGCGGGTTTGCTCTGGTCTAAACCGTCCTGGGGCGGCGCCTGACTCCGTGGGTCCCGGCGTCAGTAGACGGCGACGTGGCATCGTCAGAGCTTCACGGGCGGCCGGGCGGCGGCGAGCTCCTGCTCAAGGCGCTTGAGGCTGGTGGAAGAGCTCCGCATCAGCTCCGGCATCCAGGCGCGGGCGCTGACGTCGGGCTCCGGGCCATCAAGAACTCCACGTTCAACGGTAGTGGTTGGGCACGAAAAACTGTTCGTTGAGGGGGGGCGCTGGTAATCGCCACTGCCCTTGCGGGGAGGCAGCTCGATCGCCTCCGGGGTCATGTCCTCATTGGGGACCTTGCTGAGCAGATGGCGGATGCAGTTCAAGCGCGCCCGGCGCTTGTCGTTGGCCTCCACGGTGAACCAAGGCGCTTCAGGGATGTTGGTATGGGCGAACATCTCATCCTTCGCGCGGGAGAAGTCGACCCAGCGATCGCGGGATTCAAGATCCATCGGGCTGAGCTTCCAACGCCGGGCGGGATCCTGGAGGCGTGAGCGGAAGCGAGCCTCCTGCTCATCGTCGCTCACTGAAAACCAATACTTGAGCAGCGTGATGCCGCTGCGCACCAGCATCCGCTCAAACTCCGGCGCCGAGAGCATGAACTCCTCCACCTGAGCTGGGGTGCAGAAACCCAGCACCTTTTCGACGCCGGCGCGATTGTACCAGCTGCGATCAAAGAGCACGATCTCGCCAGCCGAGGGGAAATTCTCCACATAGCGCTGGAAGAACCACTGCGTCTTCTGCTGATCGGAAGGAGTACCGAGGGCAACCACGTTGCAGCCCCTGGGGTTGAGGGGTTCGGTGATGCGCTTGATCGTGCCCCCCTTGCCGGCCGCATCGCGTCCCTCGAAAAGAATGATCAGCCGGTAGCCCGCATGCTTGATCCAGTACTGCATCTTCACCAGCTCAACCTGCAGTTCCTTGAGCTTGCTTTCGTAGAACTTACGATCAAGCTTGATGCTCGCCCCCTCTGGATGGGCTGCGAAATCATCGAGGATCGGAGCGGGACGGTAGGCGTCGCCGGGATCCAGCCCACCACTGCTTTTGGAAGAGAGATCCCTGTCCTTGCCGGTCTGCTTGGCTTTATTTTTATGTTTGCCCATGGCGGCACTGCAAAACAATGTTTTTCTATTAGGCGAAATTCTTTATTTCTGCAGTCGTGGATCACACCAAAACGTAGAACGCATCCCTCAGCTGGCTCCAAGCCGGCCGGCACACCAGCCCGGCCCCACGGCTAGCAGGAGAAGCGGTTGGGCAGCACGGTGCTCCTTCAGCACTTCCATGGGGATGGGGTTCATGACGCAAGCATCGATCTGCAGCGGAGTCGGTTCAGGTTCGGCATCGCTCTGCTGAAGCGCCCTTCAAGGTTGCGGCTCGATGATGGCAGCAATGACCGGCCTGATTCGGCGGCATCAGGGCCGTGGCGGGCGATTCGTTCCGCTTAATGGTCGCAATGCTTACAAACGATCAGATTCGTCGGGCTAACCTGGCCAGAGAGCCGGTGTTGGATGAATCTGTCGAAGATCAAGCCGGTGGATCTGCTTTTGCAGCTTTTCAGCAGTTCCTCCGGCCAGTTGAGCATCAAATCCAAGCTGATTTTAATGCTGTTGTTGGTCAGTGGATTTTCGACACTGTTGACCGCAGCACTCGGCTATCGAAGCGGCCAGATCAATCTCACCAATAGGGTTTTTAACCAACTCACCAGCGTTCGCGCCTCCAAGGGCTCTCAGATCGAAGCCTATTTCCACAATATTGAGAACCACACCCTCACCCTCAGCGAAGACCTATCGATCGTGGCCGCCGTTCAGGAATTTGATGCGGCCTACCAGCAGCTGGGACCTGCAACGCTGCCGGCCAACGCGTTGCAGACTCTAGAGCAATACTACCGCAAAGAGTTTCTACCCCGCCTCGATAAGTTCAACTCAGGTAGCCCCATCCTTGAGTCCTATCTGGTGCGATCTCCGGCCTCCCGCTATCTTCAATATCAGTACATTGCGGCCAATCCCAATCCGGTTTCCCGCAAGCAGTTGCTCAATCGAGCAAGTGATGGCAGCGCCTACAGCCGGGTGCACGGCCTTCACCATCCGATCTTTCGGAACATCGTGGCTAAGTTTGGTTATTATGATATGTTTTTAATCAATCCACAGGGGCAAGTTGTTTATACCGTCTTCAAGGAAACAGACTTCGCTAGTGATTTGCAAACGGGTCCCTACCGTGATAGCAACCTCGCCGGACTGATTCGCCAGGTGATTGGCAGTAAGGAAAAAGGTTTCACCAATCTGGCCGACTTCGCCGCCTATGCCCCGTCCTACGGAGCTCCCGCCTCCTTCATCGCCGCACCGATCTTCAGCGGTTCGCGGCTGGTGGGGGTGTTGGCCTTTCAGATGCCGGTCGACGAGATCAACAATGTGATGACCGGCAATCAGTCGTGGCAGAAGGATGGTCTGGGCAGCACGGGGCAAACATTCCTGGTGGGCAGCGATTCCCTGATGCGTTCCGCCTCGCGTTTCCATCTCAATGATCCCAACGCCTACCTCGCCGAGTTGCGCTCCCTCGGCACGAAGGAGGACGCCATCGCTCGTCTGCGCCAGTACGGCACCACGATTCTGCAGCAGCCGGTCACCAGCCCGGCGGTCGCCCGTGCCCTGGCCGGCGGCACCGGCACGATGCGGGTGCTGGACTACCGCAACACCGCCGTGCTCAGCTCCTATGCGCCCCTGCAGATCAAGGGTTTGGACTGGGTGATCCTCTCCCAGATGGATCTCCGTGAAGCCTATGAACCCATCTATGCCTTGCAGCGCCAGATCCTGATCACCGCCACCCTGCTGATCCTGCTGGTCACCCTGCTGGCGATGGCCCTGGCCCATCGCTTCAACAAGCCGATTCAGCATCTGATCGACAGTGCCCGTCGGGTTTCGGCCGGTGAACTCGCCAGCATTCCTGTGTCGAATTCTCCGGGTGAAATCGGGGAGCTTAGTCGTGCCTTCAATGCCGTGGTCCAGAGCCTGCAGACTCAGACAGCCCTGGTGGACCACAAGAACCAGGAGAACGAGCGGCTGCTGCTTAGCGTCTTTCCCACCGCCATCGCCCGGCGCTTGCTGCGGGGTGAGACCCAGATCGCCGATGAGGCCACCAACGTGGCCGTGCTCTTTGCCTGCGGCGCTTCAACCTTGAGCGCGGCTTTCAGCTCGCGATCCAGATCGGCATCCACTCCGACGACATTGTCGCCGGCATCGTCGGCAAGTCGAAGGTGGTCTACGACGTTTGGGGTGAAACTGTGAAGCAATCCCATGGGCTCAGCCAGAGCTGTCCTGCAGGGTCCGTGCTGGTGTCTGAGGTTGTGCAGCATCGCCTCAAGGACCTCTACCACTTCGAGCCCATGCCCCTTGGCGAGAACGGCCAGCCGGGGCAGCGGGGCTGGCGGCTGTTGAGAGCCTCCCTGCCGATGAGTAGCGAGGCGATGTCCACCCCATGACGGCATCAACGCCGCTGTGGCTCTGGGGTGTGGGGCTGACGATCGGCTTCCCCCTGCTGGCAATCGTTCTGGGAGAGGTGATCCACCGCCTGCGGCGACGGGGCTTGGCGGTGGCGAACACCGTGAGCCTGGTACGGAACGTGCTCCTGCCGATGCAGGTGCTGCTGCTCTTCCTGGAGCATCTGCTCAGCCTTGATCCGGCGACGCGTCTCTTCAAGACCGTGGAGACGATCTTCTGGGTCTGCGTGATCCATGCGGCCCTGTCCCTCCTGAACGTGGTGCTGTTTGAGCAGGCAGAGGCCGATACCTGGCGCTCGCGGGTGCCGAAGCTGCTGATCGATCTGGCCCGCCTGTTCCTGATCCTGCTGAGCACCGCCTTCGTGCTCGCCTCCGTCTGGAATGCCGATCTGGCCGGGTTGGTCACGGCCCTCGGGGTGAGCTCGCTGGTGATCGGTCTGGCCCTGCAGGACACCCTCGGCAGCGTGATGTCGGGGATCGCCCTGCTGTTTGAACGTCCCTTCTCAGTGGGTGATTGGCTCGAACTGGACGGGGTGGTGGGCCAGGTGATTGACATCAACTGGCGGGCAGTGCGGCTACTCACCCTGGAGCAAGAGATGGTGGTGATTCCCCACAAGCTGATCAGCAGCACGATGATCCGCAATTTCACCCAGCCGAATCGGATTCATGCCGAGCGGATCAGGATCGGCTTCTCCTACAACCATCCGCCAAACCTGGCCAGACAGGTGCTCAAGAGCACGGCCCTGGAGACCAAAGGCATCCTGCTGGATCCAGAGCCGGAGGTTTTCACGCTCAACTACGACGACTCAGCCATCAGCTACGAGGTTAAGTTCTTCATCCGCGACTATGGCGATGTGGAGCAGATTCGCGAACGCTTTATGACACGAGTGTGGTATGCCGCGAAACGGAATAATCTCACCATTCCATTTCCGATTCGCACGGTTTACAACTTCCACGGTCCTTCCAGCCAGCAGAAGGGGATCGATAAGAAGTTCAGCGAGAGCCTGCAGGCTATCCCGTCTTTCGTGCCGATCAACCGGGAACAGGATGCCCTGGTGCCGACCAGCTCCGGTATCGCCCTTCAGCATTTTGCAGCCGGTGAAAAAATTATTCGCCAGGGACGTGTGGGCCAGGCGCTTTACATCATTGTGTCGGGTCTGGCCCTAATGTTCAGCCGCGATTTTGAGGGTCGGGAACGGGAAATCCTCTCGCTTCGCAACGGTGAATTCTTTGGCGAGATGTCTCTTTTCTCCGGTGAACCCAGCTTGGTTACCGTGATCGCCAGCAACGATCTCGAGGTGATGAAAATTTCAGCGGCCATGGTGCATCAGATGATCGATCGACAGCCGAGCTTCGCCCGGGAGATCGGCCAGATCCTCGAGATCCGCCGCGCGGCCATCCAGGAAACCAGCAAGCCGCCGCAGCCCTAGATCTTCAGGGATGGGGCGGCGGTGCTACCCGATCGAAATCGCTAGGCCTGATCGGCCGCGTGCAGACCATACCGGTCTCGACTGGAACCGCAACCAATGGGCCTGCCAGCAGCTGTTGCCTGATCGATTAATCGAGCCGCGAATGGAAGCGGGTGCTGAAACCCAGCAGGTCGAATCCACTGAATAGGAAACTGATCCCTACGAGGAGTCCGATCACGGAAAGCATGCCGGCCGGGCTCATCGACAGGATCATGACACCAAGAGCCAGGGTAACGAGGCCATTGGCTAATCCCCAGCCCCAGCCCCGCGTCGTTCGATGGCTGAGGGAGATGATGGCCGTCACGGCCCCTTCGACCAGGAACACAAGGCCAATCGCCGAAGCCAGTGCCTTGATCTGTAACGCGGCGGGGACCATCCCCGATTTGAACTGGATCACCATCCAAAGGCCGGTGACCAGCAACAAGGTGGAGACCACAAGCCGCCAGAAGCAGTACCAGCGTCCAAGCCGTCTGGCCCGCATCAGGTTGTCGATCCAGCCCACGATGCCAGCCAGCAGGAAAGCGATGGCCACCATCAGAGTGACCGAAGCGGAGGCCACAACGGGGAAGCTGAGGGCCAATATTCCCAGCACAATCATGATGATGCCTTCCGCCTGGGTCAGGCCCCGCAGTTGGCCCGCTTCGACCGCGCGGCGATGGAGAGGATCGGCGACTGGCTCGTCGTCGGGGGTGTTAAAGGTGGCGCCGGAGGGCATGGGGGGCCATTTGAAGACGTACTTAGCAAATTAGCCATCTCCACTGCAGCAAGCGGCTAGTTGTCATGGACTGAGATATCCATCAGGATAGCCTGTAATGGTTTCAGAGTTCCGTAATGCACCAGGGATCTTGAGACGATCATTCGATGTGCTGGTTCAAAAGCAGGATCAGGCTGTGGCAATCCTGCTGACCCACTGGCATAACGCCGACGGCACGGTCACTTCGCTTTTGTTAACCACCTTGTGGCCATCAAACCGAACGTGACCTTCTTCGGAACGGAGTCGCTAAAGTTCGCCGTTTCAACAGTGAAGGGCAGGAAGACGTGCTTTCCCTGGCCCTGGCCAGGTTGGAAGCTCGGCGCTTGCAGGACCTCAACTGTCGTTTCACCTTGCGGGGGGCCGATGCCACCACCCGCTTAGTGGCCACACTCTGCGACCTCGCACGTCGCACCCGTCTGGGAGCCGATAGCTTCTCGACCATTCCGCCCTTGCCGCATCGGGAACTGGCCTGCCTATCGGGACTAGCGCGCGAGACCACATCGCGCATCTTCAGCACACTGCGTCAGCGGGGCATCGTTGAGGAGGTGGAGGGTGGAGGCCTGAAGATCGTCAACCGTGAAGCCTCAGACCAAAGGCAACTGCTGTAGGCAAAACCACCCCAGCGCCTCAAGCCTGATTACCCACTCTCACCTGATTGCCCAAACTCAATGGCAACGATGACGGCTAGCGCGGATCGGCCTCCGGCAGGAAGTGGTCAAGGGCGGTGGGCGGTGCCAAGCCGGACGTTCAGCCGTAGTGGCGCCTTACATGGCGGATTCTGGCCCGAAATGCCTGCCCTGCCCACGCTCCGCCACTTGCGTCGGGAGGGCGGGAGTACGAGGAGGGAGATCCGGATGCTCGATCGGCTTCACATTCTGTTATTGTTCTTGAAACACTTCGAAACAGACCCATGGCTGATTCCGCTTCCCGCTTCGGTTTCGTTGCCTTCGCTGAAACCTGGAATGGCCGTTTGGCCATGCTCGGCTTCGTGATCGGCCTCGCCACCGAGCTGCTCACCGGCCAAGGCATCCTGTCCCAAATCGGTCTGGGTTGAGCTCCATGACCACCGACTACACCACAGCCATCGCAGCCGTCATCGGCTTGGTCGTTCTGCTCACCGGCATGACCACCTACATGCTCACTCGCCCCAGCGATCTCAAACCCACCAACACCCGCTGAATTCAATCCGGCACTTTCTGGGCAGCCCGATCGGTTCCTCTCAATCAAGAGATCAGAGCCTGTCGCCTCGCTTTCAGGATTCCTCTCAGTCCCATGGTGGTGACTTGACTGCCTGCCGGATAAAGTCAGGCCTCTTGGCTTCTGATCTTTTGATCACTTGCCTTTTAGTCCACCCCCGGCAGCAGCCGGGTTTTTTATGGTCATCGCTGAATAATCTCCCATGACTGGCAACCTTCAAGCCATCGGCTTTCTGTTCACCTGGGTGCTGGGCTGGGGGATCGGTGGCTCGCTGATTGATGCCGGCCTGATCAACGCCGGCCTCTATTCCCTGGATGGCGCCCAGCTCGGCACCCTCACCACCTTCATTCTTTGGAGCCTCCTCTGGGGTGGCGGCGGGGTCTGGCTCTACCGGCGTTGGACGCGCCCACTCACACCGGACCGCTGAGGCTCTGCAGTCGCCAACCGCAGAGCCGTATCGATCAGTAGGAGCACCTGGGCCGCCGCGATTCCGGTGGATGGCTTGCCACGCTTCGTGCCAGCGTCGTCAAGGTCCCTTGATGGACGTGGCGATCTGAGTTTTGCCTTCTTCTGAGAGTGCCAGGCCTAAGAACGCCTTGACCGCCGGATCAGCGGGTTGTCGGTAGGCATAAAACAGGGGCCTTTGAAACGGGTACGCATCCGCTTCCGGTGTGCTCCCGTCGATGGCCAACACCCTCACAGTTCGCTGGTCGGCCACCTGCCCATAGGTGGCGTACCCGATGCCATCCACCCCTAGCTGCTGCAGCATCGGTGTGGTGGCATCACGGACCAAGGTCTTGATGTTTGGAGTTGTCCCAAAGTTGTTTCCGCCGAGAACAACGCTCTGAAAGGCCTTATGGGTACCGCTGACGCTGGGCCTATTGAGAACCCGAATCGTGCGATCGACACCGCCGAAAGTTGCCCAGTTGGTGATCTCACCGCGGAAGATCTGCATGAGTTGGTTGCTGGAGAGACCGCGGCGAAAGGGGTTGTCGATTCCGACCACGATGGCGATGCGATCTTTCGCCACCGGCACGGCCACCAGACCACGCTGTTGCTCCTCGGCCGTCAGCGGGCGTGACAGGGCTGCCAGGGTCACACTTCCCCCCAGTAAGGCTTGGATACCGTTGTCTGATCCTGTGGCTGACGTGTTGACAACGGTGCCGGGATAGGCCTGGAGGAAGGCAGCTTTGAGTGCCTGATTGATCAGGACCATGCTGGTAGAACCATCAATGGTGATGGTGGTGCCTGCCGGTACGCTTTGTTGGGGAGGGAACTGGGCAGCAAGGTTTCCTCCAGCTCCGCTGCCTTCTGGAAGCATTGAATTCACGCCTGAAGTTGAATTCACGCCTGAAATCGTGGGAAGCGAGGGGCGCCAGCCCAGGAGCTTGGCCCAGTGTGATTGCAACCCCCACAGAGCAGCGAGGCCGATCAAAATGAAGACAATCGGTGGCAAGCCCCTTTTGGGTCTACCGGCGGGTTGTTGGCTCATGGCTGGTGCGCCTCTGGCAGTGGCAGGAGAGGGGTGGATTCCAGAGCCATAAGGCGCTGGGAGACCTGATCATCAAGGCTGAGCTGATCGAGATCAGCCGCCAGCTTCTCGTGAGGATTATCGGAGAGTTCTGCCAATGCAGCATTGGAAAGATTCCTTCCCTCAACGGCATTTTTTGCTGCTTCAAACGACGAGCGGGCCGAGCCGATGTCAAATTCATTGTTCACCTTGGCGATCGACTCAAGGGCAGCATTGACCTCGGAGAGATCCTTGATGTTCTGCATATCAGACTTGTATTGCTCAAGCTTGATACGCTCCCGGTTGAGTTTGTGCTTCGATGCCTCGACAAACGTTCCTGCTTGCTGCACCTGTTGATCGAGAGCTGGAAGGAGCTTCTCGATCTGAATAGCGCGGCTCATGGCCAGGCGTGCTCCATCCACCTGACCGGCCCCTTGGGCTAAGCGTGCCTGTTGCTCATAGGCTCTGAGCTCATCGATTTTATCTCGATACTTCGTTCTGGCCCGTTCATAGGCTCCCACTTGCTGGGCCACAGCCTTGGCCAGCTGCTGCACCGACTCCTGCATCGACTGCAGTGACTCCTCGGCCACGGCAACGGCAACCTTGCCGCCGGATTCGACCGGCAATCCCCAGAGCCATCGCCAGGAGCCAACGATCACCCGCCCGGCCCGATCGCCCATCAGCCAGTAGATGAAGCTTCTCACTGTCTGCGCTCAACTCCTCAAACGTTAGGAGAGCGCTGCCAGCTCGTCATCAGTTTGCCGCCCTCTTGGCACAACCCTCAGCTCATCGGCTGGGTTGCGTTGGGTTTCAAGCTGCTTCTGCAAGCACAAGATTCGGTATTTAGTTCGGTCGTACTGAGCAACCCAGAGGATGGGAAGCAGCACCAAGGAGAACCCCAAGGTGGGAACTGCCAGCAGGAAGCTTAGAGCCGTGCAGAGATGGGGCGATAAGTAGGCCGGGGGAGAAACACCATCTTGGAGTCCCAGTTCAAGAGCTTGATCAATGATAGCTTGGTCTTCAGGAGGCAGATAGCGCATGACTGAAACACACCCTCAACTCTAATCTTTCACCGGTCGATTAAGGTTGAATTATCTTTGTGCGTTCATGATCACCCCGTGTGGTGTTCCCTCGCCACCCCAGTGGGTGTTCCACGGCACCCGCTCTCCGAAGTTCCTCGCCTTGAAGTGGATGCGAGCCTTATCACACGTTTGTGTTCGGATCGTTCTCCTCTGCCAGAAGGGCATCGGCTTGTTCCCTGCGTTCCCTTCTGCCAACAGGTCGATTCATCAGGCGTCGTCACAGGCTGATTCTCCTCCTGATCGGCCTCATCGGCGCTGGAGTGTATCTGCTGGGCTTAGGCCAGACCGGGCTGGTTGATGAGACCCCCGCCCTATTCGCCGCCTCCGCACGCCAGATGGCCCAAAGCGGCGACTGGCTCGTCCCCCAGGTCAACGGATTACCCCGCTACGACAAGCCTCCCCTGATTTACTGGCTCATGGGCGGCTTCTATGCCCTTCCCGGTTCCGAGCAGTGGGATCCCCTTGGCAGCTGGGCTGCCAGGCTGCCCTCCGCTCTGGCCAGCATGGCCACGATGGTGGCCCTGGGCGACACCCTCCTGCGCTGGCCTCCGTCTGGCCTGGCTGGCGACGGTCTTCCCGCGGCCGGATTGGCTCGGGTTGCTACAGCGATCAATGCAGCCCTCGCTTTTGCCCTGGGTCCGCTCATGTTGGTGTGGGGTCGCACCGAGGTGAGCGATGCCCTGTTCACCGCCACCCTCGCCCTCAGCCTGCTGTTGGCGTGGCGCACCTTCGCGGCTGAACGGGGTTCTTGGTGGCCCTGCTGGAGTGTGTTGGCGCTGGCCGTGCTCAGCAAGGGACCTGTGGCGCTTGTCCTGTTCGTCCTCAGCCTCGCGCTGTTTTGGCTGTTTGGCGCGGAGGCTGCTCGGCTGCGGCGGCGGCTGCGCCCTTGTCGAGGTTTCGCTCTCACCTTGGTGCTTGCCACCCCCTGGTTTGCCGTTGCTTTGCTGCGCGAGGGGAAGCCCTACTGGGACAGTTTTTTTGGCTACCACAATCTGCAGCGTTTCTCCAGGGTGGTGAACAACCACCATCAAGGCCCTTGGTATTTTTTTGTCGTTCTGGTGCTGGCCAGTCTTCCATTCACGCCACTGCTGCTGTTGAGTCTGCGGCGCGTTCTGCTTGAGGTCCGCACCCCTCTGGCCGTGCCCCTGTCCCTTGGTCGGTTTGCCACCGCCTGGCTTCTGGCCGTGCTGCTCTTTTTTTCCCTCTCTGCCACCAAGCTGCCCAGCTACTGGCTGGTGGCCACGCCAGCTGCAGCTCTCCTGGTCGCTCTGGCCCCCTTCAACGCCTGGCAACCTGGCTACGGCGTGGCCCAAGGGCAGCAGGGGCAACGTGGGCTGCGCCTGGCCATGGCCGCTTCATCGGCTCTGCTCTTGCTGTTCAGTGCCGCCCTGGCCCTTGCCCCTCAGTGGCTGCCCCTGATCAACGACCCGACCCTGCCGGGTCTTGCTGCAGCCGTGGGGCGTCGCCCCTGGCTGAATCTGGGAGCTGCTGTCACTCTGGCGGCCGCCCTGCTGCTGAGCGGCTTGGCCGCCAATCGCCCAACGGCACGCCTGCTTCAGAGCCAGGCCTCCCTGCTCCTGCTAGTGCCCCTGGTGTTGCTACCCGTTTGGCAGATCGGTGATCACTTGCGGGGTGCTCCGATCCGCCAGCTGGCGGCGATCGCCCAGGCAGAGCGTTCTGTTGCGGAGCCGCTGGCGATGGTGGGTCTGATCAAACCCTCCCTGCATTTCTACAGCCGATCCACGGTGCTGTTTGAGGGGCGTTCGCCCCATGCCCTTGTCAACCTGACGGATCGGCTTCGCGCCGAGTCCCGGCCGGGCCTGCAGCCCGCCTCGGCCGATCGGCAGCCCACGCTGCTGCTGGTGATCGATGTCGAAACCGCCAACAAACCTCACTGGCAGACCATGGAAGGAGAGCAACTCGCCCAAGCCGGTCCCTACCGCCTCTGGAGGCTGGATCGGCTCTGGTTGGAGCAGCGGGCCCGCTTGCTTCAACAGGGGGGGATCGTGCCCACCTGGCGCAATCCGCGCCCCGAAATGATCTGATCGCAGCTTCGTTCCCTGCCTGCAGGCCCATCGCCAAGCCCCAGACCTGGTGGCGCTGGCTCCTTCAGGTCTGCGGACGGCCTCCGGACCCCGCCAGCAGTGGCGCTCCATCCAGGCGCTGGATCGCCACCACCCCCGGACGGGGGGGCGTGCCCGCTGCCGCAGACGGCCAGTTGGAGCCGAGCGGCACCTGCCTGAGCTGCTCAAAGCGGCCGCCGTCCCGGTCTCGCAAGGTGTAGGCCTGCACCTCCTCGTCGCCGCCTCGGTGGGTGGCGTTGGTTTCGCCGGGGTGCTGCACCGCGAGAAACAGTGTGGATTCGCTGCTGTCGAAGCAGGGCCCGGTGAGCTCGCATTCCATCGGGCCGGTGGCAAAGAGCAGTGGCTCGCCACCTGCCGCCCCAGTGGCGGGAAAGATCCAGCAAGCATTGTTGCCGAACACATCGGCGCTGCCGTTCACCGCGGCGCGGTCGGTCACCATCCAGACGTTGCCGGAGCGATCGATCGCCAGGTTGTCCGGGTTGGCGAAGCCCATGCCCCCCTGCCAGGGCGTGCCACCGGTGGCCGCCATGCGCCAGCGAAACGCTCCCCCCGGTTGTTCCGCTCCGGCGCGGGAATCCTCCAGGCGCATCACCCAGCCGAAGGGCCAGCTGCTTTCGCCGCCCGGCCCCCGGAAGATGGCGGGATCAGCCTGCCCCTCCCCGTCTGATCCGCCGGCGGTGAAGGTGATCAGCAGATCCCCCGTGCGCGGATCGAGTTCGGTGTCCTCCGGCCTTGCCGTGAGGGTGGCCCCGGCCGCATTGGCGGCCAGGTGGGCATCGATCAGGATCGCCCCGAGCTGCTCCTCCCCCCGGCCCGGATAGAGATCGGCCAGGGCGTGGAAGCGTTGGCGGTAGACCTTCAGCTGGGCATCGCTCTCCATCAGCTCGGCGCCGGCTTTGCTGCGGTCGCTGTGGGGCAGCGGCAGCACCGCGGGCAGATCGAAACGGGAGAAATGGGAGGGGAGCAGAGGGTTGAGCCGCGTCTGAGGCTGCAGCGGGATCCATTCGCCACCGCCCTTCGCATCAAAGCGCGCCACCTCCAGCCGGCCCCGCTCCAGCAGGCGCGAGTTGGCCGGATCGCGGGGATCCCGCACGATCGCGGCACTCACAAAGCGATAGAGATGGCCGCCATGGCGGTCGCAGCCGGAATACACCACCAGCGGCTCACCGGCGCGGGCGCGCACCGCCACGGCTTCATGGCGGAAGCGTCCCAGGGCTGTGTGTTTCACAGGCGGGCGCTCCGGCCGGCGGGGATCGATCTCCACCATCCAGCCGTACTTGTTGCCCGCCAGGCCATAGGGGTTGCCGAGGCCCTCGAGCCGTTCAGCGTCGAAGCGGAAGGGGCGCTCCGCCGGCGAGGGCGAACTGCCATCGGCGTACACCGCCTCAACCACATGGGTCTGGATATTCTCCTCGGCGGAGAGCACCGTGCCCCAGGGGGTCTGGCCGCCGGCGCAGTTAGCGAAGCTGCCGATCACCCGATCGCCGAGCCCGTCGTCATAGCCGAGCCGCTGGCGCCTGCGGAACACCGCCGCCGCCGGTCCGCTGCACCGCAGCCTGGCTTCAGGGCGCTCCAAGCCGGTGAGGCCGCTGATGCGCCGGTCGTAGCGCGGTTCGATGCGACCGCTGCGGCGGCGCCAGCGCCGATCGGCACTGCGCTCGATCTCCACCACTCCGATGCCCACATCCTGCATCGCAGCAGTAGCCACCTCCAACAGGGGGCTGCGGAGCGGATCGTCCGCTGCGAGGCTGAGGACATCAACGCTGCCGCCCCGCTCCGCCAGCAGCTTCCGCAGCGCCTCGAAGGGCAGCGCGCGGCCGATCACCTCCCCGTAGGCGGCGGCCCAGGGCCTTGGGCTGATGTATTCGAAGTTCACCGTCAGCAGTGCCCGCTGCCCATCAAGGGGCGTGAAGGCGAGGTAGTCGTTGTTGAATCCGAAGCGACCGCTCCCCAGCGGATCACCCCACTGCAGCAGCACCTCACTGCGGTAGCCCTCCGGCAGCAGCAGCTGATCCTGCAGGGCCACCCGGGAGTAGGCGCGCTGCTGCTCCGCAGCGCTGAGGCCATCGCCGGGCAGGGGGATGGGGCCGCGCAGGGGCTGAAAGGGGAGCACCCGGCTGGGGCCAGTGGCGGGTGCCATCGAGCCCGGGGCTGCCTTCGCTCCGCCCGCCGTTGCTCCAGGGACGGGCAAACCGGGGCGTGAATCTCCCGCCCGCACCTGGGCGGCCAGCGAGACAGCCCCAAGACCGAGCAACTGGATCAAAAGCGCGCGGCGATTCATCACGTTGCAGCTGGGATTGAGGAGATAGCCCACATTGAGAGACTTACACGCTGACTGGGCGCACCTTCCAAAACCGGATGGAAGGGATCAGCAAACGCGAGGCCCACAGAGGGGGTCAAAACCCCAAAGAAAAATATTCTGGAGCCAGAGCTCGAACTGCAGCGAACCATGCGGCACCTCGAGGGGTCGGCCAGGCCACAGCAACCACTGGCAACATATGCTAAAGCCCTCGTACGTCAAGATCTTCCCCGTGGCGGGGCACCAGGACGGGCTGCACAGCAGGGCCCTGAGCTTGACCAAACCTTAACGAGTCCATCGGGGATTACCGGCAGCCTGAGGAGGCGCGTTCACCCCCATCGCCATGAGCCTCCCGATGACCACCCTTGAAGCCTTTGCCGCCATCCCCCTGGCGGCGGTGTGCTGCGACCAGACCTTCGGCAAGGACGAAGCCCGGGTGATCCGTGAGCAGCTGATGGGGCGTACGGCCTACAGGGAGATGGAACCCTACGCCTTCGGTCTGTTGATCTCGGGTCTGCTCAAGCGCTTCCGCGAGGAGTCGTGGCAGGGGCTGATCGCCAGCGCGGCCCCGCTGCTCAGCCCGGAGCAGCAGGAGATGGCCTTCGCCCTGGCCTGCCAGCTGATCCACTGCGATCGGATCGTGGCACCTCAGGAGCAACAATTTCTAGCGGTACTGGCGCAGCAGCTGCAGTTCACCACAGCCCGTGCCGAGCAGATCCTTGAGGTCTGCGACCTGCTGAACCGCGACTTCGTCACCGACCAGCCGGTTTGAGCCGGATCCAGGTCGCAGCTGGGGTCAGAGATGCTGCGGAAATGATCCTGTCACCTGATGGTTGCGCGAGACTTGATTTGCTCAGGTAAACTATCCATTTAATTCGATAAAGAGATGTTTCATATCCGCTGGCCCTTGCAAGCGCAACAGGTGGATAGAAACCTTTCCAATATAACTGCGATTGCGTCACCACCGCCCATACCAGCGGAGAACCTGCTGCAGTCAGCAAGGGAGGAGAACACTGCACTGTTGGAGCGTCTCAACACCACCCCAGAGGGTCTCAGTGAGTTGCAGTCAGAGCTGCGGCTGAAACGGCTTGGCCCCAATCAGATCGCCCATGAGAAACCCGTATCCTGGATTGTTCAGTTGCTGAACACGTTCAAGAATCCGTTGGTGATTCTGCTCGCCTCATTAGCGGCACTTTCTCTACTGAGCGGCGACAGCAAGGCAGCGCTGATCATCCTCAGCATGATCAGCTTCAGTGTCATCCTGCGCTTTTCCCAGGAGTACAAATCGATGCGTGCGGCCCAGGCGCTGCGTCAGCTCGTTCATACAACAGCCTCCGTGAAGCGGCGGGATCTCAATAAGGACATCTCCCCGGGCCTGGCAGCAGACCTTGGCCTCCATCTGGACCAAGGGTCTCCACAAGATCAGGAAGTGCCGATCGATCGGCTTGTGCCAGGGGACATCGTTCTCCTGGCAGCGGGAGACATGATTCCAGGCGATGTAAGGATACTTGCTTCGAAGGATCTGTTCGTAAGCCAGGGTGCCTTAACAGGTGAATCCATGCCTGTGGAAAAACATCCCAAACTGGCAATCAGCCAGCTTAATTCCCGCCAGCCCCTAGAACTCGATAATCTCTGCTTCATGGGTACCAGTGTGATCAGCGGCACGGCCAGTGCTGTTGTGATCGAAACGGGTGCCCAGACCTATCTAGGTTCGCTGGCCAAGGAAGTGACGGGACAACGGAGCCGCACGAGCTTCGACCGAGGGATCAATGATGTGAGCCTGCTGCTACTGCGCTTCATGATGGTCATGGCGCCAGCGGTGTTTCTGATCAACGGGGTCAGTAAAGGAAACTGGGGAGAAGCCTTCTTCTTTGCCCTTTCGGTAGCCGTTGGCCTCACACCAGAGATGTTACCGATGATTGTCACGGCAAATCTTTCTCGGGGCGCGATCTCGATGTCAAAGAAGAAGGTGATCGTGAAAAATATTGACTCCATCCAAAACCTGGGTGCGATGAACATCCTCTGCACAGACAAGACCGGCACCCTCACTCAGGATCGTATCATTCTTGAGATGCATCTCGACTACCTCGGCAGGGACAATGCTGAGGTTCTGCAGCTGGCTTTTCTAAACAGCTTCTACCAAACAGGTCTCAAGAGCCTGTTGGATGTGGCCGTGCTCAATCACCTCGAAATCCATGCCGACCTGGAGATCGAGAATCGCTTTATAAAGATCGATGAAATTCACTTTGATTTTCAGCGCCGATTGATGTCCGTAGTTGTTGAGAAAGAGAATCATCACCACGAATTAATTTGTAAGGGGGCCGTGGAGGAAATCCTGGCGATCTGCATCCAGGTTAGCGATGGGGAGATGATCAAGCCACTGGATGAAGGCATCCGTGAGGGTGTGCTTCAGTTGACCTCCAAGCTCAACAATGATGGTCTTCGTGTCATCGCCGTGGCCTACAAGGAGGTACCCCGTCAACACGAACCCTATTCCCTCGCTGACGAAGCCGCTCTGACCCTGGTGGGGCTGATCGCCTTTCTCGATCCTCCGAAGGAATCAGCGGCCCAGGCCATCAAGGAACTCAATCGCGGCGGCGTGGCCGTCAAGGTGCTCACCGGTGACAATCAAGTGATCGCCCGCAAGACCTGCAAAGATGTTGGCCTGCATGTGGAAGGAGTCCTGCTGGGCTCTGAGATCGAGGCCATCTCGGAGCAGGACCTTTGCGCCAGGGTAGAGGGGGCCACCATCTTCGCCAAGCTCACGCCTCTGCAGAAGTCGCGGATCATCAAGGTGCTGCGAGGCCGTGGCCATGTGGTTGGCTTCATGGGCGATGGCATCAATGACGCAGCAGCGCTGCGGGAAGCCGACATCGGTATCTCCGTGGACACCGCTGTGGACATTACCAAGGAATCCGCCGACATCGTTCTGCTTGAGAAAAGTTTGCTGGTCTTGAATGATGGCGTGGCCGAAGGAAGGCGCACCTTTGGAAATATCGTGAAATACATAAAGATGGGAACAAGTTCAGCATTTGGCAATATGTTCAGCATGCTTGGTGCCAGCATTCTATTGCCATTCCTGCCGATGTTGCCCGTTCAGATACTTCTAAACAATCTTCTCTACGACTTTTCGCAGACCGGAATTCCGTTTGATCACGTCGATCCTGAGTATTTGGAGAAGCCCAGAAAATGGAAAGTGAACGAGATCCGGAGGTTCATGGTGTGTATCGGGCCGGTCAGCTCCTTGTTCGACTACGCAACATTTGCACTCATGTGGTTTGTTCTCAAGGCCGATAGTATCGACAACCAGGGCCTCTTTCAAACAGGCTGGTTTGTGGAGAGCCTGATGACCCAGACCCTGATCGTTCACATCATCCGCACGGCGAAGATCCCTTTCCTCCAAAGTCGACCATCGCTGGCCATGGCCCTTGTCACCGTTTGCGTGATCGGAATCGGCATCATGATTCCCTTCACACCGATCGGTTCGTCACTTGGCATGGTTCCACTGCCGGGCGTATACTTCGCCTGGTTGGCTGCTATCGTCGCTGCTTACTGCAGCCTCACCCAGCTGATCAAGAGTTGGTTCGTAGGGCGATACGGATATCATTAGATTTGCGCTACAATTTATTTGCTGACTTCTGTCTAGTTGCTGGCTAGACAAGGAAAGTCAGCCCGTTGCATTTGCACCGTTGGCGTCGCCTGCCCCCTCAGGCAGCGGATCCGGCCTTTGATCTGATGGAGTCCAAGTGTTGTCAGGTGTTACCCCAGTCACGGATCCAATGACGCGCGAACGACGGCTGCTGGAAGAGCTCAACTCGCTGCGCGACGCCATGGATCGCATCGAGATTGAGGAGCAGGCCACGCTCGCGGCAATCGCTCCGCGCTTCCAGGCCAGTGCAACCAATCTGCTGCACTTCATCGCCTTCCACCGCAACAACCATCCCGGGCTGCAGATGGCGATGCGAGAAGCCGGCCTTTGTTCCCTGAGTGGCTGTGATGGTCATCTGTATGCAAGCCTTTCGACTGTGATCGGGGTGCTCCAGAAACTCCAGGGCCTGCCAGTGGAACCCCAGAGTCCTTCGGCGGCACCCTCCAGTCTTGGAGGCCAGGCCCTCCTCCAGGCCCATGGCGAGCGACTGCTCGGGAGGCAGCTTGGAGAGGAAACCGGTACGAGGACCGCAGCGATCATGGTCACCCTGCCTGCCCTCGCCACCGAGCAGGCGGGACTGATCGCCGAACTGGTCGAGGCCGGCATGGACATCGCCCGCATCAACTGCGGCCACGACGGCCCCGAGGTGTGGAACAACCTCGTGGCCCTCGTGCGATCTGCCGCCGCCGCCGCCGGAAGGAACGTGCGCATCGCGATGGATCTAGCTGGACCCAAAATCAGGATCGGCGCCCTGCCACCCCAGCCCGGTGTGGTGGACGCCAGGCCCCAGCGCAACCGTTACGGAAAGTTGCTGCAGAGCGCCAGGATCCTGGCTGTGCCAGACGAAGGGGCTGATGTTCAGCCCGCCCGCCAATCGGAACTGGCGCCAGTGGATCGACTGCCGATTCACAACGAGGGCTGGCAATCACTGACGATCGGGAATCGGCTGCGGGCCAGGGACTCTTCAGGCCGCTGGCGGGAACTCACCGTGGTGGATCGCCTTCAGGGGGGGCTCCTGCTCAGCTGCAATCAACGCTGCCATTTCATCTCTGGACTGGAGTTCCTCCAGGAAGGTGGTCCTGGCAAGATTGTTGTTGGCGACCTTCCAGCCCTGGAAGGGGACGTGCTGCTGCGGGTCGGCGACAGGCTGTGGCTGACCTCCAGCGAACCAGGCCAGCAGTGGGGGACGATCCCGGGGGCGATCAACTGCAGCGTGCCCGAGGTGCTTGCGGATGTGCAGGTGGGGGAGCGTGTGTTGTTTGATGAGGGCAAAATCGCCGGTGTGATTCGGGAGGTGAGCCCAGGGGCCGTGGAGGTGGATATCACCCAGGCGCGGCCGAAGGGCACCCGACTACGCGCCGAGAAGGGGATCAACTTTCCAGACAGCAGACTGACGATCCCCGCCCTCACGAGCCGGGATCTGACCGATCTGGCCTTTGCGGCAGCCCATGCCGACATCGTGAGCTATTCCTTCGTCTCCCGTGCGGCGGATATCGAAGTCCTGCAGCAGGAACTGCAAGGCCATGGACGGGAGGATCTTGCTGTGGTGCTGAAGATCGAAACACGAAGAGCATTTCTCAACCTTCCCAGGCTGCTGCTCACGGCGATGCGCGATCCCAGGCCCCTGGGCGTGATGATTGCGCGGGGAGACCTGGCGATCGAATGCGGCTGGGAGGAACTGGCAGAGATCCAGGAGGAAATCCTGAGGATCTGTGCGGCGGCCCACATTCCCTGCATCTGGGCCACCCAGGTTCTCGATGAGATGGCAAGACATGGCATGCCGACCCGAGCAGAAATCACTGACGCGGCCATGGGCGCAAGGGCCGAAGCCGTGATGCTCAATAAGGGACCCAACCTCACGGCCACGGTGCGCACCTTAGGTGCCATCGTGGCGCGGTTCCATCCACGCCAGCCAGAGAGTCCACGTCATCGGGAAGAGTTGCTCTCCTGTCTGGCCTTCCGCACCAATAGCCCGGTATCCGAGCGAACTTAAGGCTGAGTTGGAATCGTTGTGAGCTACTGCTGTGCGCTGCTGTTGTGCGCTGCGGTTGAAAACTAGCGGAACTGCGGAAGTTTATTCACATCAAAGCTCCGCCGCAGCGCCTCGCCGATGCTGAGGCCTATGGGCAGATCACCAGAGAATGCGCTGCCGGTGATTCGCTTATAAAGTTTTGATTCTACAAGTTGATAGGTGCTGGCTGGAAGGGGGATGTCTCCTGCTTTGCCAACGAGTCGGAGGCCGTTGCTAATCGTAAACGTGGTGAACTTTCGCAGATCAGGTCTGCTGGTGAGAGCCTTGTCATTAACGTAGAGGAACAGCGGTCGAGAAAGTGGCCGATAACGACCTGCTTGAACATTGGCAACCGATGGAATCACAGTTCCTGATGGGGTGACAATGCCGAGAGCCCTCAACTTGTCTCGATTGGCTTTGTAGTAACTGAAGCCAAAATAGCCCAGAGCATTAGGATTCTGCGCCACACACCTAACAATTACATTATCATCTTCGCTTGAGCTGTAGTCTTGCCTCGAGTTTTCAGTGCTACCGTTAACGGCTTTGTTGAAATAATCGTAGGTGCCCGAGTCCTTGCCGGGGCCGCAGAGCTTGATCGGTCGCTCAGGCCAGTCGAGGTTCACCTCATTCCACCGGTCGACCCTCCCCTCGGCCTGGCGCCCCCAAAGCCGAGCTAGTTCCTTGGTGCTGATCTGGTTGGCCCAAGTGTTGGAAGGATGAACAACGATCGTGAGAGCATCGAAGGCAATCGGCAGCTCGATGAAATCGATTCGATTGCTGGAGCAAGCTTTTAGCTCCTTGCTGTTGATCGGCCGTGAGGCATTGGCGATCTCCAACTGGCCGGAACAGAACCGCCTGAATCCATCGCTGGTTCCGGTCTCCTTGAGATCGATGGGTGTACTGTTTCCGGCTTCGCGGAAGGCTCTGATCGCCTCCTTGATGATCGGGAACACCGTGCTGGAGCCACCGATCCTGATGGGGGAAGCCTTGCTGCCAGCACCCTGGGCAAGAGATTGGGCGTGGGCCAGTGGCGATGTTGCCAGGACGGCGCTGCAGACCGCGGCAATCGGAATCAAGAGGACAGGGCGCTTCGGCAGAATGGGGGAAGCCATGGCGATCAATTCAAGGGCAGGGAAGGAACCGGAATGGCAATCAGCGATGTGCCATTTGCTCTTTGAGCCGCTGCAGACGCTGCTCCAAGTCATGCATCATCTCAAGGCTGAACATGGGCAACTCCTGCATGGCAAACAGAAATTCTTCGCGGTTCATCTCCAGTAATTCACTGTTGCAGAGGGCCACCGCAGTGCCGAAGCGGCGATGCTCTGGATCCACCAAGGCTCCGACACCGAAGGAGCTACCTGGCCCGATGATCTCGACGCCATGATCACCCCAGTTGAGCTGCACCTCTCCTGACACAACGGCGTAGAGCTTATCGCCGAGTTCTCCATGTTGAAAGATAACGTCACCCTGGTTGACACGGAGGTGATCGCGTTTGCCGGCCAGCACTGCGATGGTATTCAGCTCAAGATTTGTGTTGATGTTCATAACGGAATCGAAGTGGCTTTGAAGGGAAGAGGGCAGTCCATGCGATGGCAAGCGGTCATCCCACGCCAGGCAGGTTCAACAACATGACCATCCTGAGGTTAGGAGTCGACATCAGCGCTAATGCTCGATCCTGCTGCCGAACTTAACCTACCAACCCCAGGTTAAGAAGTCTGGCCCTTTTGAAGTGTGGAGCCCCCATGGTTGCCTTTGGATGCCTCCGCCTCCACCCCAGGGTCCTGCCCTGCACGCGGAGAACTGGTTCCCCTGCTGGCGGAGCTGGCCGGGCCGCATCGGCGAGGAACTGGAAGCCCAGGGGTTCGCCTCGCCTTCCATCGTGGTGGTGGGTGAGGTGGTGGCCCAGCGGGTGGAGGCCCAGCGGGTGGACGCCCAGCGGGTGGACGCCAGTGCGCCGGAACCTGCCCCCGCTGAGCCATTGCCGCTTTGGGCAAACCGCTGAAAGAGTCGCGGCAGCTGCTCCGGCGGGAACCCCTCACCGCCATCACGACCATCGATCCATGCCGCGGCAGCGTTGCTGACTTTTGCGGATGGCCTCCACCGCAGCACTGCCCTCCAGCAGCGAGAGGGAGGCCAGGGTTCCCAGCACCGGGGTCTTGATGTCATGGGCAAGGGTGGCGATCACGTCGCCGCGAAGATTCGCCTGCCCCAGTGCCACCTCGATCGCGATGCGCTGACGCTCCAGCTCCTGGTTTCGCACCACCAGAGCTGTCGTAACGACCAGGCCCAGGCACACCAGCAGGCGGTCGATCAGCACGGAGGCGATGTTGTGATGCAGCGGCAACGGCACCAGCAGATTGAGCAGTGTGGAGGTGCAGCAGATCAGTAGAAACCTCCAGGCCTGGGTGGGGGTGCGCTGGGACGCCCCTAGTAGCAAGGGCACGACATAGAGAATTCCGAGCACGACCGCCGGAGGCGTGGCCAGCTCCAGCAGCAGGATCAGCAGCCAGATCGCCCAAACCAGAGCGCTCGAAGCTCTTGCGAGCGTCACGCTCCTTGGTCCTCCTGTGCCTCCGTCGGAATCCCATCGGAGATCAGGTGCAGATCGATGCTTTGACCCCGCAGCTGGTGCTGCAACCGCTCCGAAAGGGGCCTGCGAAACAGGGCCTTAAAGCGTGAACGCATCGTTTGGCCCAGCACGATCTGGGTGATCCGGTGTTCCTGAGCCATGCGGGCGATCGTGGGAAGGATCTCGGCGCTTTCTTCGCGCAGGAAGGTGCCACCCACGTCGTTGCACAGCTGGCGGCATTCCTCCTGGAGGAGCGATTCTTCGCGGCTGAGAAAGCGGTTGGGATCCTGCACGGTCAACGTCAGCAGCGGCGCGTCCATGGCGGCGGCCAGGCGGGCGGCCCGGCGCAGCAGGCGCTTGCTGGTGTGGTGGTGGCCGAGGCAGACCATCACGCGCTCGCGCAGGGGCGTGATCGAAGGGAGGATGTCGTTATCGACGCGATCGGCCACCTCCCGCAACGACATCTCCCTGAGGGCCACCAGATGGCGCCGTTGGAAGAAGTTGGTGAGCGCCTGGCCCACCTTTTCGGGCGCGTAGACCTTCCCCTCCTTGAGCCGCTCCTGCAGCGTCTCCGGTGTCACATCCACGAGCACGACCTCATCGGCGTGCTCCAGCACGCGGTTAGGGATGCGTTCGCGAACCACCACGCCGGTGAGCTCGGCCACCAGGTCGTTGAGGCTCTCCAGGTGCTGGATGTTGAGGGTCGAATAAACATCGATGCCGGAGAGCAAGAGCATCTCCACGTCCTGCCAGCGTTTTTCCCGTTCGCTGCCGGGCACGTTCGTGTGGGCCAGCTCGTCGACGAGCACCAGCTGCGGATGGCGGCCCAGCACCGCGGCTACATCCATCTCCTCAAGATCCACCCCCTGGTAGCGGAGGCGCTTGCGGGGAATCTGCTCCAGGGCTTCAGCTTCAAGGGCGGTGTCCTTGCGGCCGTGGGTCTCCAGAAGACCAATCACCACATCAGTGCCCTCCCGCAGCGCCTCCTTGCCCTCCTGGAGCATGCGGCAGGTTTTGCCCACACCTGGCGCCATGCCCATGAACACCTTGTGGCGGCCACGCCGGTAGGTGGAGCGGATCATGGCGTTGGCGTGCGGATGGCGGAGCCATCGGTGAGCAGATCCAGGGCCCGGTTGAACCCGAGCACATTCACCACCGGCTCGATCGCCTGCAAGGCCAGGTGACCCTCCTGGTGCTGGCTCAGCAGGAGCTCCAGCTGCATGAGCGGGAGCCCCCGTTCGCGGGCCAGGCGGGGGAGTTGCTGGCGCGCAGCCGCCAGGCTGATATGCGGATCGACCCCGGAGCCGGAATCCAGCAGGAGATCGGGTGCGGGATCGGCCACCCCAGTGCTCTGCCAGCGGCTGGCGGCGGCGGCCACCCGTTTCGCCAGCTCAGGGTTGCTGGCGGCGAGGTTGGGGGCACCGGCCGGACGGCCCTGCAGATAGCGCGCCGAGCTGAAGCCCTGCCCGACCAAGCGCGAGCCGACCACCCGGCCACCCATGCGAAGCAGGCTGCCGCTCGCCGCATCGGGTGCCACGAGTCGGGCCAGCCCGAGCATCGGCAGGGTGATCACCACCACGGTGAGCAACCAGAGCACCAGGGTGAGGCGCAAGCCCCGGAACAGTTGGACAGCGACGGACATCAGAACTTCTCCGGGTTGGCGATCACGGCGAACAGATAGCCCGATAGGGCCACGGTGCCGCACAGCAGCAGGGCCAGGGTGTGGCTTTGGAGCGGTGGTTGGCTAGGGCGCAACTGAGGGGCCACAACCAGGGTGCCGGCCACGATCAGGAGTGGCAGCCAGAAGCGGATGGGCAGCATGCGGGCCATGGATGGATTGGAGTGGGGATAGCTGAAAACGAAGATCGCTGAGCTTGGGGAGCGGAACAGCCAGCAGGGGTTAAACCAGCCGCAGGGCGCCGAGGGCCAGATCGATCAGCTTGATGCCCACAAACGGAGCCACCACGCCCCCGGCGCCGAACACCAGGAGGTTGCGCCGCAGCAACTGTTCGGCACTGAGCGGCCGGAACTGAACCCCCTTCAGGGCCAGCGGCACCAGGGCCGGGATGATTAGGGCGTTGAACACCATCGCCGAGAGAATCGCCGACTTCGGTGAGGCCAGCTTCATCACATTCAGCGCCTGCAGGCCTGCCCCGGCGAACAGGGCCGGCAGGATGGCGAAATACTTGGCGATGTCGTTGGCGATCGAGAAGGTGGTGAGCGCCCCGCGGGTGATCAGCAGCTGCTTGCCGATCGTCACGATGTCGATCAGCTTGGTGGGATCGCTGTCGAGATCCACCATGTTGGCCGCCTCCTTGGCGGCCTGGGTGCCGGAGTTCATCGCCACGCCCACGTTGGCCTGGGCCAAGGCCGGGGCGTCGTTGGAGCCGTCGCCGGTCATCGCCACCAACTTGCCGAGCCTCTGCTCCTGCTGAATCACGGCGATCTTGTCTTCGGGGGTGGCCTCGGCGATGAAGTCATCCACGCCGGCCTCGCGGGCGATCACCCCGGCGGTGATCGGGTTGTCGCCGGTGAGCATCACGGTGCGAATGCCCATGCGGCGCAACTGATCGAACCGCTCGCGGATGCCCGGTTTGATGATGTCCTTGAGGTAGATCACCCCGAACACCTCGCCGCCCCGACACACCGCCAGGGGCGTGCCCCCTAGCCGGGACACCTGCTCGAAGCAGCCATCGAGTTGTTCGGGAACCGTGCCGCCACGCGAGCGCACGAATCCCTTGACCGCATCCACCGCCCCCTTTCGGAACTCGATGCCATCGGGGTTGTCGGTGCCGCTCATGCGGGTGCGGGCCGAGAATTCAATGCCACTGGCCTGCCCAGGATCGAAGGGCAACGCCGCTCCCTGTTTCTCCGCCAGCCGCACGATCGAGCGCCCCTCAGGCGTCTGATCGAAGCAGCTCGCCCCCAGAGCGGCCTCGGCCAGCTCCGCGCTGCTGTGGCCGCCCACCGGCAGGAACTCCTCAGCCAGGCGGTTGCCGAGCGTGATCGTGCCGGTCTTGTCGAGGATCAAGGTGTTCACATCGCCGCAGGCCTCCACCGCCCGCCCGGAGGTGGCGATCACGTTGAACTGGGCCACCCGGTCCATGCCGGCGATGCCGATGGCGCTCAGCAGGCCGCCGATCGTGGTGGGGATCAACGCCACCAGCAGCGCCACCAGGGTCACCACCGAGGGGGCCTGATTGAGAAAACCAGCCACCGGCGAGAGGGTGGCCACGGCGATCAGGAACACCTGGGTGAGCACCGCCAGCAGCACCGTGAGGGCGATCTCATTCGGTGTTTTGCTGCGCTCGGCCCCCTCCACCAGGGCGATCATGCGGTCGATGAAGCCCTTGCCCGGATCGGCGCTGATCCGCAGGGTGAGCTGGTCGGAAAGGATACGAGTGCCGCCCGTGACTGAGCCCGCAACATCGGATCCGGCCTCCTTGAGCACGGGAGCCGATTCGCCCGTGATCGCCGATTCATCCACCGAGGCCACCCCGTCGATCACCTCGCCATCGGCGGGGATCACATCGCCGGCCTGCACCAGCACCAGATCGCCGCGGCGCAGGGTGGAGGAATCCACCATCTCGGTGGAGCCATCCGGGCGCTGGCGCCTCGCCTCGGTGCGAGCCTGGGTGCGGCGGAGGGCATCGGCCTGGGCCTTGCCACGGCCTTCGGCCAGGGCCTCGGCGAAGTTGGCGAACAACAGGGTGGCCAGCAGGGTGAGGCTGATCAGGGCGTTGAAGCCCCGATCAGCAGCTGTGGCCCGCGCATCGAGCAGGTTCGGTACCAGGGTGAGCAGCAGGCAGAGCACCGTGCCGCACCACACCACGAACATCACCGGGTTGGCCACCGACAGCCGCGGATCCAGCTTGCGGAAGGCCTCCATCATCGCCCTCTGCACCAACCCCTGCTGGCGGGGCCGCTCGGTGTAGCGCCGCTCCTGGCGCGGACCCCGCGGCATGCGGGGGAACTGAATGCGCGCTGTTGTCGTCATGGCGGCGGCTTCAGGAGGCAAGGTTGAGGACATTGCCGATCGCTCCCAGGGTTTGCATCGGCAACACGCTGAGGGCTTCGGCGATCGGCCCAAGGGCCAGCACCGGGAAGAAGGTGAGGGCACCGAGGATCACCAGCACCACGGCTGTGACGCCGGTGAACAAGCCGGTATCGGTGCGGAGGGTGCCGGGGCTGGGCTCGAGGGCCGGCTTGCGGCGGAAGCCATCGGCAAGCGCCAGCAGGGCCGCGATCGGTAGGAAGCGCCCGCCCAGCAGGCTGAGGCTGGTGGTGAGGTTCCACCAGGGCGTGCCATCCCCCAGCCCCTCAAGGCCGCTGCCGTTATTGGCCGCCGCTGAGGCGTACTCGTACACCACCTGGCTGATGCCATGGGAGCCAGGGTTGCTGATGCCCGCCAGCGAGGCTCCGCCCGCCAGGGTGAGGGCGGCCGGGATGAGCACGAAGATCGGATGGATGAGCAGGATCAGGCTGGCCCACACCACCTGGGGTTTCTCCACCTTGCGGCCCAGGAATTCGGGCGTGCGGCCCACCATCAGGCCGGTGAGGAACACCGCCAGCAGCACGAACACCAGCAGATAGGCCATACCGGTGCCCTGGCCGCCGAACACCACCTGCAGAAACAGGTTGAACAGGGCTGTGAGGATGGTCAGCGGCATCGCCGCATCAATCGCCCCATTCACCGCCCCGGTCATGGTGCCGGTGGTCACCACCGCCCACAGGCCGGTGAGCGCCGGCCCGAAGCGCAGCTCCTTCCCCTGAAGATTGCCACCGCTCAGCCAGCGCTCCAGCACGGGGTTTCCGGCCTGCTCGGCCGTCATGGCCACCACGGCGCCGATCAGCAGCAGAGCGAACACCAGCGCCAGCAACAAGTTGCTCTGGCGCCGGTTGCCCACGAAGCGCCCGAAGGCATCGATCGTGGCGGCCGGGATGATCAACATCGCCCAGGTGCTCACCAGGTTGGTGAGCAGGGTGGGGTTCTCATAGGGGTGGGCCGAGTTGGCGCTCACAAAGCCGCCGCCGTTCTCGCCAAGCTGCTTGATCGCCTCAAACAGGGCGATCGGTCCGCGGGGCAACAGCTGCCGGCCCCCCTCGAGGGTGGTGATCTCCAGGGGCGGGGCCAGGGTCATGGGCACGCCGCTCACCAGAAAGAACAGAGCCAGCAACAGCGAAGCCGGGATCAACACCCGGGTGAGCGCGCGCAGCAGGTCGCGATGGAAGCTGCCGATCGGTCGGCCACTGAAGCCGCGGATCACCGCGAAGCCCACCGCCAGGCCCGTGGCCGCCGACACGAACATCAGAAACTGCATGGCCCCCAGTTGGGTCAGGTTCCCCAGGCTTTGCTCGGGAACCAGGTGCTGCTGATCGGTGTTGGTGAGGAAGGAGATCGTGGTGTGGAGCGCCAGATCCCAGCGCAGACCACCAAAACCCAAGGGGTTCAACCATGCTGGTTGAACCAGCAGCAGCACCAGCGCCAGGGCCCCGAACAGGGCGTTGCTGATCAGCAAGGGCAGCAGGTAGCCCATCGCGGAGTCGGCGCTGCGGCCGTTGTCACCGATCCAGCGCAGCAGGCCGGCTTCGATCGGATTCAGCCAGCGGTCCCAGGCCGGCTGGGGTCGCTCGTCAAACACGTCAAACAAATAATGCCCCAGGGAGGGAGCCGTGAGCGCAACGGCCGCCAGGGTGATGGCGGCCAGCAGCCAGGGGAGCATGTAGGCGGTGGAGGCTCGGTCGAATCCACAATGGGTCGGCTGCCGTTGTTGGCGCAACCGTTGGAACCGTTACCCAGCAGCCAGCTGACTATCCATAAGGTTGTTGCTGTGGCGGCTGAGGCCAGCCCATGGAACGGTTTTTTCTCGAGCTCGAATCGCCCGCGGCGGTGATGGCCAGCTGGCCCCACGTGGTGGTGGTGGGAGGCGGCTTCGCGGGGCTCAAGGTCTGCCATGCCCTGGCCCGTCAGCCCGTGCGGGTCACCCTGATCGATAAACGCAACTTCAACCTGTTCCAGCCCCTTCTCTATCAGGTGGCCTCCGGTCTGGTGTCCGAGGCGGATGTGGCCTCACCGTTGCGGCAGATGGTGGGTGTGGCCCCCAATATTCAGATCCTGCTGGGCGAGGTGGTCGACATCGATCCCGAGGCCTCCGAGGTGGTGCTCAACGGCCAGCACCTCAGCTACGACCAGCTCATCCTGGCCACCGGATCGGGCAGCACCTACTTCGGCCGGGAGGAGTGGCGCTCGCTGGCCCCACCGATGAAGATCCTCGAGCACGCCGATGAGATCCGTCGGCGGCTGCTGATGGCCCTCGAGGAGGCCGAGCAGACTCGTGACCCCAGCCAGCGCGCCTTCCTGCAGACCGTGGTGGTGGTGGGGGCCGGCCCCGCTGGCTGCGAGCTGGCCGGGTCCCTGATCGAGCTGATGCAGAGGGCCGCGGGGCGCGATTTCAAGCAGCTGCGCCCCGAAGACTGCCGGGTGGTTCTGGTGGATCCGGTGGATCGGGTGCTGCCCACCATGGCGCCGGTCCTCTCCGAGGCCGCCGCCGCTTACCTGCGGGCCGCCGGGGTGGACCTGCGCTTGGGCCTCAAGGTGGAAGGGATCGCCCCGGGGCGTGTGCGTCTCAGTGGTGCAGACGGCGAGATCGAGCTGGAGGCGGCCACGATCTGCTGGACCGCCGGGGTGCGGGCCTCCCGGTTGGGCAAGCTGCTGGCCGGCCACACCGGTTGCCCGGTGGATCGCGGTGGGCGGCTCGTGGTGGAGCCGGACTTCTCGATTCCCGGCCATCCCGAGATCCGGGCGGTCGGTGATCTCTGCTCCTACACCCATACCCCCGATGGCAGCCCCCTGCCGGGCATGGCGGGTCCGGCGGTACAGGCCGGCGGGTGGGTGGCCCGCGACCTCCTGGCGCGCCTACGGGGCCAGACGATCCAGCCCTTCCGCTGGCTGGATCTCGGCAGCATGGCCGTGATCGGGCCCTGGTATGCCGTGGCCGACCTGCGCGGTCTGCATTTCACGGGGCTGGTGGGTTGGGTGGTGTGGGCCCTGGCCCACCTCGCCTTCATTCCGGACACGGAGAACCGGATCGCTCTGTTCAGCAAGTGGATGTGGCAAATCGCCACCCGCCAGCGCACGGCGCTGCTGATCACCGGCCGACCGGATCAACACCTCGGCGTGGATGTGGGCCTGTTCCGAGCACCCCGCCCCACCGCCTAGATCTTGCGTTCACCGGATCGAGGCCACCGCTCTGGGTCGGTCGCCTCGATCCGGGACCGCTGGCGCCTCAGCGCACGAACAACATCTCCTGATAGGTGGGCAGGGGCCAGAGGTCGTCATCCACCAGTGTCTCGAGGCCATCCACCGCCTCCCGGAGGCTGCCGATCAGCGACATCAGGGTGTCTGAGCAGTGGCGCAGGTGGCCATGGGTGTCATGGGGGGGATGGGCGAGGGCTTCCTCCAGGGCGCTAGAGCGCTGCACCAGCTTGCTGTTGAGGTCGGCGATCGTGGCGGCCAGGCCCCGATCGGTTTGGATGCCGATCGCCTCCTGATCCCGCAGCGAACGGCTCAGCCGCTCCAGGCTCTGCATCGCCACCGGATAAATCTGGGTACGCGCGATGCGCAGGGCCAGCCGTGCTTCAACCTCGATGGCAAGGATGTATTGCTCCGCATACACCTCGAAGCGGCTTTCGAGCTCCACCGGCGTGAGCACCCCCTGCCGCTGGAACAGATCGCGGATCTCCGGGCGTTCCAGCACCGGCAGCGCATCGGCACTGGTGCGCAGGTTCTCCAGGCCCCGCTCCTCCACAGCCTTGCGGTGCCATTCGCTCGAATAGCCGTCGCCGCCGAACACCACGGCGCCGTGCTCGTCCATTGTGCGCTTCAGCACGGCGAAGGCGGCCTCCTGGAGGGGCGCTCCGCTGCTGAGCTGCTCCTCCAGTCGATCGCCGATCCACTGGAGCGAATCAGCCAGGATCGTATTGAGCGCCACCAGCGGACCCGCCACCGACTGCCCGGAGCCCACCGCCCGGAACTCGAAGCGATTGCCGGTGAAGGCGAAGGGGGAGGTGCGGTTGCGATCGCCGGGATCCTTGTTCAGCTCCGGCAGGGTGTCGACCCCGAGGGACATCAGCGCGGCCTCGGCGGAACCCTCCAGGTGGCCGCTCTTGATCTGGTTGTAAACATCCTCCAGCTGGCTGCCGAGGTACACCGAGATGATCGCCGGCGGGGCCTCGTTGGCGCCGAGGCGGTGGTCGTTGCTGGCGGTGGCGATCACGGCCCGCAACAGGGGACCGAAGCAGTGCACCCCGCGGATCACGGCCGCGCAGAAGATCAGGAACTGGAGGTTGGCGTGGGGGGTCTTGCCGGGATCGAGCAGGTTGCCCTGGGTGGGGTTGCCGATCGACCAGTTCACGTGCTTGCCGCTGCCGTTGACGCCGGCGAAGGGCTTCTCATGCAGCAGGCAGGTGAGGCCATGCCTCTTGGCCGTGCTGCGCAGCACGGTCATCGTGAGCTGCTGGTGATCGGTGGCCACGTTCGCGGCCTCGAAATAGGGGGCGATCTCGAACTGGCCGGGCGCCACCTCGTTGTGCCGGGTCTTGGCCGGGATGCCGAGCCGGTAGAGCTGAGCCTCCACGTCCTGCATGAACACCTGAACCCGCTCCGGAATCGCCCCGAAGTAGTGGTCGTCGAACTGCTGACCCTTGGCCGGCGGAGCGCCGAAGAGGGTGCGGCCGGCCAGCAGCAGATCGGGCCGCAGGGCGGTGTAGCTCGCATCGATCAGGAAGTACTCCTGCTCGGCGCCGCAGCTGGAGTTCACCGGGGCAATCTCGGTTTCGCCGAGCAGCCTCAGCAGCCGCTGGGCCTGCTTGTTCATCGCGGCGTTGGAGCGCAGCAGCGGCGACTTCTTGTCGAGCGCCTCGCCGGTCCAGCTCACGAACACGGTGGGGATGCAGAGCGTCACGCCGTTGGGGGTGCGCATCAGCCAGGCGGGGCTGGTGACATCCCAGGCGGTGTAGCCGCGGGCCTCGAAGGTGGTGCGCAGGCCGCCGTTCGGGAAGGAGGAGCCGTCGGGTTCACCCTGCACCAGCAGCTTGCCGGAGAATTCGGCGATCGCCTTGCCGTCGGACTGGGGTGAGATGAAGCCGTCGTGCTTCTCGGCGGTGAGGTTGGTGAGGGGATAGAAAACGTGGGCGTAATAGAGCGCGCCGCGGGCGCTGGCCCAGTCCTTCATCGCCTGGGCCACCACGTCGGACACCGAGGCATCGAGCTTGCGGCCTTCGCGGATGGAGCGCTGGATCGAGCGAAACACCCCCTTGGGCAGCGCTGAGCGCATCGATTCGAGGCCGAAGACATCGCTGGCCCAGATCTCCTCCAGGGGCGCCGCCGGCTCGACCGGCGTGGGAGGCCGCTGAAGAATCGCCTGAAGGGCCTGGAGGCGGGCTGGGGAGGGCATGGGCGGCTCTGCGGTTGGGGAGATCACTCTGACCACTGCAACACAAGGGCTGGTGCCTTGCGTTGCAATGGTCGCTACAGAACAGAGGAGGGAGTCGTGGAAAAGCCGATCGCGGCGGCGTTGGTGAGGTGCGGCTCGACCTCGTGGGCGGGCTCTTCGGGGGATCCAAGGGGGATTGCCTCGGTGATCACCGTGAAGCCGTCGAGTTGGTGGGCGCCGAAGGTGCGAAGGAAGGGCACATCGGAGGCATCGCGCCCGCGGGCGATCAGCACCCTGCCGCAGCGGGGGAAGTTGTGCCGGGCATCGAACACATGCCAGCGGTCGGCCAGGAACACCTCAAACCAGGCGGAAAAATCCACCGGAGCCTCGCCCGGGGGAATACCGGTGTAGCCCAGGTAGCCGGTGCAGTAGCGGGCCGGGATGTTGAGGCAGCGGCAGAGGCTGATCGCCAGGTGGGCGTAGTCGCGGCAGACCCCGGCACCCTCGGCGAGGGTATCGCTGGCCCGCTTGTGGGGATGGATCGCGTTGTAGTCGAAGCGGATGCGCTCGTGCACCCAGTCGCAGATGGCCTGCACCAGGGTCCAGCCGGGTGGAATTCCCGCGAAGGTGCTCCAGGCCAGCTCCATCAGGGCAGCCGTATCGCAGTACGTGCTGGCGTTGAGGAAGCGGTAGCTGTTGATCGGCAGGGCCTCGACCGGGCAGGCGCCCATCGCGGGCAGAACGGGATCGGTTGTGTCTGGGCAGTGGATCGTGGCGGCGTAGCGGAGATTGGTGGTGCCCGCGCGAGCCAGCAGGCGACACCAGCGGTTGCCGCTTTGGTCGGTGAGCACCTCAAAAGTGCGATCGGGGTCCAGGTCCAGGCGCTCCGGGGTCGCCAGATCGCTCACCACGCTGGTGTGGGGATGCACCAGGGCCAGCAGGGGGGTGGCCGACTCGCAGTGAAGCTGGAGCTGGCAGCCGATGCTCAGATTCACAGGGAAGGGCCGAAGGGGTGGTTCTCTGGATCCTGCTTCGTCCTGGAGCGGATCCGCCGGCCTGGGGGCGGTCACGACAGGAACCGCTGATCGTCGGGGCGTGCCTGGCACACATCGCCGGCAGAGCGGCGCAGGGCCGCCTTCGCGATACCGCGCAGCCTCGCCATTTTCAGGGCCTGAGCCAGAGTGATTAACTCAGCCCCAATCCCCCTCTTCGCCGCACTAGTCACCTTCAATGGCGACGTGCAGGAGCGGCTGAGCGATGCCCAGACCCCCGAAGCCATCGTGGCCATCGCCGCCGACCACGGCTATCGGATCAGCGTGCAGCAGCTGAGCTTCTTCTCCAGCCGCCTCAACGGTGACCACTGGATCTCGGCCCGTAAGGGCGATGCCTGGCGGGAGGGCTTCTTCGCCCGTGAACGCCAGCTCGACCTGCAGGCGGCCTGAGGCCCGCGGCCAGCCGCGCGGAGGATCTTGTTGGCAGCGGAGCTGCCGATCGCCAGTGCTGAGGGAGCGAGCGAGTCAGCCTCAGGCTCCCGACACCCTGCCACCATGGCCCCAACAAGGCCAGTGGCGGTTGGAGGCAACCTGATGGCTCAGGATTCAACCCAGCCCCCAGCCCAGCCCGCAGGCGCCTCAACAGTGATCGCGCTCACGATCGGCGGTAGCGATTCCGGCGGTGGGGCCGGTATCCAGGCCGATCTCAAGACCTTCACTGCGCTCAAGGTGCACGGCTGTTCGGCCCTGAGCTGTATCACCGCCCAGAACACCCGCGGCGTTAGCCGGGTTGATGCCCTACCACCCGAGGCGCTCACGGCCCAGATCGAGGCGGTGCTCAGCGATCTGAAGGTGGCGGCCCTCAAGACCGGCATGCTGCTCAACCGCGGCCTGATCGAGGCCACGGCCCGGGCCCTGGCGCCCCTGGCGATCCCGAAGCTGATCGATCCGGTGATGGTGTCGCGGGCTGGGGCGGTGCTGCTGGAGCCCGAGGCGATCCAGGCCTACTGCGATCACCTGCTGCCCCTGGCCGACCTGCTCACCCCCAACCTCCATGAGGCTCAACTGCTAAGCGGCCTGTCGATCGCCTCGGCCGCCGATGTGGAACGGGCTGCTGCGGTGTTGCGAGAGCAGGGGGTGGCGGCGGTGCTGGTGAAGGGGGGTGGGCTGGCGGAGCTGCGGGGCCGCGACTACTTCCTGGCCGGTGCGGAACCCGGACGCTGGCTGGTGGGCACAGCGATCGACACCCCCCACACCCATGGCAGCGGCTGCACCCTCGGCGCCGCGATCACCGCCCTCCGGGCGCGGGGCCTTGCCCTGGCCGATGCGGTGCTGGCGGCCAAGACCTACGTGGAGGGTGGCCTGCGCCATGCCCTAGCGATCGGCGGCGGCCAGGGGCCGCTCTGCCACTGGCATCCATTGCTCTGAAGCTCCGGGCTGAAGCGTTCCTCACAAGGCTCGGCTCAAAGGTCACACCTGCTGCCCGGGCCCCATGGGGCGCCCCCTCCGCGCCCCCTAGCGTGGCCCCCATGCAAGCCCCTCCTCCCCTGCTGGAACGCCTCGCCGCTCTGAACGGCATGGGCTCCGGCCGTCGCCGCCTGGTGTTGTTGCTCAGCCAGCTCGGCGATTTCGACAGCCTCGAATACGCCCAGGCCCTGGTGCCGCTGCTGCCCAGGCTGGAGGCCGCTGCCATCAGCCCGCTGGCGATCGCCATCGGCAACGAAGCCGGTGCCGAGCGCTTCTGCGCCTTCACCGGCTTCCCCCGCCAGCGCCTGTTGGTGGACGCCGAGCCGAACCTCCACCGGGCCCTGGGGCTCTATCCGGGCCTGGCCACCCCCGGCGGTGCCTGGCCCGCGCTGCTCTTGATGTGTGCGGGCATCGGTTCGCCCGGCACCCTGGCCGAAGTGCTGCGCGGCTACACCGGTGATCGCTCCGCTCCCCAGCGCATCGCCGACGACGCCACGATCCAGGCCGGTCCCCTGCCTCCCCTGAAGGGTTCCTTCTTCGCCAGGGCGGGGGGCAGCGGTTTCCAGCGGCCCTTCGAGCTGGCCACGGTGCGGCTGGCCAACATGGCCGAGGTGCTCGGCCGATGGCGCACCTATGTCCCGCGCGACGACTTCCTCACCCAGCGGGGCGGCACCTTCCTGCTGGAGGTCGACGACTCGCTCCTCTACAGCTACCGCGACCGCGGCATCCTCGGCTTTTCCGCCACCATGGCGCGGCCGCTGAGCTTCCTGGATCCCTATCTGGTGGATTGAGCTCTTCAGCCGGCCGTGGCGCTGATCCAGGTGGCGGAGATCCAGGCGCCGCTGGCGTCGTAGCGGCGGATCAGCCGCTCCAGTCGTCCTGGGGAGGGCAGCCAGCCCGCCTCCACCGTGAACGCCTCCCGGTGGCTCACTTGTAGTGGCGCCAGGCAGTAGGCGCTGTCAGGAAGCAGCAGCAGCCGCTCGGCTCTGGTGCCGCTGGTTTCCTCCACAGCGCCGATCTGGGTGTTAATGGCGAGGCTTTCGTTGCCATCGCGCTGGATGGCGATGCGGCAGGGGGAGAGATCCGGTTCCGGCCAGTCGGCGTTGATCGTGGCGGCCTCGCCGCTCCAGGAACCCAGCAGGTGTTCGCCCTCAAGGGGTGGTCGCTCCGTGGCGCCGCTGCCGGCGCGGAACTCGCGGATCAGCACCAGGCTCTCGAAGGCCCCCTCGGGGCTGTGGAGCTGCACCAGCCGGTGGCGCCGGTCGCCGGCCACAAAGCCGAATTCGGCGCCGAAGGCCGTGCCCGGTGCCACCTGCAGGGAGCCCTTGCAGAAGGAGCCCGAGGCGAAGAACACCACCTGTTTGCCGAGGGAGCGGTACTCCTGGCTGATCTCGCGGGTGGGTGGCGCGTCGGGCCCATTGCCGAAGCGGCGCAGACTGAAGTGAACCAACTGCTCGTCGTTGCCCTGGGTGAGGCTGAGGATCGAGGCGGTGCAGTCGAGCAGCGTGCCGCTGGCATCGAGGGAGGCGAAGGAGCCGTGCCACTCGCCCAGGTTCTGCAGGAAGTTCTGCCATTGACTTCCCATCGCGGCGTGGTTCCGATCTCCAGAGGCGGGAATCTAGGCAGCGGTTCTGGGGTTCGGGGCCCGGTTCGGCCCTGGCCCTTGAGCTGCTGCTGACCTGCTGATGCCACCCGGCCTCGCTGGGCCGTGCATAGGGTGCCGCCATGACGGCCCAACTTCCGGCTCCCCAGCCCCGGCGCATCCTGCTCACCGGCGCCAGTTCTGGCATCGGCTTCGAGGCGGCAAGGCTGCTGTTCCAAGCGGGCCATGCCCTCACCCTGCCTTGCCGGGACCAGGCCACCGCGGCGGCCACCGTGGAACGGCTGCTGGCGAAGCGCTCCAGCGAAGCCCCTGCCCTTCACGCTCCCGTCTGCGATCTCGCCGACCTAGCCAGCGTTGCGCGCTGCGCCGCCGAGCTGCTCGAGCGCGGCACGCCGATCGACTCCCTGGTGCTCAATGCCGGCCTCCAGGAGGCCGGGGCCCCCGAACCACGCCGTTCCGCCCAGGGCCACGAGCTCACCATCGCCGTGAACCACCTCGCCCATCAGGCGCTCTGCCAGCGGCTCCTTCCCCTGCTCGATGCGGGCCGCTCCCCCCGGGTGGTGGTCACCGCCTCGGAGGTGCATGATCCCGCCACGGCCGGCGGTCGAGTGGGTCTGCCGGCGGGCTTGGCCAAGCTGGAGGGCCTGCGCGGTGGGGCGGGTTTTCTGATGGTGGATGGCCAGTCGGCCTTCAATGCCGAGAAGGCCTACAAGGACAGCAAGCTCTGCAACCTGCTGTTCGCCCGGGAGCTGGCGCGCCGCCTCCGCCTACGGGGCACCCCGATGCCCGTGCTGGCCTGGAGTCCGGGCCTGGTGATCCCTCGCGACGAGGAAGGCGGCTTCTTCCGCTATAGCCGCCGCCACAACCCCTGGGGACAGCGGCTCTTCGCCCTGGTGGCCCGCGACCTGCTGCGGATCACCGCCAGCCCGCAGCAGGCCGGGTCCCTGCTGGCGGCCCTGGCCACCGATTCCGTGGCGGACGATGGTTTTTGCTATGGCGCCAATCGCCTGCTGGGCCCGGGGCGGCTGCGATTTGAGCCGGCGGAGCCGAGCGCCGAGGCCAGCGATGATCGGCTGGCTGCCGCTCTCTGGCAGGTGAGCGCCGACCTGGTGGGGCTGCCCGCTGCGCTGACTCCTGCGGCCATCTGAGCATCTGTTTGCGTTCTCACCACCATTCCCTTTAGGACCCTCCGCTCAGCCCCCGAGGTTGCGGCCTGTCAGATCCCACTGCCTTCGCCAAACGTCTCAGAGATCACCTTGGCCTGGGTGATCGTGGTTCCTGCCGCAATGCTGCGGGTCAGCCATACATTGCCCCCGATCTGAGCGCCCTGGCCGATGGTCACCCGGCCCAGAATTGTTGCCCCCGCATAGATCACCACATCATCTTCAACGATCGGATGACGCGGCTCACCCTTCACCAGCACTCCCTGATCGTCAAGAGGAAAGGATTTCGCCCCAAGGGTCACGGCCTGATAAAGACGCACCCGATCGCCGATCACGGCTGTGCCGCCGATCACCACACCGGTGCCATGGTCGATGAAGAAACTTTCCCCGATCGAGGCGCCTGGATGGATATCCACGCCGGTGGCCGAGTGGGAGATCTCGGCAATGATGCGGGCCACCAGAGGGGCCCCGAGGCCATGCAGAACATGGGCGAAGCGGTGATGGATGATCGCCTGCACCCCCGGGTAACCGACCAGCACCTCATCGAGGCTCTGGGCCGCTGGGTCGCCCCGATAGGCGGCATCCAGGTCGGAATCGAGCAGGGTGCGGATGCGGGGCAGCTGGGCGGCGAAGTGGCCGCTGATCGCGGTGGCCTGTTGCTGCTCCTGCAGGCCAGGGCTGTCATCCGTTGTTGCGCGGGCCACCAGTTCGATGCGAATTTGATCCCGAAGCGTCAAGAGGGAGTTGTGGAGGGTGAGGCCCACGAATTCATCAATGCGGGCCTCCCTCAGGGCCAGGGCTCCCTGTTCGGCGCCTGTGGGACCGAGTCGGCGGGGATAGAGCGCTGCCGTGAGGGACTCCATCACCTTGCTGAGCACTTTCGGCGAGGGCAGCGCCGCCGGCTTGATGGTGCTGCGGTTGTTGAGCGGTGAACGCTCGCGGCACCCCCGCAGGGAGTCCACCAGCTCCTCAAGATTCCATCCCTCTGGGCTCACAGCGCCACATCCTGGTCGTTGACCATGCCTTCGAACCGCACCCACATGAGATCACGCCCGCCCGAATCGTTAAGGGTAAGGCTGCGATCAGCGGCACTGGTCGCAGCTTAGAAAGCGGGGATTATAGTTATTTTGTGCTCGGACCCGCGCCCTTCGATGTGATTCAGGCTACCCCTTTCAGGAGCCTATTCACCACCGATGCCCCGGCAGACAACCAGCTGGGTGGAGCCTGCCTGCTGGCTAGATCAGGAAGTCCTTGGCCGAATTTGTCTTGAACACAGCCCAGCCATGGGCCAGCGCCTGATTATTACCGACAACCGCGACAAGCCAGGCAGGCCGCTGCTGCTGGATGGTGAGGTCATTGATGCCGCCTCCACTGCCGCCTGGGTGAGGATCAAGGGCGCCCACCGGGAGGTGCTGCCGGCGGTGTTCCATAAGAAAGTTGAACAGATCCCCCATGGGTTGCACCACCCCAAGGAGGCACCACCTTAAATTAGGAAGATTCTCGCAAATCGGAAGTCATCATGTCAGTTGTAAGCACGCTATTCCCCCGCCGCAATCCGACCCTTCCCCAACACGACAACAGCAGCGAACAAACCCGCCGCCACAAGCAATTGAACGAAAGCCAGGGCAACTATGCCTGGACCGACGAGCTAGAAAACGTCGTGGGAGTGCCGATGGCAACCAAAGTGCCGGATGACGATGAACCCAGCCTATCCTGGCTACTGCTGGTTTCCGGTGTGGGATTGCAATTGGCAGAAAACCTGTTAGCGGCGCACCTTACCAAGCATCGCACAAACAGCAAAGAAAACAAAAAGCTTCAGGGCAAGCTGGACAATATTCACAGGCAAATGCAATCTATCTCCATGCTGCAAAAAGAATATTTCAATAAACCCGATGCAGATCTGACCAAGAAATTCATCGTCTTTGCGAAGGAATTATTGTCAAAAGACAGCATTTCTTTTGAAGAGCTGCTGCTAACCTTCGAAAAGCTCTGTAACGATCTGGACGCAGATCTGGGGGATATGGACGCAGACCTGGGCGATCTGGAAACTACAGACGAGCGCGACAACGACAGTCTGGCCGAATTTCGCTTGCTGTTCCAAACCATCCCCTTGCCCGCCATTGCGGATACCTTCATGGACGATCAAAGCTTTGCCCGCTTTCGCGTGGCAGGGCCGAACCCGATGCTGATCGAGTGCATCAAGTCCATCCCAGCCAAACTGCCGCTGACCGAGGCGCAGTACCAAGCCGTGATGGGGGCGCACGACAGCATCGCCAGCGCATTGAGCGAAAACCGCCTGTACTTGCTTGATTATGCCGAACTTGACTATTTAGCCGCCGTACCGGGCGAAGCCGATGGTCTGACCAAACACGTGTTCGCCCCGTTGGCGCTGTTTGCCGTGCCAAAGGGCGACAGCAGCCTTGTGCCAGTGGGGATTCAATGCGGCCAGAACCCGGCTACCAACCCGCTGTTTTTTCCGGCAGAAAAAGACAGCCCTACCTTTTGGGGGTGGCAAATGGCAAAATTTGTGGTACAAGTCGCCGAATGCAATTACCACGAATTGTTTGTGCATTTGGCCCGCACCCATCTGGTGCTTGAAGCGTTCACCATTGCCACCCACCGCAATCTGGCCGAATCCCATCCACTGAATGTTTTGTTGCAACCCAACTTTTTTGGCACGTTGTTTATCAACAATGCTGCTTCCAAATATCTAATTTCTCCCGGCAGCCCGATTGATGAATTTTTTGGTGCGCCCCTTGAGCGCTCGCAACAAGCTGTAGGCACCGACCGCCTGAATTTCGATTTTTACGCAAATATGCTCCCCGCTGACCTGAAACGGCGCGGCATTGCCGACCCTAAACACCTACCAGACTTCCCTTGGCGCGATGATGCGCTGCTGCTGTGGGAAGCGATCCACACCTGGGTAGGCAACTATGTAAGCGTCTATTATGTCGATGACGAAGCTGTAACTGCCGATACCGAACTGGCAGCCTGGACCGAAGATTTGACTCTTAATGGCAAGGTAAAGGGTTTCAAGCCAATTGTCCTTCGCACCCAGTTGGTCGATGTGCTGACGATGGTCATATACACCGCTACCGCGCAACACGCCGCTGTCAACTTCCCGCAGCGCCCGCTGATGAGCTATCCCCCCGCCATTGCCGGTGCAGGTTGGCATGGCGCACCGGACGAAGCCGCCAAACACAACGAAAAACAATGGCTGGAGATGATGCCGCCACTGAAATACGGCATGGACCAACTTAATATTATGTATCTTCTTGGCTCGGTGCATTATCGTGCCCTAGGGGATTATCGAAGCAACCATTTTCCCTATCGTCATTGGTTTGAAGACGACGCAATTACCAAGAAAGATGGTCCCCTCGATCAGTTCCTTGAAGCATTAAAAGAGGTTGAGAATAGTATTAATGTGCGCAACACCACCCGCATTCCCTATGAATTCTTGCTGCCAAGCAAAATTCCAAACAGCATTAATATTTGATGGGGCTAGCCGCAATGAAGTCTATTCTGGCGATCAGCGGAACCAGCCTGAGCGGATCCTTCCCAAGGATTGGGAAGAGCTGAAGGAGTTGGAGCAACGCCTGATCAAGCCTGGGATCAAGGAAGGAGGAGCAGCGGAGGATCGGAGCCGAGCGCCATCAACTGCGGCCGATGGACCAGCAGCACTTCAAGCTACCCAGCCGCCCGGCCAAGCCACCAGTCCCGCAGACACATGCCGGGCGGGCACGACCACACCCTTTGCCTTTGGGGAAACACTCACGCCAGATCTGGCGAACAATGTCGGCAATTAGGGCCTCCTGAAAAAGCCAAATCGACTGCAGCGCAGCTTGTTTCAGTGATAGAGACCCAGCTGGGCGAACCAGGGAACCGGCAGCGGTTTGGCTCGGCTGGGAGGCTTTGGCGGTGGTGCTGGGACCGGTAGTGATGGCGCCGGGGACGGAGCGACTCCGGCCTGATGGGCCGTCCAGAGGCGCCGGAGCGTTCCGCCCTCCTCCAGGGCCTGGGGTTCATGGGCCACCAGCTGCTCCAGCACCGCCAGCAGCCAGGCCCGGTGGTGCGGCAGCCCAGGATCAAAGTGCTCGACGTAGTCGCCAGCAGGGATGGGGCCGCTCATCTCCAGCTCCAGGGAGGTCACCAGCTGGGTGCGCACCTGGGCGGAATCGGTGGGTCCTGGGGAAAGCGTCATGACTGGCAGTGTTTCAGGCATGAAGGGATGGCGGTGGCGGGAGTCGTGCGAATGACGATCAGGGCTGCACATAGAGCTCGACGCCGATGGCGTGGGCCGCCTGGTTGAGTTGGCGATCGAAGCTGGCGAGAGCCGCACCAAGCCGCTGGGCCAACTCCAGATAGGTGGCGTCGTAACTGGAGAGCCCATGGCCGCGGGCCAGGGCCAGGATGCGCGCCCGCCGTTCCGATGTCGGCTCTGCTTCCGTGAGGATGGGCAGGCTGCTCAGCCTGCTGAGGAAGCGATCGCTATCGGCCTGGGGCAGCACAGATCGCCGCTCGGCCACCAGCAGGGCATTGATCACCTCCAGGTGCCAGAGCCCCGGGATCCACCAGGGCACCTCGCCACAACTGGCAAGCAGGCGATTGGCCCGGTTGATATCGGCGGGCTGCTGCCGCTCGAACACCCAGGCCAGCGCCATGGAGGCATCGATCACGATGATCGTTGGCAACCCGCTCGCTGACGCCTCGCTCACAGGCGTCCCTCACGCACGAAGTCAGCGACCTCGGCATCAGCGACACCACGGATCCGCGGAAACGCCTGCAGGGCTGCCACCGCAGCCGCCACGCCCTGGGCCGACTCGACGCGGTGGGGAACCAGATCGGCCACGGGCCTGCCCCGAACGGTGATCGTGAACCGCTCGCCCTGCTCCACGGCCCGCAGCAGGCGCGACAGCTGGGCCTTGGCCTCGAAGGCGCCGATGCTGGCATCCATGGATCAAGTGATCTGGTTCACAGTCTAGTTTACAAGCAGCGAGGCGCCGCTGTCGTCATGAGTCGCTGTCGTCATGAGTCGCTGTCGTCATGAGTCGCTGTCGTCATGAGCCGCTGTCGTCATGAGATTGTCTGGCAGGCGAGGCTAGGGAGGCTGGAGAACCTGCTGTCTTGACCTCATCTCCGCTGCGGAGCGAAAAGCTAGACCTCCGTCTGACACCAGGGGCGAAGCAAACCCTGCAACGGGCGGCGACAACGGCACAACGCAGCGCAACCGATTTCGTGCTGGAAAGCGCCCTTGCCAGCGCGGCCGAAACACTGGCCGATCGGCAGAGCTTCCTACTGGATCCGGAGCAGTGGGAGGTGTTTGTGGCAGCCCTTGATGCCCCACCCCAGCTGCATCCTCGTCTGGCGCGGTTGCTGCAGGAGCCGAGCGAGGTGGAACTGAATCTTATTGAAAGGATGAACGGGCGCGAGGGTTCTACGAGCATTTCGGTTTCCGGCCCTCGCCGAGTGATCCGCTGCACCTGTTTGTGCTGCTGAAGGATCTGCATTGCATCGTCGCCAAGCAACCATGGGTCAGCTCTCCTCCTGGGGAAGGTTGTTGATTAGATCCGAACAAGTCGCTCTCAACGGAGGCAGGGATTTCTGGATGACACCCCAAACCAAAGAATCATCAACCCGATTGTATTCGTGCGTGAGCTTAATACGAAAGCTGATGATTCGGGGTGCCTGCTGGATGCAAGCGAACAGGCCGCTATCGATCCGAGACAGATTGTTAAGCGCTTCTCCAATGGTGATGAATTCTCTTTCAACCGCATCCGCAATGGCGTCGGCGGATTCGACGACAGTCATCAGCAGCACGCTTGTGTCACGCTGCATAGAGCAGTTGCTTGGAGGCGTCGATGTCAGCCTGCACGATCGGGTTGCGCCTAGCGGTGGCCATCACCAGATCCACCACGGTGCCAAGGCTGTCGGTGAGCTGTTCCTCAAGTCCGAAATAAGCGTCGACCAGCTCGGTGGGTTGGAGCGGCTGGAATTCAACCAGTAGATCGATGTCGCTCTCGCCAGGGCGGTAATCCGGCCGCAGCAACGAGCCAAACATGTATAGCCGCGCCACGTGATGCTGGATGCAGGCTGTGGTGATCGCCGCAAGCTGGGGCTCGGAGAGCGGCAGCGTTGTCATGATCGGATCCTTGCTGCTCACAACCCCATCTGTTCGCTGTGGTCGTGAGCAGTTTCGCCCACCTGACTGGCCTTGGCCGGCCGCCCCCGCCCCTTGCCCCCTGGTGCGCTGCTGCCAACGGCCCTGCTCGCCTTGGCGGCCTGCTTCCCCCCCTTGCTGTGCAACCCCAGCGCCACCTCCTCCGCATACCGCTCGGCATTCAGCGCAAGCAGCCTTGCAAGCACGTCGTCGCGGACGGCATCGGGCCAGCGATAGCGCCAGGGGAGTTTGCGGCGGCCGGTGATGGCGCCGTAGGCCTGCAGCTGGCCTTGGAAACCGAGGGCATCGCCGGCATCCCAGAAGAACAGCTCGCCGCTGTCGATGTGTTCTTGCAGGTCTTCGGGAAGTTGGGCGTCTTCCTCTAGATCAAGGTAATCGAGGCCGAAGCCGCAGGTGCTGTGGTGGGGGTTGGCGGCAATCGGCTGGGTGAGCTTTCGAAGCAGTCGGAGGGTGAATAGTTCAGGTCATCCTTCATAGATGAGGCAAAAGATCGAGCCCAGAACTCATGAATCCGTGATTGCACCAGAGCCAAAGACGAAACCGCTTGCAATGGGAAGACAATCAGCTTGTGGGATAACACAACCGACGGTTCCAGCGAGGCAAAGACCAGAGTGTTGCTGATACAGGGGATCACCATCACCCCCTGACACCCCGCAATCGCTGAATATAGCGCAGGGCACGTCTCGCCAAATCGCTACCAGTAGCGCGCACGAATCTCGCGATTCTGAGCTAGCCGCCCTGGCTTCACCTTTCGCTCCACAATCCCCATCAACTCCGGCCACTCCTGCCGGCAGTTCTCCTCGATCCGCTCCCCGAAGTTGATCACATAGCGGTGATGGGCATGGGTGGGGCTGCTGTTCACCTCCTCTCCACCGATGAACGGGAAGATCACCTCGGCATTTTTCGGGCTCTCTGCGATCAGCCGCTCCATCGTGGCGATCGGTGAGGGGATGCCTGGGGTGTCGTCGTCCGCCGGGCCGGAATCACTGAATCCCTCCGAAGCCCATCACCACCGCCGGCGGCTGGGGCACGAGCTGCTGAGCAGCAGCCTCCAGGAAGGCCACCAGGATCGTGATCAACAGGATGTAGTCCCGCAGGGCGGGATCGAGCGGGGTGCCATCAGCTGCGACCTTCTCTTGCAGGATGCGCTCCAGCGGCGGCCAGAGCGGGTTGGATCGGGCCGCTGCGTAGGCCTGGCCCAGCCTGTCGGAATGGCTGGGATCAACGAGGGTGGCCGTCGTGGTGGAGTGGGCGAAGCCGTTGCGGACCCTCCGCAGGGTTTGCAAGGCTTGCTCCACCGGCTGATCAATCAGACCCATCCGGGCAGCGAGGGTGATGCGTGCCCCGAAGGAACCCAGCGGCCGATCGGGCTGAAAGAAGCTGTCGGTAGGACCCGGAGCCGGGAGAAGGACGGCCTGAAGTAGACGCTCCAATGCGACGTCGACCCGAGCGACACCAACCAGAACAGCGCCCCTCCCGCGCTCTTCCAGCATCTGGAGGGCGATGGTGCGGGTGGCTTGCGCGATCTGAAGCTGGTCCCGTGCTGGCTGGTTCACCCGAGCAGGTCCTCCACAAACTCCGAGCAGGTATCGCCGCTGGTGATCAGCAGGTGATCCCGGGCGCGGGTGCAGGCCACGTAGAGCAGGTGGCGTTCGGTGGCCACCACTTCATCGAGGTCGCTGTCGTCGGTGATGGCCTTGATGCGCTCGACGTTGGGGATCACGTCTTCATCGCAGGCCATCACGATCACGGCCCGGAACTCCAGGCCTTTGGCCAGGTGCATGGTGGAGAGGGTTGCCTTGCTGCCGAGGCGCATGGCCGAAAGCCGCAGCCGCTCGTAGGGGAGCTCAGCTAGCTGGAGAGAAGCCTCGGCACGGGGGATCTCGGCCTCGCTGCGCACGAAGATGCCGAACTCCCTGGGGGTGATTCCTTCGCTGCGCCGCTGCTCAATCCAGGCAGCCACCTGCTCGGTCTCGCTGTCGGTGTCCTCGCATTCCCGAATGTCGGGCTCCGGTCCGTTGAAGATGGAAATGGCACCGCGCCGGTCCTGTACGTTGCCGTCCACGTCGCGGGACTCGGGATCGAGCAGCTGATCGGCTTGGCTGCGGATCTGGTGGGAGGTGCGGTAGTTGATGCGAAGGGTGCGCGAGCGGCCGCGGATGTCCACGCCGTATTGGGTCCAGGAGAAGGGCTGTTGGAAGATGCGCTGGCCGAGATCCCCCGCGAAGAACAGTGCATCGGTGCCGGTGCCCGCCAGAGCGGCCAGGAGCCGGAGCTGGCCAGCGGTGATGTCCTGGCATTCGTCCACCACGATGTGCTGATAGGGCCTGGCGCCGCTGCTGTGGAGCTGCTCAGCGGTGCGATGGAAGAGCTGGTGGGACGTGATCTGGCCAGAGCGCTCCAGCTCCTGGAGGACAGCGGCAAAACCATCCCAGAGCAGGCGGCGCTTGGCCTCATTGAGGCGACTCTTGCGTCCGAGGCGGCGCACATCGCGGTAGCTCTCCCAGTCGCGCAGCCCGAAAGCATCGACGATCTCGTTGAACTCCTCCACCACGAAGGCCTCGCCATAGACGCGGCTGATCTCCGCCGGCGCATGCCGCTGAATCAAGGCGCGAAGGTCCTCGGGAGTGATGAGCTGCGGCTTGCCGAGCTGGGCTGCGTACATCCGTTCGCCAAGTTCCTGCATGGCCAGCACATCCAGGCGCTCAATCAGGCTGGGCTCCCCCTGGATCAGGCGATGGAGTTTGTCCTGAAGCAGAGCCGCCAGGGGCTCGGAGAAGGTGGTCAGCAACACCCTGGCTTCGGGGTTGCTGCGAGCCAGATGAACGGCGCGGTGCAGTGCCACCACGGTCTTGCCCGTACCAGCTGAGCCCTGCACGCGAGTGGGGCCGTTGAAGGAGCGGCTCACCCAGTCGGCCTGGCTGGGATGGAGGAAGACGATCCAGCGCTCCCATGGGTAGTCCAACGCCCTGGCCAGCTCCTCGGTGCCGGTTAGTACCCGGAAGCGGCGCTGAGCATCGGGGTGCTCGTAGGGATTGCTCTGGCTTGGCTGCCTTACCTCCGGCTTGGCGGGCGTGGTGCCAGTCGCCAGATCGATGATCGCTTCGGCAGCCTCACCGGGGAGATGGGAGGCGATCACCAGCAACATGTCGTCGTCCGCTGTACGCACATCAGGGATCCACTCGGCAGGAACGCCGTAGCTGAGCAGGTCGGCTTCCGTAAGGTTGGAGAGTGGCCGCTTGGGCTCGGGAGTGACCGCTGTTTCCCCAAGCACGTGTACAGGGATCTGGATCTCGCGAACCGTTTCGCGGATCTCGACGATCTGGGCGGCGCCGGTGACGGGATGGGCTTCGATCTTGCGCCGCGAGGCCCAGTCGTAAGCGGGATCGTGATGGTCGACATAGCAGAGCATCACACTGCTCTCGACCCGATGGAAGATCAGACGAATGTCACGGCTTGCACGGGCTGACCAAAAGTTCTTGTCCTTGATGTTGTCGAGCCTGTGACATTGCAGACCAGGGTTGGCGGGGTTGATCTGCAGCTCGAAGGCGGCAAGTTTGGCGGCCTTCTGCTCTTCTCCACTGAGCTTGTCAAGGCTGGATTGGAAGCTGTCGGCGAGGAGGAAGGCCATGGGATTGTGTTTCAGAAGCCGAATGGGGCCATGGTCATGCCGTGGTCGTTGGCAACAGCCAGCAGGCGGCTGCGAAGCTCGTTCGCCGCAAGCGGCAGCTCGGCTGCACAGTGAATCGCTGCTTCGGCACGCTCGTAAAGGGCCAGGGAAGCTTCGCCGTTGTGGGCATTGCTATAGAGCAAGCCATCGATCGGTCTTTCTTCGGCAACGGCGGTGTTGTAGAAAAAGCGTGACCATTGCTGACTCAGCGATCGGTCAGCCGTGGCATTGAGAGCCGCAACAGATCCGGCTCTCATGGCGCCGCTGCCTCGTAGATCCAGCACGGCCATAGGGCGGTTTGTGCGCAGCAAGGCCAGCTGGCAACCCTTTGGATCAATGACCCCTGTGTCTCCGAAGACTTCGACCACACAAGACGACAGAGAAGGTGCGCTGTAGTGAATTCCACGCGGATGGCCATTGGCGTGGTGATCAAAGCGTGAGAACGGCCCCTCGTAACGGAAGCCGCAAGCACTGCTGCCATAGGGCTCCGGTCTGTAGATGCGCAACAACGGAGCCGCCATCGGCAGGATCTCGATCAGCGGAGACGTGGACCTGCGGGGAGGGGGTGGATCAATCCTGACCACGACCTACCTGGCCCGCTTCAGCCAAGACGTCTTCAAGGCGGCCTTGGCGGAGCAGATCCACGGGAGTGGAGCCGCCAAAGACTGGATGGGGCTTCTGCAGCCAGCGGGCCTTGGCCAGGTTGGAGACCTGCAGGGCCTGCAGCACAAGGGCCAGTCCGTCGATCACACCGTTGGGGCCATCGGCGTCGAACTGCCACAGGGGGAAGCGCCATTTCCCCTGATCAAGGATCCCCAGCAGGGTGCCGGCCTTGAGTCGGTCGTGCACCGTCTGGCGGCTGCCGGCGGCGAGGAGCTCGTTCACTTCGGCTGTACCGATGGTGCTGGCCAAGAGCTGGCGGCGTAGGGCAAAGCTGCGCCGGAGTGCCTCGAACTCGAGCTGGGCGGGATTGGCGGGGGCCTCCCCAAGCCATTCGGCGAGCGGCTCCTCCGCGCTGTGCTTGGCTGCAAGGGCGGGCTCGGCTGCTGAGGAGAGGGCCTGCAGCAGCGCATCCTGGGCCGCCGGATCGAGCGGAGAGCGCCGTAGCTGATCGAGAACGGCAGCCTGAAACTCAGCCTGCGGGGTCATGAGGCTCACCATGCACTTTCTCACCTTAGCTCAGGTTGTAAGAGATGTAAGGGTCTCCTGGCCGATGTCGCTGGCTGGTGGCGCAAGCTGTCAACAGGATGGTTCTTGCCTAGGGTCTCCCTACTCGGGAGGTTCGTGATGCCAGCGCGAGCGCTGAAGGAGCTTGAGATCAGCGATGTCGCGAATATACTAAACAAAGAAGAATGGAGCCCTCCTTTCTATTCCTGTCGCGTAGAGAGCGATATTGATTCTCTTGGTGATCCGGCGCTTTGGGTTTGGGTTGTTTACGATGTTAATGAAGTTGATTTGGAGGCAGCGCATCAAGCCGAGAGAAAAATCCAGAGTCTGATCTCAGCAGCAGGAGATGAACGCTGGGTCTACGTCAGATTTCGAACCCGCGAAGAGGATGCTGATACCGATGAGGATAATGATGAAGACAGCTCATGGTCCGATGATTCGGCTGAATCTGATACCGGGAGCGTGAATTCATGAGTCTGTCTCAGAACCTCTTGGCTCTGTGCGAAACCATGCTGCCTGGAGAAAACCAACGAGGCCGCCCCGATGCAGCGACTCTAAAGCGCTGTATCTCGACCGCATATTATGCTGTTTTTTGCCTGCTTGTACATGCCGCTTCCAGCATGTTGGCTGGCAATAGTGCAGGCCGAAAAGAACTTAGAGGATACGTAGCTCGTGCATTTAGCCACAATGAAATGGCAGAGGCTTGCAAGGGATTTGCAGGTGGGAACCTCAATAAAGGATTAAAGCCATGCCTGCAGTCAGCCATTTCTACGGACTTGAAGGACATTGCTGCAACCTTTCGGTCATTGCAACAATCACGCCACGATGCCGATTACAATATCTTGCAAAGGCCCAAAAAGACAGATGCACGCCAAGCCATTCAAGATGCCAAACGGGTCTTCCAATCCTCGGATCAGATCAAGGGTACTGATGAGGCACGTATTTTCCTTTTGGCGCTGCTTGTAGACGAGCGAGTCAAGAATAGGAGTTGATCACACCCGATACACCTTCATCACCTCATCCCCGAGGTGGTTGATCACCTTCACCGCGATGCGACCGGTTGTGGGCTTGGCGAAAGGAACGGAGGTGTCGATGTTGAGGGTCTCCCAGGCTTCCTGATCGTTCTCAGCCTTGAGGGGTGTCTTGAGGCTCTTGTAGGGATCATTCTGGCCCAGGAAATAGGCCTGGCGCACGAAGAAGCTCTCGCCGTTGTAGACGCCATTGCTTTTAGCTCGGTCCAGGTGCTTTCCTGATTCCTTCTTGCTAGGTGTTTATGGTATTCATGCCCGTGCCTGTAGCTCAGCATGATCAACATTTCAGCCTCTATAACAGTTGTTCTGATGCCATTCCAAAAAGAGAGGGTCTGGCCTGTTGGCGGGGGCATTTGGAATCGATACGAGTTGCTTGCCGTGAAGTGCATAG
>Ga0208360_1000034_pt1 | contig 57823 bp, 62 predicted proteins | sample LakMenE27Jul10ns_FD_150739 | JGI IMG/M metagenome (GOLD analysis project Ga0208360, IMG submission 150739) | Freshwater microbial communities from Lake Mendota, WI - 27JUL2010 deep hole epilimnion ns (SPAdes) | ecosystem: Environmental > Aquatic > Freshwater > Lake > Epilimnion/Euphotic zone ...
AGCGGCAATAACACCTACGGCGGTGCCATCACCCGCGCAGCGGCCACCACGATCGGGTCAACGACGGGTACTTTGACCCTCTCCGGCGCGATGACCGGGAACTTCGCCGCCACCTTTGCCGGGGCTGGAAACATCACCGGCAGCGGTGTAATCAGCGGCACCGCAGGCATCACGAAAACCGACGCGGGAACGCTCACGCTCTCCGCCGCCAACACCTACACCGGCGCCACCACCATCAGCGCGGGCACGCTCGATGTGAGCGGGGCCGCCGGGGCCCTGACCACCACCAGCGCGGTCAATATCAGCGGGGGCACGCTGTTACTGAGTGGATCGGCCGCCAATCGGATCAGTAATTCGGCCTCTATCTCCCTGGGCGCGGGTACAGATAGTAAATTACAACTCTCCGGAGCCGTCACCGAAACCCTGGGGTCCTTGACGCTCTCTGGAGCCGGAGCCCGGGTGATTGATTTTGGCTCAGGCAGTGCGGTGCTCACTTTGGCCTCCCTGACGGCTGCCTCTCCTCTATCTCTGCAAATTTGGAACTGGTCTGGCACCACCGGCACCGTCGGCGGCACGGATCAACTCATCATCTCCAATGGGTCACTGGGGGGATCCCTCTCCACCTCGGACATCTCATTTTACAGCGACTCCGGCACCAGTCTCATCTCCGGAGCCGCTGTTTTCAATACCACCAGCGGCGAATTGGTCGCCGTTGATACCACCCCACCAGCTGCCCCCTCCATCACCTCCGTCACCGATGACGTTTCCCCGGTGACCGGAACGGTTGCCAGCGGAGGCTCCACCAATGACACCGTGCTGGTCCTCGCCGGTACCGCAGAAGCCAATAGCACCGTGACTGTCTACAACGGCAGCACCTCACTGGGCACTGCCAGCGCCGATGGTTCCGGCGACTGGTCCTTCACCGCTGCCACCCTCGCCAACGGCAGCACCTACTCCTTCAACGCCACCGCAACGGATGGTGCGGGCAACGTTTCAGCCGCTTCCGCCAACTACATCGTCACCGTTGACACGGCCGCTCCCACCCTGCTGAGCAGCACCCCCGCCGATGGCGCCACCGATGCGGGAGTCAGCAACAACCTTGTTCTCAACTTCAGTGAAACCATCGCCGCCGGCAGCGGCCCGATCAGCCTCTATCGAGCCAATGGCAGCCTGGTGGAGAGTTTTGATGGGGCCAGCGGCATCGGCTCCGCCGGCGGCTCGGTGGCGTTCAGCGGCACTGCCGTCACCATCAATCCCTTCGCGGATCTGGTGCGGGGCAGCGGCTACTACCTCCAGGTGGCAGCCACAGCCATCCGCGATAGCGCCGGCAATCTCTATGCCGGCATCAGCGATGCCACCACCCTCAACTTCAACACCACACCGGTCACCGTTTCGGTGGGTTCGATCACGGTCAGTGAGTCGTCGCTCTACGCCGTGGTTGCCGTTGGCCTGGATGCGGCGATCAGCGACAACCTCAGCTTCACACCAACGTTGCTCAGCGGCACAGCCAGCATCGGCAGCGACGCCGGCAGCACCCTGCAGGTGTTCAACGGCGGCAGCTGGGTGTCCGCCGCCGCCGGCGTCAGCCTCGCCGCAGGCAGCACCTCGCTGTTGCTGCGGGTGGCCATCAACAACGACAGCAGCCTCGAGGGCCTTGAAACCTTCCAGATCAGCACCGGTGCCATCAGTGCTGGCGCCGCTGCCCTCACCAATGCCAGCGGCGCCAGCGGCACGGTGACGATCGCCGATGACGGCAGCTCGGCCCAGATCTTCGATCAAGACACCAACAGCGCCGCGCCGCTGCTGCGCTCCGCGGACAACGACACCCCTTCGATCGCCGTGTCTTCGGTGATCGTGAGCGAGGCTTCGCCATACGCCGTGCTGGAGCTGAGCCTATCCAATCCATCCAACTTCGCCGTTTCCTTCACACCATCGCTGCAGAGCGGCAGCGCCAGCATCGGTGTCGACACCGGCAGCAGCCTGGAGGTGTTCAACGGCAGCACCTGGCAGGCCGCTGGCCAGATCAGCTTGGCGGCCGGCGTCACCAGCCGCCTGGTGCGGGTCGCCATTGCCAACGACAGCGCCTATGAAAACAGCGAAACCTTCGCGATCAGCACCGGCGCCATCAGCGGCCCGATCGCCAATCCCGCCGGCGCCAGCGGCACTGTCACCATCCGCGACAACGGCAGCAGCAGCAACACCTTCCTAGCCAGCAACACCAGCGCTACCCCCACCGCCGGCAGCGCCGATAACGACACCCCAGCCCTGCCGGCCCTCAGCGCTGCGGTGCTGAGCAACGGCAATGAAAGCGGCCCGCTGGCCACCAGCTTCCGCATCAGCCGCACAGGCAGCACCAGCAGCGCCATGGTCGCCAGCTATCGCTTCGCGGGCACCGCGATCGCCGGCTCCGATTACACCAATCCCGCCGGCTTTGATGCCAGCACCGGCCTCGGCAGCGTCACCATCGCGGCCGGCCAGAGCAGCGTTGATCTGAGCGTGCCCACCCTCAATGACAGTGCCGTCGATGGCAATCGCAGCCTCTCGCTCCTCCTGCAATCGAGCCTCACTTACACAATCGCCGCCGCCACCGCCACCGCCTCCATCCTCGATAACGATGTCGCCCCGCCGCTGACGCCAACCTTTGCCATCTCCAGCGCTTCTGTGGTGGAAACCGATTTAGGCAGCAATCCGATCGTCAATCTGATCGTGAGCCTCTCAAGCCCCGCCGCCACCAGCGTCAGCGTGCGTGTGCGCACCCTGGCTGCCCTCAGCGGCACCAGTGCCACCGGCACCAGTGCCACGGGCACCAGTGCCAGCGGCGGCGGTGATTACGTCGCGATCAGCGACCAGCTGCTCACCTTCCTGCCCGGCAGCACCTCCCAGCTGCTGCTGATCCAATTGCTCGGTGATAACACGATCGAAGCCACCGAATCCTTCCGCATCGAGCTATTCAATGCCAGCGGCGCCAACCTGCCCGCCGCTGCCGCCACGATCGAGATCGTCGACAACGACAGTGGCAAATCGCTCACCATCAACAACAGCGCCGCCACCACCTCCCAGACGTTCTCGGGCGGCCAGTATGCCGACATCCTGATCGGCGGCAGCGGCGCCGACACGATCAACGGCGATCCGGCCGGCCTGATCGGTGGTGGTGATGCCATCACCGGCAACGGCGGCGCCGACATCCTCATCGGTGGCGCTGGCCCCGATCGCTTCCGCTATCTCTCCTTCAGCGATTCAACGCTCAACAGCACCGATCGCATCCGCGATCTCACCCTCGCCGGCAGCGACCAAGACCGCATCGCCCTCGCCGCCCTGCCCTCGGCCCTCTGGAACACCGGCGCCATCACCCCCGCCAGCGCCACCCTCGCCAGCGCCGCGGCCGCCGCCTTTGCCGACACGAATGTGCTCACCGCCGGCAACCAGGCCCTCGCCGCCGGCGAGGCGGTGCTGTTCGCCTACGACAGCACCCCCGGCAACAGCCACACGCGCCAGTGGTTCGTCGCCGTTAACGACAGCAGCGCCGCCTTCAGCAGCAGCAATGATCTGCTGATCAATGTCACCGGCCTCTCGTCTTCGTTTGCTAGCGGCTCCCTCACCCCAAGCCTGATATTTGCCACTGCTTAGCTGCACATCAGCCGCAAACCCGCGCCAAGCGATCCGTCGCTTAGGCAACTGCTTCACCGCTACTTCGCTGCAACTGCCCCACAAGCTTCCAGAACCTCACCGATGCTGTCTGCTGCCCCCCTTCACCGCCGCCTCGCCCCCCTCGCCCCCCTCGCCGGGGTAAGCATCGCCCTGGTCAGCGCCTGCCTGCTGCCGGCCGCTGCCGGCGCCGCTGGTTTCTCCGGCAGCTTCAATCCGGCCAACTGGAGCATCGTCAACGTCGGTGGCGGCCTTGACCAGACGCTTTCAGGGAGTGGCACTCCCCCTGGTTACACCTGCGTGGGCAATCAGGTGGCCTGTGCAGAGCAAGTGGATGCCAACACTGGCGCTGTTGATGTGGTGGGTTCGGTCGTCAATTTACCTGGCGGGGGGACCAGCACAACAGCCCGCACCACCACCTGGACAGTCACCAATGGCGCCCAGATCTCCGATCTTAGTTTTAACTGGCGCTTAACGACTTACGGCTCAGGGGCCAGCAACCAGAGAGTTTCCTATCTGATCGGCGGCATCGAAACACCCCTTGGCAGCAGCGATGGCAACAACGGCTCGGTAACCAACATCGCCCTGGCTGCCGGCCAAACCTTCGGCTTCCGTGTGTCCACCATCGATAACACCGGCGACTACGGCGTGTTGTCCATCACCGGCTTTGACGCCGCCATCAGGGTTCCAGCTCCGCTGCCCATGGCCGGCGGAATTGCCGCCTTCAGCTGGAGCCGTCGCTTGCGCAGCCGCATCCGCCAGCCCAACTCCTGAATCCCGTGCACTCCTACGGGGATCCAGAACATCCACTCCAGCGACCGATCACGGCGCAGCTGATCGCCATCGCCCTGGCCCTAGTGTCGGTGTTCATCGGTGGCTTGCTGCCCCAGCTGTTGCCGCCCCGGCTGATTGATCCCAGTTGGCAGCTGCGCATCTGTGGCCTGATGGCCGAAACCGGGGTGTTGCCGCTGATGGCCCTGGGGCTCCTCTTCCTGGCCACCTATCTCGATCCCGCCAACCTCTGGGTGCTCGCCGTTCGGGACCGCTCCAGTCGGCTGGCAGGCCTCGCCGCCGGATGTTTTCTGCTGCTGATTCCCCTGCAGATCTTCGCGCTGGTGAGCCCCAGCTCCAGTCTCACTAGACAGCAGCAGCAGCAGCGCCTCAGCGCCCAGGCGCGCCTCGATGCCCTGGAGCAGGCCATCGCCGTCGCCGCCAGCAGCGATCAGCTCAACCAGCGCCTCCAGACCCTGCAGGCGCCACCCCTGCCCGCCGCCGAGCTGGCCCTGCCCCTGCCCCAACTGCGCCGCCTGCTCAGCCAGCGTCTTCTGCAGACGCGATCGTTGCTGCAGCAACAGTTCGCTCGTCCCGTTCGGCTTTCACTGGGCAGCCTGCTACTTCAGGCCCTGCGGGGCATCCTCTCCAACCTCGCCTATGGCCTCGCCTTTGCGGCCTGTTCCTTTGGCCGCAGGCAGCAACGATCGCTGCTGCAGCGCTGGCTCTTCGGCCTGAGCGAGTTTTTCTGGTGGGTTCGCCAGGTCTTGGCAGGCCGAAAGAAAAGCCATGACATCCTCTGATTCACGGAGTTGGGTCGACGCTCACTGGCCAGCTCCGTGGCGGGGTTGGAGGAAGCGGAATTGCAGGGGCTGCTCATGGGGGCTCCATGCTGTTGGGAACAGCTCGGGCGCCTCGATCACGATCCGACTGCCGAAGCCGAACAACCAGCGGCGAAAGTCGATGTCATTCTCCACGCTCCAACTCGTTCAGATCCCTCATCCTCGACACCACCGCTCCCAGCCAGACCGTCGCCATCACCAACGACACTGCACCCGAGCAGACACGATTCGGCCTTCAGTGGCGGGCATCCTGCAGCGGGCCGCCATAGGCATGAAACGCCCCATCGGCGCTCACCAACAGCAGCGATTCACTGATCGACTGGGCCACCAGCAGGCGGTCAAACGGATCACGGTGATGGAGAGGCAGCTGCTCGAGCGTCAGCAGGTGGGGGAGGTCAAGGGGTAGGAGCTCAAAGCCACACTCCTGAGCCCACGGAATCGCCTGGGCGGCCGAGAGCGGCATATCGCTGCGGGCCAAGGCGTGCTTGATGGCGATCTCCCAGAGCGACACATGGCTGATCAGCACGCTGCTGGCCTCAGTGGTGATCAGGTCGCGACATCGCGGGCCCAGCCGTGGTTCATCGCTGATCGCCCAGAGGAAGGCGTGGGTGTCGAGCAGGAGCCGCATCAGGCCTGCTCAAACAGCTCGGCGATCAGCGGATTGGCGGCATCGATCGAGTCCGGAACTGTGAACTGACCGCGGGCCACCCCCAAACGCCGAGGCCGCTCCGGCCCCGGCAGGGCGGTAAGCCGCGCCACCGGCCTGCCGTTGCGGGCGATCACCACCTCGGTTGCCGCACCGGTTTCGATGGCCTCCACCAGGCGCGAGAGGTGGGTCTTGGCCTCGAGCATGTTGACCGTGCGACGACCACCGCCGCCGGCGGCCAATGGAGCTGTCATCCCGTGCAACAGGCAAGAACCACCACAAACTAGACCAGACCAGACCAAGAAGACCATGGCGAGCGCGGCAGGCGGAAGCCCTCACCGGGCAGCGGCAACGCAGTAAAGAATGCGCACAACGATGCGCGCAGCGAAGGGCCTGGGCATGCGCACCACCCTGGAGCTGCCGGATCCGCTGTTCGCACGGCTGAAAGCCAGGGCGGCCCGCCGCCACATCCATCACCAGCAGGCCGTTCATTACTGGGAACAGCAGGCCGCTGAAAAAGCACCGATGCCCATTTGGCGGCTCTGACGATCGCCAATGGCTGGCGCCTGGTGAGTGTTGATCGCAATTTCGAACGGTTGGATGCTCTCGTGGCCGCAGAAGGACAAGACTTCGGCGCCACCGACGTTCTCTCGGCACTGACGGGCTGAGGCTGGGCCGTGCTTAACCGCCGCAACCTAGAAAGGGGGTCCACCCCCTCCCTGCCATGCCCCTTACGCTTCCCCTGCCCGCGCTGCTCGCCGCGATTCCGCTGGCGGTGGAGGCCGGTGCCACGGGAACCAGCGATGCAGCCGCGGCCCTTCATGCCGGCGCCCCCTTCGCCTGGTCGTTGGTGCTGGCCGGCGCCGTGGTGATCGCCAGCCTTTTCCCCCTGGCCGCCGCCCGCTCCAAGGCCGATTTCACCCCGGCCGATCTGGCGGCCCCCCGGGCGATGTTCGAGCGGCTGCCGGCCTGGGGCAAACGGGCCAACTGGGCCCATCAAAACAGCTTCGAGGCCTTCACCCTCCACGCCCCGGCCTGCCTGCTGGCCTTGCTCGCCGCCCGCAGCGGCGCTGCCCCAACCGCCCTGGCGATCGCGGCGGCCTGGCTCCACCCGGCCCTGCGGCTCGGCTACATCGGCGCCTATGTGGCCAATGTGCCGCCCCTGCGAAGCCTCTGCTGGGCTGGCGCGATTCTGTGCACCGCCATCCTCTACAGCGAAGGCCTGCGCGGCGTACTGGGGAGCTGAGGGCGGTAGGGGCGGGCTGAAGCTGTCCTCAGGCGGGCGGTGGCTCTTGGTGTTCCTGCCCTTGCGCTTGCAGGATGCCCGCGATCTTCCCCATCGTGAAATCCTTCGAGCGCACGTGTCCCAGGCGTTCATAAACCGGTAGTTCCTCCTCTTGATAGATGAGCAGCGCATCATCCAGCTGCCCTCTCACTTGCAACACATCCGCGATCTTCCCCATCGTGATGGCCTGGCCTCTGGCGTCCCCCAGCCGGGGATAGAGGGGCAGCTGCACCCCGCGCCAATGGGCCAGGGCTTCATCCAAATCCCCCAGACTGAACAGCAGCCGGCCCAGCTCGTCGACCAGGGTGCTCTGCAGCTCATCGGGTGCTTCCGGGTGGCCCTCGAGCCAGGCCCTGATCTCCGCCACCCGCCGGCTGCGCTCGGCCATCGAGCGGGTGTCCACGCCTCCATGGGCACTGGGGGAGGGCGTTGGCAACGGTCTTTCCCCACCGGGGGCGGGCTGGGCTCCTGGGGCGGCTGCGGGCAGGAAGGCATACACGCCGCTCCGCCAGGCCCACAGGTCGGGCGCGCTGCGAGAGGCAAGGGCGATCGTCTCCCCGTCCAGCCAGAACACCAACCGGGCCCGGGCCTTGGCTGCCAAGCGCTCCCGGCGGGTGTTGAAGGCTTCCCAGCGGGCGGCGTCAAACCAGCCCGGGCGGCCGATCACATGCACCACAGCCGCCTGGCGCGCGTTGTTCACCAGCCGGGCTTCCAGCATCGGCACATCGAGAATCTTGTCGCTCAGCGGCAGCCGATCGCTCCGCAATCCCGCGCGCTGAAGCACCCGGTCGAGGGCTTCCAGCACCTGCCGCCGCAACCCCTCGTCCGGCGCCTCCACCAGCAGCCACTGAAACGGGGGCCCACGAATCAGGGTGCGGCTGAGGCGAAGAAAATCGTCGTGGCACGGCCCCGGCAGCTGGCGGGCTTCAGCCAGCCTCGCTTGTTCGATCGCGAAGGCAGAACGCACCATGGTGGAAGGGGTTCCGGCTCAGCCGCTTGCCGCCCCATAGCCCTCCAGGGTGCGCACCACCGGATGGCTGAGGCGCCAGGTGCCAGCGTTGTATTGCAGCAAGGCCAGGCGATGCAACAACTCCTGCGCTTGTTCGTCGTTGCCACCATCAACAGGGTTGCTGTCGATCGTCTTGAGCAAGGCATAATCCGCCGGCTTGAGGAAATAGCGATAGTCGGCCGCCAATTTTTGAATCGCCGTTTGCACCACGCTGGCATCAATCCGATCCTCGGCTAGCTCACAGCAGAGTTTCAGCAGACGCAACAGCTCCCGTGGATGGCCGCCGCTGAACTCCACCAAGCGATCCACCTCCGCATCGCTGGCAAACAGACACCGGTCGGCTCGCAACAGCAGCAGGCGGCGCATCGTTCTCCATCCGGCTTCAAAGCGGCCACCATCTCGCTGGTAGAGCTTCATCATCGGCAACACAATATCGGCATCGAGCTTGCCGCCGAGACGCCCGTCGACCTTCAAATGCAGCGGCGCCGTGTAGATCACCAGGGTTTTGATGGCCAGCAACTGCTCCGCATCCTGCACAAAGAACTTCTGGGTATCTTCGCCGCGCATCTTGTCGGTGCCATCGATCAGAAACAGCAGCCGCTCGGCCCGACCCTCCCGCTCCAACTGGGCCTCTGCCCGGCGAATGAGCGTGTTGAAGGCCTGGGCCAGGGTGGTGAAATCATTGCGAATTTCGCGCCGCCATTCACTCTTCTGGCTTGACCCGGTCTTGAAGGCGGCCGTAAACGTGGCCAAGAGCTTGATCAGACCAGGGATCCCACCACCACCCTCGGCCACCGTCTTGAGTTCCGCACTCAGCTCCTTTGTTGTGGCCTGCGTTTCCACCACGTTGCCAAACCAGTGCTGCAGGGGCTCAAGGGCCTCTGCCCCCAAAACAAAGCCGTCTCCATGGAGCCGTTCCAGCAAGGTTTCAGCCATGGCCATCAGCACTTCGGTGTACTGCAGGTTGTTGCGGTCCAACTTGGCCAACACATCCACCTCCACCACATAAAACCGCCTCGATGCGTTCAGCTGCAGCGCATAACGGCGCAATTCGGTGGTCTTGCCGATGCCGATATGGCCAAAGAACAGGATGTGCTTTTCATAGGGAGCAAAGAAAGCATTGCTGACGGGATCCCAGCCAAACTTGCGCGCCAGGCGGGTGAAGGTTTTCTCGCTGCCCCGCGCTTCCTGCGAATCCACATAGCGGGGATCCTGATCGGACAACGCCTCTTCGTACTCAATTTTTTGCAGGACTTCGAGCAGGTGGCTTGGGGGTTGATAGTCCATCGATCGCGCCAACCAAGAGCAGACTAATTGGGCTCAACCCTTCTCCTGCAGCCCCTTCAGCGCCGCCAGGAGCGATGCCGGGCTCTGGGGATCCACCATCAGCACGCTGCCAGCGGGGGCATTGCCGAGCTTCTCGCCCATCGCCATCCAGTCCTTGGCGAGCAATAGCCGCAGGCCCTCAGCGGCCGCCGGATGGGCCTCAATCACCGCCGCCAGCTCCTTGGCAGAGGCAGCCCGCGCCTGAGCCAGCAGCAGCTGCTGCTTGGCCTGGGCATCGGCCTCCAGCAGCAGGGCCTCCTGTTTGGCCTTGGCATCGAGCACCAGGGCCTCGGCCCGGCCCCGGGCCGCATTCACCTGGGATTCCCGCTCCCCCTCGGAGCGCAGCACCGCCGCCCGCTTCTCCCGCTCGGCGGTCATCTGCTGCTCCATCGCCTGCTGAACCCCCCGGGTGGGCTTGATGTCACGCAGCTCCACCCGCGTCACCTTCACGCCCCAGGGATCGGTGGCCAGATCGAGCTCCTTAAGCAGAACATCGTTCACCTCGGATCGGGTGGTGAAGGTTTCATCGAGGTCGAGCTTGCCCATCTCGGCGCGGATCTGGGTGAGCACCAGATTCACCATCGCCGCCTGCAAGTTGTCCACCGCGTAATAAGCGCGGGCATGTTCGAGCAGCTGCCAGTACACCACCGCATCCACCTCAATCGACACGTTGTCGCGGGTGATGCACTGCTGCGGTGGGATGTCGAGCACCCGCTCCTTCAGTGATTCATGGCTGACCACCCGCTCCAGCCCCGGAATCACCAGCGAGAGGCCAGGCGTTAGCTGGCGGTTGTACTTGCCGAGCCGCTCGACCAGCATCGAGCGGCTGCTGCTCGTCACCTTCACGCCGCTGATGCCCAGCGCCCCAAGGGCAATCAGCACAGGAATGAAAAGGCCTTCCATCGGTGCTGCACCACTGGGCTGAGCGTAGGCAGGATGGAGCCAATCCATCGCCGCGGCCCGTTCGGATGCCCCCCCTGCCCCTGCTCTGGCTCGGCTTCGCTGCTCTGTTGCTCTCGCTGGTGCTGATCGGGATCGACAGCGATGGACTGCTGCTGGTGGGGGGCCTGGCCGCCCTGCTGCTGGTCCTGCTCGCCAGCGCCCTCCCCCCGTTGGCGGCGGCCCCGCAGCTGCTGCTTTTCGCTGCCCTGGTGGGGGTGGCTTACACCCTGGTGCGGCGCTGGTCCAGCCGCCATGGCGAACGGGCGATTCCCCCGGCAGCCCGAGCGGAGCTGGCCGAGGTGATCGCCCCCTTCGACCTTGAGGGCGAGGGCCGGGTGCGCTGGCAGGGCCAGAGCTGGGCCGCCCGCAACCTCGAACCGTCCCGTCTTCTCCCCAGCGGCAGTGCCGTCACGGTGATGGGCCGCGAGGGCACTCGGCTGCAGGTGCTGCCCCGCGATCCTGAAAACGCCAGTTGATCCCCCCTGCCATGGCTGGCGGCCCGTTCGCTCAGTCGAAGAACATCAGGCTCACCACCTTGCCCATGTCCTCGGCGCTGCGGCAGCTGGAGAGGAGGGTTTCGCTGTCGTGAAAGGCGTAGCAAATCAGCTGGTCGCAGCGGCTGATGATCTCGTGATTGCAGAGGCTGCTGGCCACCGGCAACGGCAGGTCGTCATGCTCCGGCTTCTCCACCAGGTGCAACACATGCTCGAGCTGGTCGCGCGACTCGATCGGCTGGCGCTCCAGGCTTTGGGGCAGCAGCACGGTGAGTCGACTGGGGTCCACCTCCAGCACGCTGCGGATCACCGCGGAATTCACCCCCTGAGCCCCTGAGGTGATCAGGCTGTGGCCTTCATGGGCCAGGGCGCGGGCCACGAGTTCCACGAGGTGGATCGACACCACCGGCACGTGCCGACTGCCCAGGATGGCGATGCGGCGTTTGCCCCGATCCTGGAGCATGGCTAGCTCCTGGGCGAGGGTGTCGATCCGGTCTAAGGCCGGTAGATCGAGGGACCGGGTCAACCGTTGCCCGCAAGCTTCAATGTGAACTTAGCAGCGGCGAACCTCAAGGGCGGGCAAGCGGTTCAGGCCCGCACCGGCAGCCGCAACCGCTCGAACAGGCGGGAGAAGTTGCAGTGCTCCTGCACCAGCCGGATCGCGTAGCTGGCCTTCACGGCTTCATGAAGCCGGCCATGGCCGAAGGCGGCATCGATCGTCTCCACCGTGGTCAGGGTGTCGTGGTCGACCTTGAGCACGGGCACCTCCAGTTCCTCGGCTCGGCTGATCAGCTGGGGCAGGGGATCCCCCACCCCGGTGAGGATCAGACACTGGGTGGAGGCCTCCAGTGCCGCCAGCTGGATGTCGGTGCGGTCGGCGCCGGTCACCACGGCCATGTTGCGGCGACGGCGGAAGAACTCCATGGCGGAGTTCACGTTCATCGCCCCGATCGAAATGGTTTCCACCAGCAAATCGAGGCGGTCTTGGCAGCACAACACCCGCGCATCGAGGCGCCGCACCAGTTCCTCCACGGTCACGCTGCGCAGCAGGGGGCTACGGGGCATCACCCCGAGCACCGGAAACCCCAGGCGCTCCAGAGCAGGCTCCACCTCGGCTCTCAGCGTGGCCAGGCCCTCAGGCGCCACTCCGTTCAACACCACCCCGGCCAGACGATCCCCCAGCTGCTGGCGGGCCTCCAGCAACGGCTCCACGCTGCGGCTATCGCTCCAGGGCTGCACCAGCAGCACCTGGGCATCAAGCTCACGGGCCAGCTGCGCCAGCGACAGCCCGAACAGCAGTCCCTCACTCAGGGTGCCGGCCGCCTCCAGCAGCACCAGCCGCTCGGCCTCGGCGGCAATGCGGCTGCGCAGATCATCGAGAACGTCGCCAGCCTCCAGATCGGCCGCCAGCAGGCGGGCCTGGGCTGTGGCCGGCTCCAGCACCCGCAGCGAGGGCAGCAACTGTTCATCGGACAAGCCCAGGGTGGTGCCCACAAAGCGCACCTCGGGATCGATCGGGAAGTCGGCCGCGCTGGTGGCCAGCGGTTTGCCGAACAGCACCGAAACACCCTCGCGTCCCAGTTGGCGGGCCAGACCCAGCACCACCGCCGACTTACCGCTGAAGGGTTCGCAGGAGCCGATCAGCAACGGGATGGGCATGGATTCCTCGCCGGGGTCAGCGGATCGGCGCCAATCTAGGCAGCGGCCCACCTCAGAGCCCCATCGTCGCCGATGAACCGCCCGGCCAAGGTTCATGGCGGACGCCGGCACCACGCACGCCGGCACCACGAAGCACGACACAGCCGATCGAGATTCATCCCCGGCAGGGAGATCCCACCGATCCGAACCCGGCCGCACCCCAGGGAGAAGACTCTCCGTGATCGCCTGACCCCAGCACAGCTGGCCCGCCGGGCAGCGCCTGCCACGCCCCCTATCCAAGCGATCAACTGCAGAATGCAGCCTCGCGCGGAAGCGTTCGCCTCCGCAGAGCCACCATGACCAACACAGAGCCCACCGCCAACCCCAATCCGCCCCCCTGGGTGGCTGTGACCGGGGCGGGGGGCAGCTTTGGCCGGGCCCTGCTGCGCCGCTGGCACGACCGAGGCGCCCAGCTGATCGCCCTCACCAGCAGCGAAGCGCCCCTGGACCTGGTCGATGGCGAGGGCCATCCCATCCCCCTGCGCCAGGTGCGCTGGCGGGTGGGGGAGGAGCAGGAGCTGGCGGGTCTTCTGGCCGAGGTGGACGTGCTGGTGCTGAACCATGGCGTCAATGTCCACTCCGCCCGCGACCGCACCGCCGTGGAGCGATCCCTGGAGGTGAATGCCCTGAGCAGCTGGCGCCTGCTGGAGCTCTTCGCCACCGTGGTCGGGGAGCGCCGCAGCGCCGTTGGCCCGAGAGCCCCCACCGGAGTCGCCAGACCGCTCCCCGAAGTGTGGCTCAACACTTCGGAGGCGGAGATCCAGCTGGCGGTGAGCCCGCTCTATGAGATCAGCAAACGGCTGGTGGGCCAGCTGCTCAGCCTGCGCGCCCTGGATCTCGCCAGGGCAGCCGGCGGCCCCTTGCGGCTCCGCCGGCTCGTGCTAGGCCCCTTTCGCTCAAGCCTCAATCCGATCGGTCTGATGAACGCCGACTGGGTGGCCGGCGAGGTGATGCGCCAGGCGATCGACTGGAACTGCGGTTTGGTCATCGTGACCCCCAACCCCCTCACCTATCTGCTGATGCCCCTGGCCACCCTCAGCCGCTGGACCTATTTCCGGCTCACCACCCGAGCATCGGGGCCGTGATCAGAAATCCCGGTCCGTGAGGATCTCGCAGCCGTCGCTGGTCACCGCGATCGTGTGTTCCCACTGGGCCGAGAGGCTGCCATCCACTGTCACCACGGTCCAGCGATCCTTGAGGGTGCGGCAGCCCCTGCTGCCGGCATTCAGGATGGGTTCCACCGCCAGGGTCATCCCCGGCCGCAGGACCATATTGGGCAGGTCGCGGGTGCGGTAGTTGAACACCGAGGGCTCCTCGTGGAGATTACGACCCACGCCGTGGCCCGTGTAGTCCTCCACCACGGCGAAGCCATGGGCCTCCACATGGTCCTGAACGGCGCCGGCCAGTTCCAGCAGGGTGCTGCCGGCTTTCACCGTCGCCAGACCCTTCATCAACGATTCCTGGGCCACCCGGCTGAGGGTACGAGCCTCCTCCGGCACCCCTTCGCCCACACAGATGGTCACGCAGCTGTCGCCGTGGTAGCCCTCGAAATAGGCGCCGGTGTCGACCTTGAGCAGGTCGCCGGCGCGGATCACCCGCTTGGCGCTGGGAATGCCATGCACCACCTCATGGTTGATCGAAGCGCAAATGCTGGCCGGAAAGCCGTGATAGCCCTTGAAACTAGGCGTGGCGCCCATCTCCCGAATCCGCTTCTCGGCGTGGCGATCGAGATCGCCGGTGGTGAGGCCCGGGGCGGCCATGGCGATCATCTCCCGCAGCACGGTGGCCACGATGCGGCTGGCCTGGCGCATCACGGCGATCTCCCGAGCCGACTTCACCTCCACGCCCCGCCGGCTCTTCTGGATTCGGGGTCCGCTCTGGGTCACGGTGCCGTCGGGCGCACGGCCCGGCTGCGAGGCGGCCAGGAGATCGGCGAAAAGATTCATGCGGGGCCGACTCGGGCAGGTCGTTCGGGTTCGTTTCAAGTTATCAATGGCTCATGCTGGCCGGCGAGACGCCATGGCTGATCAACACGCAGGGGAACCTCGCGGCGGCAGCGATGCCCAGGACCTCGCGGCCGATCCGGCCGGCGATGCGCCCAACCAAGCCGCCGGTCGGAAGGGCTCTCCACCCCTGGCTTTGCGGCTGCGCCGGGCTCACGCCGCCCTGGCCCCCTGGGTGTTGGCGCCCCTGCTGATCACGGTGACCACAGGGCTGGGCTACCGGCTCCTGCGCGACTGGGGCGGCCTCGGCCGGGATCCGGCCCATGGGCTGATGGTGGTGCACGAGGGGGAATGGCTTCGCCACTGGTTCGGCCCCAGCGGCGAAACGCTCTACGTGCTGGCCAATGGCCTTGGCCTGCTCTGGATGCTGGGCACCGGCGGTGCGATGCTCTGGCAGCGGTGGCACCGGCCGGGGGATCAAACCAGGGGCGACACATGAGCCGGTACACTGGTGGTTTGGCCAGGCACTGGAGAGCGGGGATGGCAGCGGAAACAGCCGAATCGACACCGGAATCAAGCGCAACAGCCATGACAGCACCAGAAGCCGCCGCCAGCGACACCGCCGCGGCAACCACCCCTGAGACGGCCACTGAGTCCCAAGCGGCCACCCCGGCGGTGAAGGTCACCACCGGCCGCCGCAGTGCCCGGGAGCTCCTCGACGCCTTTGAGTCCGAACAGCTCAAGGCCGATCTGCCCGCTATCTATGTGGGCGACACCGTGAAGGTGGGCGTGCGGATCCGGGAGGGAAGTAAGGAGAGGATCCAGCCCTACGAGGGCGTGGTGATCGCCAAGCGCCATGGCGGCCTGAACGAAACAATCACCGTGCGCCGAATCTTCCAAGGCATCGGCGTGGAGCGGGTGTTCATGCTTCACAGCCCCCAGGTCGCTTCCATCCAGGTGGAGCGGCGCGGTAAGGTGCGTCGGGCCAAGCTCTTCTACCTGCGTGACCGGGTGGGTAAAGCCACCCGCGTGAAGCAGCGTTTCGATCGCTGAGCCACGCTTCCACCGATCCATCCTTTGGGACGGTTCGGTGGATTTAGCCCAGTTCCCTGGGGTCGTCGCCTTGCGCCGTTAGTTCAGTTGGTAGAACGCAGGTCTCCAAAACCTGATGTCGGGGGTTCAAGTCCTCCACGGCGCGTTCGATGGCCCCATTTGCAGTTTCGTGGTTCCGAGCATGGAGTTGGATCTACAACCCGGTGACGTGGTGAAAGTGCTGGAGTCCGCAGCCCTTGGCTGGGTTCGGGCCCGCGTGATCCGCGTCAAATCTGGGGGTCGGGTTGTCGTGCAGAGCGACCAAGGTCGGGAATTCACAGCCCGGGGCAATCAGGTGCGCCTGATCGAACCGGCCGGTTTTCGTCCCTGAACAACAATCAGCCGGCTCAGATTGATCTGGTCCGTATCTTTCTGTCCCCTATCAATCAATCTCACCAGCCAATCTCATCAGCCGATCACGGCAGTAGCAGGATCGGACTTTTCTTTCATCTAACTGTCCCATGGCCTTCCAGCACACGGGAGGCCTTTTTTGTTGGAAGCCATGGCTTCGCTTCGCTGCCTATCGCCACCTGGCATCCAATGCCGACACACCCTTCAGACACGCTGCTCAGCCACTCCTCCTCCGGGGAGTGATGCCCCAGCTGGGGATCTCCTGAGTCTGCGCATCCAGCCCATGGCCTCAGCAGCGTTGACGGAGGGACAGGTCGCGTTGGATACTTGTGTTGTCGGCCATGGGGTCGGCGCCGCCGATTCCCGGGCTCCACAAGCCCGCGTAAGCGACGGGGGACTGTAGTTCAATCGGTTAGAGCACCGCCCTGTCACGGCGGAAGTTGCGGGTTCGAGCCCCGTCAGTCCCGTTCATTTCTTTGGAGCCCCCCACCGTGGCAGTCGCTGGTCCGGTCCGGGTTCGCCTGGCCCCAAGCCCCACCGGGACTCTCCACATCGGCACGGCGCGCACCGCGGTGTTCAACTGGTTATTCGCCCGGCGCCACGGCGGCCAGTTTCTCCTCCGCATCGAGGACACCGACCGCGAACGCAGCAAGGACGAATACACGGCCAACATTCTCGAAGGCCTTCAGTGGCTCGGCCTCCAGTGGGATGGGGAGCCTGTGATCCAGAGCGCCCGCATCGCCGAGCACCGTTTGGCCATCGCACAGTTGATCGCCTCCGGCAGCGCCTACCGCTGCTATGCCACCGAAGCGGAGCTCACGGCGATGCGCGAGCAGCAGGCAGCCCGTAACCTGCCGCCGCGCTACGACAACCGCCACCGCCACCTCAGCCCCGAGCAAGAGCAGGCCTTCATTGCCGAGGGCCGCGAAGCCACGGTGCGCTTCCGCATCGACGACGACACCACCATCATTTGGAACGACCTCGTTCGGGGGGAGATGCGCTGGTCCGGTGCCGATCTGGGGGGCGACATGGTGATTGCCCGGCGCGCCCCGGCCGACAGGATCGGAGATCCCCTCTACAACCTTGTGGTCGTGGTCGATGACGCCGCCATGGCCATCAGCCACGTGATCCGCGGCGAGGACCACATCGCCAACACGGCCAAGCAACTGCTGCTTTACCAGGCCCTCGGCTGCCCCGCCCCATTGTTCGCCCACACCCCCCTGATCCTCAACCAGGAGGGCCGCAAGCTTTCCAAGCGCGATGGCGTGACCTCCGTGAGCGATTTCCACCGCATGGGCTACATGCCCGAGGCCCTGGCCAACTACATGACCCTGCTCGGCTGGTCGCCTCCGGAGGGCATGGAGGAGCGCTTCAGCCTGGCCGAAGCGGCAACGGTGTTCGATTTCGATCGCGTGAACCGGGCCGGAGCCCGCTTCGACTGGGACAAGCTCGATTGGCTCAACGCCCAGGTGCTCCATGGCCTGGATCCCGAAGCTCTCCGGCAGCAACTCCTACCCCTGTGGAAGGCGGAGGGCTGGGCCATCGGTGGAGCTGCGGCCGATTCCACCTGGCAGCTCGATCTGTGCGCCCTTCTGGCTCCCTCCCTGACCCGTCTCAGCGATGGGGTGGATCAGGCTGCCCCCTTCTTCCGCCGCCCGGAGCTCGATCAGGCCGCCCGGGAGCAGCTGGGTGCTCCAGGAGCCACTACCGCCGTGGCAGCCCTGAGCCAGGGCCTGCCGAAAGGTCCTCTCGAGGCCGATGCCGCCAAGGCACTTCTGGAGGCAGCCGCCACGGCGGCTGGTGTAAAGAAGGGAGTGGTGATGAAGAGCGCCCGGGCCGCCCTGCTGGGCAGCCTGCAGGGCCCGGATCTGCTCACCACCCTCACCCTGCTGCACCGGCTCGGGGAAGCGGGCCCGAGGCTGGCCGGCGTAACGGGTTGAATCCTGGTCGTTCGTGGTGCGGACGACCTAATCCTGAACGCTCGCGAACAGCGGCTCCACCCGGATAGCGATCACACTCGAGGCTCGCAACACCAGATACTCCAGTTCTAGATCTTCCAGCGGCACGTTCACGAAGGCATCCGGCGCCGCCGAGGTGAGCACACCGCCATACCACTTCTGGAAATCGTCGAGGGTGCGGAACTCCACCACCTGCTCATGCCCACCCTCGAGCATCAGGTGGATGTGAAACCGACGCGGAACACGGGGCATGGGAAGGCGATGGATCCGGAAATTCCCCCCAGGATGACGCAAACGGGCCCGGCGTCATCGCCGCCGGGCAATACAACGGATGGCGAGGCTGGCCGGAGGCTGTGCAGCACAGGGCAAACGGCTTGACCGCAAACTCGGCCACCAAGGCGAGCAGGGCGCGATCGCGGCCCCTCCAGGCACCGCCATTGCCCCAGCCCAGCCAGAGCAGCGACCCGAGCGGCGGCACCGGGACCGCTCCAGCGGACTCCCGGGCAGGGATCGCTTCGGAACGCCACGGCCCGAGGCGTCTGAGACAGCGCCGGATCCAGGCCTCGTTGTCCGCTCCCACCGGATCGGCCATCCGCTTCAGGGCCGCCGGGGTGGTGGCCACGGCGCCGAAGAGGTTGATCACCTCCAGCCGCCCGAACCCCCAGCAGCGGCCGTAGGCCACCAGCCGCCGCAGGGTGGGGTCGTCCCGCTGGCCATCAGCGCAAGAGGGATTGAGCCCAACAAACACCAGGGTCGGCCGCTCCGGCTGCCAGGTGCGCTGGAGCCACCAGCGGTAACCACCGCAGGGGCTGAAGACCGCCGCCGCGGCCGGCGCCGGCCGCGGCGTGGTGAAGACCTCTGGCAGGCTGTGGCCACGGAAGGGATCCAGGCGGCGGGGGACCATGGCGCAGAACAGGGGGAAACGGGTGGCGGATTCAGTGCCGGTGGGTCATGCCACAGCTCCCGAGGCAGCCGATGGGGACCTCGCGAACAGCAGCCGGGCCACAGCTGCGGCTGGTGGCCCCAAGCCCCTGCTGCTCCTGGTGGATGGCCACTCCCTGGCCTTCCGCAGTTTCTATGCCTTCGCCAAGGGCGGCGATGGCGGGCTGAGCACAAAGGCGGGGGTCCCCACCAGCGTGACCTACGGGTTCCTCAAGGCCCTGCTCGACAACTGCCGCGGACTCAACCCCCAGGGCGTGGTGATCGCCTTCGATACTGCCGAACCCACCTTCCGCCACGAGGCCGATGCGGCCTACAAGGCCCACCGCGAGGAAGCCCCTGAACACTTCTTCGAGGACCTCGGCAATCTGCAGCGGATCCTCGCCGAGTCCCTCGACCTCTCCCTCTGCCTGGCCCCCGGCTACGAAGCCGACGATGTGCTCGGCACCCTTGCAAACCGGGCCGCCAACGGGGGCTGGCGGGTACGCATCCTTTCCGGCGACAGGGATCTGTTCCAGCTGGTGGACGACCAGCGCGACATCGCCGTGCTTTACATGGGGGGAGGGGCCTACGCCAAGAACAGCGGCCCGGTGGAGATCCGCCGCGAAGGCGTGATCGCCAAGCTCGGCGTTCCCCCGGAGGATGTTGTTGATCTCAAGGCGCTCACCGGCGACAGTTCCGACAACATCCCGGGGGTGAAGGGGGTTGGTCCCAAGACCGCCATCAACCTCCTGCAGGAGAACGGCAGTCTGGAGGGGATCTATGCCGCCCTCGACACCCTGGAGGGCCCGAAGGCCGCCAAGGGAGCCCTGAAGGGCGCAATTCGCGAGAAGCTGGCCACCGAACGGGAGAACGCCTTCCGCTCCCGCATGCTCGCCGAGATCCTGCTGGATATTCCCCTGCCCAGCGAGCCGAGGCTCGAACTCGGCGCAGTGAACAGCGAATCCCTGGCGGGGAACCTCGAGGAACTTGAGCTGTTCAGCCTGGTGCGGCAGGTCGCCAACTTCACGCGCCTGTTCTCGGCTCAGCCCTTGGGCGTCACCACCGATCCAGGTGCCGGCAGCGATGAAACCACCAACCAGCGGCATCCAGCATCCGCCGATGGGGCTGCTGCGGCCCACGTCACACATCTAGGAGCCGTAGCGCTGCACAGCATCGAAACCCCCGATGCCGCGGCCGGACCAGCCACCGCCACCCCCTCCCTCCAACCGGAGCTGATCACCACGGAGGCTCAGCTGGCCGCCCTGCTGATCAGGCTTCAGGCCGCCACCGATCCGGCCCATCCCGTGGCCCTCGACACCGAGACCACGGCCCTCAATCCCTTCCGCGCCGAGCTGGTTGGCATCGGGCTGTGCTGGGGTGCCGGTGCATCGGATCTGGCCTATATCCCGATCGGCCACGGTGGCAGCGAGAGCCAAGGACTGCTGGCGGGCCTGGGCGAACCGGCGGTGGAAGCCAGCATCACCCAGCTACCCCTGGCAACGGTGCTGCAGGCCCTGGCCCCCTGGCTCGCCAGCCCCGCCCACCCCAAGACGCTCCAGAACGCCAAATACGACCGTCTCGTGCTGCTGCGCCACGGCCTGGCCCTTGAGGGCGTGGTGATGGACACCCTCCTGGCCGATTACCTCCGCGATGCCAACGATCGCCACGGCCTGGAGGTGATGGCCCAGCGCAACCTGGGCTTCACCCCCACCAGCTACGGCGATCTAGTGCCGAAGGGAGTCAGCTTCGCGGCCGTGCCGATCCCGGCGGCCGCGCAGTACTGCGGCATGGATGTCCATGTCACCTGGAGGCTCACGGGGCTGCTGCGCGAGCAGCTCGCGGCCCTGGGAGCCGCCCTGCCGGCACTGCTGGAGCAGGTGGAACTGCCCCTCGAGCCGGTGCTGGCCGCCATGGAGGCCACCGGAATCCGCATCGACTGCCCCTACCTGGCGGAGCTCTCCACGGAACTGGCCACCACCCTGGCGGACCTGGAGATCCGGGCCCGCGAGGCCGCCGGTGTGGACTTCAATCTCGCCTCCCCCAAACAGCTGGGCGAGCTGCTGTTCGACACCCTGGGGCTGGAGCGCAAGAAATCCCGCAAGACCAAGACCGGCTGGAGCACCGACGCCGCCGTGCTCGAAAAACTGGAACACGACCACCCGGTGGTGCCCTTGGTGCTGGAGCACCGCACCCTCAGCAAGCTGCGCAGCACCTATGTGGACGCCCTGCCGGCCCTGATGGAGCCGGAAACCGGACGGGTGCACACCGATTTCAACCAGGCCGTCACCGCCACCGGAAGGCTGAGCAGCAGCAATCCGAACCTTCAGAACATCCCCATCCGCACGGAGTTCTCCCGGCGGATCCGTAAGGCCTTCCTGCCTCAGGAGGGCTGGCTGCTGCTGAGTGCCGATTACTCCCAGATCGAGCTGCGCATCCTCACCCATCTCTCCGGCGAAGAGGTGCTGGTGCAGGCCTACAACGACGGCGACGATGTGCACGCCCTCACCGCCCGGCTGCTATTAGACAAGCAGGAGGTGAGCAGCGAGGAGCGGCGGCTGGGCAAGACGATCAACTTCGGCGTGATCTACGGCATGGGCGCCCAGCGGCTGGCGCGGGAGGCGGGACTCCCCCAGGCCCAGGCCAAGGAGTTCCTGAGCCGCTACAAGCAGCGCTATCCGAAGGTTTTCGCCTACCTGGAGTTGCAGGAGAGGCTGGCCCTAAGCCTTGGCTACGTAGAAACCATCCTCGGCCGGAGGCGCCCCTTTCACTTCGATCCCGGTGGTCTGGGCCGCCTGCTGGGCAAGGATCCCCTGGCGATCGACCTGGAGGCGGCCCGCCGGGGCGGCATGGAGGGCCAGCAGCTGCGTGCCGCGGCCAATGCGCCGATCCAGGGCTCCAGCGCCGACATCATCAAGCTCGCCATGGTGCACCTGCACCGCACCTTGCGGGACCAGGGCCAGCCCGCACGCCTCCTGCTGCAGGTCCACGATGAACTGGTGCTGGAGGTCGCCCCAGAAGCCCTGGAGGAGGTGCGCGACCTCACCCGCCACACGATGGAGCAAGCCGTGCTGCTGCGGGTGCCGCTGAAGGTGGAAACGGGGGTAGGTCCGAACTGGATGGAGGCCAAGTGAGCAGCGCGGGACTAGAGCCTCGCCGCCTATGGGATAATTCAAGCCAATCTGGAAATACGGAGAGCATGCCAATAGCCAAGGAGTTACCACTCCGCAAAGGGATCATCTTGGCCGGTGGCAGTGGCAGTCGGCTCGCTCCGCTCACCACTGCGGTGAGCAAGCAGCTGATGCCGGTGTACGACAAGCCGATGATCTATTACCCACTCAGCACACTGATGCTTGCAGGAATCCGCGATGTTCTGATCATCAGCACCCCCACCGACCAGAGCGCATTTCAACGGTTGCTGGGTGACGGCAGTGCCTGGGGAGTCAATCTCACCTACGCGATCCAACCCAGCCCGGATGGCCTGGCCCAGGCGTTCCTGATCGGCGAAGAGTTCCTGGCTGGTCACCCCGCCGCCCTGGTACTTGGGGACAACCTGTTCCACGGCCACGATCTGGTTCCCCAGCTGCAGTCCAGCTATGGCCTCACCAGTGGCGCCACCGTGTTTGCCTATCCCGTTCGAGATCCTGAGCGCTACGGCGTGGTGGAGTTCGCCCCCGATGGCCAAGTGCTGAGCATCGAGGAGAAACCCACCACACCCCGATCCCGCTATGCCGTGACCGGTCTGTACTTCTACGACGCCTCCGTGGTGGAACGGGCCCATCAGGTACAGCCCTCGCCCCGGGGGGAACTGGAGATCACCGACCTCAACCGCCTGTACCTCGAGGAGGGCCAGCTGCGGGTCGAGCTGATGGGGCGGGGCATGGCCTGGCTGGATACCGGCACCCCCGATTCGCTCCACGAGGCTGCCAGCTACATCCGCACCCTGGAACATCGCCAGGGGCTCAAGGTGGGCTGCCCCGAGGAGGTGGCCTGGCGGATGGGCTGGATCGATTCAGCCGCTCTGGAGCAGTTGGCGGGCCCGCTACGCAAGAGCGGCTACGGCAACTATCTGCTGCAACTGCTGGAGAAGCCCCATGCAAGTTGAACACCTCCCCCTGGATGGCCCCCTGCTGCTCACCCCCAAGGTGTTCGGGGACGATCGGGGCTACTTCCTCGAAAGCTGGAACCGACGAAACTTTGCTGAGGCCCTCGGCATCCCGGAGGCCGAGGTGCCCAGCTTCGTGCAAGACAATCAGTCGCGCTCCTGCCGGGGGGTGCTGCGGGGCCTTCACTACCAAGTCGCCCCGGAAGCCCAAGCCAAGCTGGTGCGCTGTGTGGCCGGCGAGATCTTCGATGTGGCAGTGGATCTGCGCCGCAATTCCCCCAGTTTCGGCCAATGGACAGGGGCTCGGCTGAGCGGCACCAACCACCGCCAACTGTGGGTGCCCGTGGGCTTCGCCCATGGGTTCCTCACCCTCAGCGACAACGCCGAGGTGCTCTACAAGACCGTGGGCTACTGGAACCGCGCCTGCGAGCGCTCCCTCCGCTGGAACGACCCAACTATCGGGATTGAATGGCCCTCCACCGGCATCGAACCCCTGCTGGCGGACAAGGATGCCGCCGCCCCCGGGCTCGCTGAAGCCTTGGCCGCCGGCGATGTCTTTGACAGTCATCTGCCATGAAGGTGCTGCTCACCGGCCGGGAGGGCCAGCTCGGCACCGCGCTTCAGGCCAGCCTTCCCGAGGGGGTGATCCTGATCGCCACCGGTCGCAGCGAGTTGGACCTCGCCGATCATGCGGCCTGCCGGCAAGCCGTGCGGGATCATCGCCCCGACTGGGTGCTCAATGCCGGGGCTTATACCGCCGTCGACCGGGCCGAGAGCGAGGCCGATCGGGCCATGGCCATCAACGCCGGAGCGCCCCAGGCCTTTGCAGAAGCCCTCCGGGACACGGGCGGCCGCTTGCTTCAGGTGAGCACCGATTTCGTGTTCAATGGCGCCCAGGGATCGCCTTACAGGCCGGATCAGGCGCTCGATCCACTGGGGGTCTACGGGGCCACCAAAGCGGCGGGCGAAACAGCCGCCCTGGCCCTTCCAGGAGCCCGGGTGCTGCGCACCAGCTGGGTGTATGGGCCAGTGGGCAAAAACTTCTGCCTCACGATGCTGCGGCTCCATGCCATGAAGGCCGCAGCGGGCGACCCCCTGGGCGTGGTGGCCGACCAAGTGGGCTGCCCGACGGCCACCCACACCCTGGCAGCCGCCTGCTGGCGGGCGATCGGGATCGGAACTGATGCCGATGGCCCGCGCATCCTGCACTGGAGCGATGCCGGCGCCTCCAGCTGGTACGACTTCGCTGTGGCGATCGGTGAACTGGGAGTCACCGCCGGCCTACTGGAGCGAGCAGCTGAGGTCAGCCCGCTCACCACGGCCGACTACCCGACCCCGGCCCAACGGCCCAGCTATTCACTGCTGGATTGCACTGCAAGCCGCCAGTCCCTCGCAATGGATCCAATCCACTGGCGTGCCTCCCTGGCCCAGGTCCTGGCCGAAGTCCCGCCAGTCACCCCCTAAGCGGGGCTGGCCCTGAGCGACGCCAGCCATTCCCCTTCACCAGCCCCAAGCAGCTACCGCTCTGCTTCAAACGCGCGAGTTTCCCTTCCCATGACCAACCCCGCCAACTCCCCTGACTCGCTTCCCGCCCTGCTCCAGGGGCGCCAAAGGATCCTGGTGACCGGCGGCGCTGGCTTCATCGGCGGCGCCATGGTCAGGCGGCTGCTGAGCGCGAGCAGCGCCACGGTGTTCAACCTTGACAAGATGGGGTACGCCAGCGACCTCACCGGCATCGAACGGTTGGCAGATGCAGCGGCTGAACGCCATAAGCTGCTAAGGGTGGATCTGGCCGATGGCGCCGCCACCGCCGAGGCGGTGCAGGCCGCCGATCCGGATCTGGTGCTGCACCTGGCCGCCGAAAGCCACGTGGACCGCTCGATCGATGGCCCCGGCGCCTTCATCGAAAGCAACGTGACCGGCACCTTCAACCTGCTCCAGGCGGTGCGCAGCCACTGGGAGGCCCTTCCGGCCGAACGCCAGACCGGCTTCCGCCTGCACCACATCAGCACCGATGAGGTGTTCGGCTCATTGGATGAAACGGGCCGCTTCTCGGAGACGACGCCGTACGACCCCCGCAGCCCCTATTCGGCAAGCAAGGCCGCCAGCGATCACTTGGTGAGCGCCTGGCACCACACCTACGGCCTGCCGGTGGTACTCACCAACTGCTCCAACAACTACGGCCCCTGGCAGTTCCCCGAGAAGCTCATCCCCGTGGTGATCCTCAAGGCGGCGGCCAGGGAGCCCATACCCCTCTACGGCGATGGCGCCAATGTGCGCGACTGGCTCTATGTGGAGGATCACGTGGACGCCCTACTGCTGGCGGCGACGCGGGGGGAGTTGGGCCGCAGCTACTGCGTCGGGGGCCATGGGGAGCGCACCAACAAGCAGGTGGTGGAAGCGATCTGCGCCCTGCTGGATCAGCGCCTGCCCGATCGCGCTCCCCACACCTCCCTGATCACCCCGGTCCGCGACCGTCCCGGCCACGACCGCCGCTATGCGATTGATCCCACCCGCATCAGCACCGAATTGGGCTGGCAGCCGCGCCACAACTTTGAGCAGGGTCTTGCCGCCACGGTGGATTGGTACCTCGCCAACCTCGACTGGTGTGAAACGGTGCGGCAGCGGGCGGGCTACGGCGGCGGTCGACTGGGCCAGGGCTGAGGGGATTCACCCCTGCTCGGCACGACAGTGGCGAAGGCGGAAGGGCCTGAGGCCCTGGACCGTAGCCCTAGCGATTCGGCTACGTCCTGACGCTCTCCCCTTCTACCCAGATCACGGGCTGAGCACGGGCTGGAGCCCTCGCAATGCTCCAAGCTCCCCAGGCCTTACGGTGCAACCGATCCGTCGCTAACCGGCCCCGGGCCGGCCCCCGCCTTGACCCTGCGGCTCACCAACACTCTCACCCGGGCCAAGGCCGACTTCGTGCCCCTCCGCGAGGGCAAGGTCTCGATCTACTGCTGCGGCGTCACGGTCTACGACCTCTGCCACCTCGGCCATGCCCGCAGTTACATCGTGTGGGATGTGTTGCGCCGCTACCTGATCTGGCTGGGCTATCAGGTGACCTTCGTGCAGAACTACACCGACATCGACGACAAGATCCTCGCCCGCGCCGCCGCCGAGGGCAGCTCAATGGAGACGGTGAGCGAACGCAACATCGAGGCCTTCGTGGCCGACATGGCCTCCCTCAACATCCTTCCCGCCACCAAAATGCCGCGGGCCACCCGCAGCCTCGATGCGATCCGCAGCCTGATCGGCGACCTTGAAGCCCGAGGGGCCGCCTATTCGGTGGATGGCGATGTCTATTTCGCCGTGCTCAAGCACCGCGATTACGGCAAACTCTCCGGCCGGGATCTAGCCGAGCAGCAGGACAACGCCTCCGGCCGCGTTGACAGCGCCGAGGAGGGCCGTAAGCACCATCCCTTCGATTTCGCCCTCTGGAAAGGAGCCAAGCCGGGCGAACCCAGCTTCCCATCGCCGTGGGGACCGGGCCGTCCCGGCTGGCACATCGAATGCTCGGCGATGGTGCGCGAGGAGTTGGGCGACACGATCGACATCCATCTTGGCGGCGCCGATCTGATCTTTCCCCACCACGAAAACGAGATCGCCCAGTCGGAAGCAGCCACCGGAAAAGAACTGGCGCGCTGGTGGCTGCACAACGGCATGGTGAATGTGGGCGGGGAGAAGATGAGCAAATCGCTCGGCAACTTCACCACCATCCGCGCCCTGCTCGAATCGGGCGTCAGCCCGATGACCCTGCGGCTGTTTGTGCTGCAGGCGCACTACCGCAAACCGCTCGATTTCACCGCCGCCGCCCTGGAGGCCGCCGCCACCGGCTGGAAGGGCCTGAATGCCGCCCTGGGAGTGGGCCGCACATTTGCACATCTGCTCCCCTGGAGCGAAAGCACGGCCGGCGATCTTGCCGCCCTTCCTGACGACCTGGCGGCCAGCAAGGGCCGATTCATCGCGGCCATGGACGATGACCTCAACACCGCCGCGGCCATGGGCGACCTGTTTGAGCTGGCGCGGCCCCTGCGGGCGCTCGCCAATCGCCTGCAACGTCGTGACATTCCCGGAGCGGCAGATCTGGCCCAGGGCGGGCGGTGGCGGTTACTGCTGGAGCTGGCGGGGGTGCTCGGGCTCGAACCCGAACAGCCAAGGCTCCCGTCGTTGCAGGGATTCAGAGGCGATCAAGCAACCAGCGGCGAGGCGACAACCAAGGCGAAGCCTGCAGCTTCATGGGGATGGAAAGCAACGGTTGTCCAATCGCCAACCCCCGTGGGGATCAGCGCCGAGGGCAGCCCTGGGGAAGACATCAGAGCCATGATCGAGCGGCGCAAGGCCGCCAAGGCCGTCCGCGACTTCGCCACGGCCGACCGGATCCGCGACGAGCTCAGGAGCCAGGGCATCGAGCTGATCGACCGCCCCGGCGGCAGCACCGAATGGCTGCGCCGCTGAGGGTTTCCGCTTCTTGGAGCCGCCCCAGGCAACACTGAGCCTCTGCCCCCTTCTGCCCCCGATGCCCTACCTGCCCAGTGGCTGCCATTGCCGCGGAGGGGCAGCAGTCCTGGACCACCGACGCATCGCCTGGATTCCCCGCTCCAGGGCAGAACGGACAGGAAATGACAAAGAAGTTGCCCAGCACCATGCCGGCCTCAAGCTCCCGGCGGCGCCTGCTGATCCCGCATCAAGGTCTCGATCTTGCGAATGCGCCTCAGCGTCGTCTCCCAGACCTCCAACTGAAAGGTACGGGCCCGGTCCCCCGCCGCCACGGCGGAACGGCATTCCGCCACCTGGGCTTCGAGATCACCGCCAGCCTCGAAGACATCCCAGAGCTGGCGTTCCAGCCGTGCCCGGTCGATGAAGTTCCAGCGCTGCAGCCAGGGGGGGAGGGCGGCCATCGGATCGGGCTATGAGATTGCGCCAGCCTTGCAGAAGCCCAAGGAGCCGCCGGTTGACCCTGGGGCCTGGGGCTGGGCTGAGGCGCGACCTTGCCCCGCCGCCGCCGGCCGGGCAAGCTGCCCGATAGGCCGGAGGAAAGTCGCTGAAGACCCCGATCAGACCTTCGTTGGACCTGCCGTGTCACGGTGGCTGGAGCTGCGGGTCACGGTGACCGTGCTGCGATCAATGGGTCTCTGGAGCTTGCGGAGATGGCCGCTGAAGTGCGGTGAGAAACTGGAGCCGCAAGTCCGCAAGCCCCGCCGTGAAAGCCCTGTCCGTGCTGGGGTCAACAGGCTCAATCGGCACCCAGACCCTGGAGATCGCCCTGGAGTTCCCTGAACGGTTCCGGGTGGTGGCCCTCACGGCCGGCAACAATCTCGACCTGCTTGTGAAGCAGATCGTGCGCCACCAGCCCGAGGCGGTGGCCCTGGCCCACCCGGAAAAGCTCGCCGAGCTGCGCGAGCGGCTTGAAGCCCTCGAATCCGGCCAACGGCCGTCACGGATGCCGGAGTTGCTGGGCGGCAGCGACGGCCTCTGCGCAGCCGCCGCCTGGGGCAGCGCCGATCTGGTGGTGAGCGGGATCGTGGGCTGCGCCGGCCTGCTGCCCACCCTGGCCGCGATCAACGCCGGCAAGGACATCGCCCTGGCCAACAAGGAAACCCTGATCGCCGCGGGGCCCGTGGTGCTGCCGGCCCTGGAGGCCAGCGGCAGCCGCTTGCTGCCCGCCGACTCGGAGCACTCCGCCCTGTTCCAGTGCCTGCAGGGCACCCCCTGGGCCGACACCGCCCGCCTCTCCACCGGCGTGCCCACCCCCGGCCTGCGCCGCATCCAGCTCACCGCCAGCGGCGGCGCCTTCCGCGACTGGCCCGCCGCCGACCTGGCCAAGGCCAGCGTGGCCGATGCCACCAGTCACCCCAACTGGAGCATGGGCCGCAAGATCACCGTGGATTCGGCCACCTTGATGAACAAAGGGCTCGAGGTGATCGAGGCCCACTACCTGTTCGGCCTCGATTACGACCACATCGAGATCGTGATCCACCCCCAGTCGATCATCCACTCGATGGTGGAGCTGGCCGATTCCTCCGTGCTGGCCCAGCTGGGCTGGCCGGACATGAAGCTACCGATCCTCTACTGCCTCAGCTGGCCCGAGCGGCTCGACACCCCCTGGCGCCGCCTCGATCTCACCGAAGTGGGCCAGCTCACCTTCCGCGCCCCCGACCGGGAGAAATACCCCTGCATGGAGCTGGCCTACGCCGCCGGCCGGGCGGGCGGCACGATGCCGGCGGCCCTGAACGCGGCCAACGAGCAGGCCGTGGCGCTGTTCCTGGAGGAGCGCATCCCCTTCCTCGCCATCCCCCACCTGATCGAGCGGATCTGCGACCGCCACCGCGTCGACCTCACCGCCAGCCCCTCGCTGACCGATGTGCTGGCGGTTGATGCCTGGGCCCGCCAGGCTGTGGAGGAAGCTGCAGCCCTGCCGGTGTGATCGCCCATCACCTGCTGCTCTGCGCCACCCCCAGCAAGGCCCTCTGCTGCCCTGATCCAAGCGTTGGCCAGACGAGCTGGGAAACCCTGAAGCGCCTGGTGCGGGAGTTGGACCTGGAGAAGCCCGAACGCCCAGGCGGCGTGGTGCTGCGCACCAAGGCCGACTGCCTACGCATCTGCGCAGCGGGCCCGGTGCTCTTGATCTGGCCGGAGGGGATTGTCTATGGCGGCGTCACGGCGGAGCGAATCGAGCGGATCGTGCACGAGCACGTGATTGGCGGACGCCCGATCGAGCCCTGGATCGTGAAACGGCTGTCTTTACACGCCTATTCTTAACCAGTAACTCCCTTACCCCCTGCTTCCTTGGATACCATTCAGGCGGCCTGAATTAGGGATAGGGCCAGGATCGGTTCGGGCTCTTCTGGTGGCTTGTTGATCCACACTTCTGTCGGCTGGCGCCAGCAGCAGGTGGATTGGCTCCATCGGCGGGGATACAGTTGACGGTCCTACTCGTGAACCAGGGCTGGCCACCCCAGCGCAGGCAGTTCGCAGCTGTGAGCAACAGCGGTGCTGGCAACCGGGTGATGGTGAGCCCCTGAACCAGGACTGACATCACGACACCCCTGCCACCGATTGGCTCGCGCTGCTGGCGGGATTTGATCAGTTCAGAGAGGGGCGCCACCGTGCTGAGCCTTGCGCCCGAGTCCCTCAATGCCGATCCGAGGGTGGAGCTGGCTTACGACGAAGGCGGCAGCGGCTGGTGGCCACTTTCCACCCTGAGGCAAGAAAGTGCGTAGAGACAAACACGACCAATGGCTGCGGCGAGGCGAGCAACCCCTATGGGGGGTGATGCTGTAGCTGGGCCAGCGCTCCTCCGATCGGGATGTGTGGCGGGAGAGCAACGAGCTCAACTTCGTGGAGGGCAGGGCCGCGGGCGACATGCAGTTCCTGCCGGTCTCCCCGGATTTCATCAGCAACTTCCATACATGAGTGAGGTGGGTGCGCGTCAGCACCCTCAGTTCTCCGGATCTGGCGGCGGGAGTCGTTGCAGTAGTGATGGCAGGAACAGCAGTGGCAGCGGCTCGGAAAGCCCCAGCAGAGGCCTGCTCTGGTCACGCCGCACATAAAGTGAATGCGAATATGGACGAGATTAGAAGAAAAAGGTATTAGAAAAAGTATTTCATTCAGCTGCCGGCGCCGGCGCAAATCGGTACCGGCAGCACGATCAGGAAGACGTTATACTGGGGTAGTTGACTTTGCCTGAGTAGGTGATGCCGCAGCTTTGAACTGATAGGTTAGGATCTAGGCAGGCTGGAACATCTAATCCAGTATAAATACGTACGTTTCGCTTCTCGGAAGCTTCCATGCCACTTTAAAGGACCTTTTTCGGTTGTATTCCTGTTTCCATGCTCCAAGGTCAAATCCCGGAAGCCTGCCTGATAATGAATGCTCGTCAACTATGACACAATTAAATGAGTTAGCCCGCATCCAGCTAGACGTATTTTGCGGATTTAAGAACGGTTTATAGTCTTTTCGCCACGCTTGATGGCCAATAGCTTTATAATTATCAGGGTCAATGAAGTTATCTCCAATCAACAGCGTATTTTTTTCATCTGGGGCAGCCTGTGCGTCACGACATTTGTATGACAAAAGAACGCTTTTCACCTTGAGGCTTTTGAGAGTTCTTGCGCTCATGTTTCTATATAGGGAAATTGAATGAAGACTTCGCTGAATTTCAAGAGCTCCAACTATTGCAACAGCTATGAAAGCGAAAAGCAGATAGTAGCGGTCTAGAAGAGATTTCCTAAGTCGAGGATTTAACACGCACTCAGCAAGGGCAGCAAACCCAAAGCAATTCAGAAGGGAGCTGCTCAAAATGAGATGCCTATTGCTGACAAAGGCAAGGCTAATAAAGGTAGTATTCATAACTCCGATGACGAAGATAGTAATTGCCACGCCTCGGGAGGCAATAAAGAAATGAGAATCTTTCATTGATGCCAAAAAAAGCACCGCAACGGATCCGAAAAATAAAATCATGGACAATCTGATTATCAAAAGAGATCCGCGAAAGTTAAGCAGCAAGTTTTTAAAGAACTCAAAGGGCTGATTATAAATCACACTGGATAGACTTTTGCATGCAGGGAACACATCCTTAACATTGGCCCAAGTTAATCCCGGAATATTCTTTCTCCAACCGATTGCAAGCGCGACGTTGCAGCCGTTTTCATTGTATAGAGGGTTGCCATGCACAAGCCATGAACCTACAAGCTGAGGGCTAGCGGCAACTATCCACCCGCCTATGAAGATTAGGAGATATCTGCCAAGCAGGGCAGATCTATCAATATGACTGTTATTTTTTTGCAACTGCAAAGACATGACCAGCAAGATTATGAGAAGAAGAAGCGAGAAAAGGAGCGAAAGTGAAGAATACCTCAAAAGGTATGAGAGCCCAGAAAAAGCACCGGCTGCAAGCAAAGTTTTTGCACTGCCCGTGCGTCGCCATGCCAAGAAAAAGGCTATTGACAGAAAGGCCATTGCTAGGGATGGCATATCACTGCTATGTCCCACTGACCAAGTAATGATTGAGGAATTCAAGGGAATTGACAGTGACCCTATAAAAGACGAGAGGAATCCAAAGCCGGTTCGTAGTATATAGAATGAAGCAATAGAAACAGCCAGCAGCGATATGAAGCTGATAACCGCTCCCGCGTAGTGCCAATTCTCCAAAAACGACAGCGCTCTCAGTGCCAATGGATATCCAAGAGGCCAAGCCCCTGTAGGGTCGTATGTAGCAGGATTGAGGGACAAACCTTTGGCTATTTCAATATATATAGAAAAATCGCTGCTAATAGGGTCCCTGTAGGCAAGTGATAGCTTAAAGACGATAGACGAGACCGCCGTCAGCACAGTAATGGCGCCAAGATTTAAAAGCAAGGCGCGGTTCTGACTAGTCTTGGTCATAGAAGTGTAGAGGCAAAGTTGATCGATAGGCCAATCTCTTGGCGACTACCCTGAGCCAGCATTACATCCTATCCCTAGCCTCTGGCTCAACGAGGATGTCAGCGTAGCCTCTGGGTCGAGAAAACCCTCGCATCTAATGCATTCTGAGATTCGGTGATAAGTCTTCTTAATGAGCCCTTCTGCCTGACTGGAACCTTTCGCTACATACAACCGTCCCCCAGTTGCTGCTACTTCCTCATCCAGCTGATTCAGCACCCCAAGCAGCCCAGGAACCGCCGCCGGCACATCAGCCGCCAAGGTCCAGCACGGAATCGGAAACGACAGCGGTGCCGGGTTGCTAGGGCCAAAACGCTTGAGCACCGTGAGGAAACTTGGTGCCCCTACCTTCCGCAACGCCTCCAGCATGCGCGGCACCAAGTGGGCCGCCTCATTGGGCACGGCGAACTGGTGCTGCAGGAACCCAGCCGGGCCATAGATCCGGTTCCAGTCCTGTACCCCATCAAGGGGATGGAAGAACGGAGCAATCGCCTGCAGCTCCCCGACCCGACGTTTGGTTGCTTTGCGATACCAAGCCTCATCGAACGCCCGCACCGTGAGCTTGTTCGGCAACCCACCCGGCAGGAACGGTGGTGGTGAGGCCAGGGCCATCGGGTCGTAGTGAAGGGGATCGGGCTGCTGAGCCTTTGGCAACGCTTCTGCGGGGGCGTGGTCGCCGCAGGTGAGCACACCCCGGCCCTTGGGATCGAGGCTGTCGACCCAGGCCACGCTGTAGCGGTATTTTGCGTCGGCTTCCACCATCGTGCCATCAGCGACTCCATATCCCGGTAGCGGGTGGTGTCCACGCTGATCAGCGAGCTGGTGATCGGGATCAGCGAGAAGGTCGCCTCCACGATCACGCCGGTCAGCCCGATGCCGCCAACGGTGGCCCAGAAAAACTCCGCCTCCTCGACGCTGCCACGGCCGTTGGGGGTGAGCTCCCGCAGGGTGCGCCTGTGCCATCAACCAGCAGCAGCCGCTGCACGTGGTTGCCAAAGCTGCCGTCCACGTGGTGATTCTTGCCGTGCCCATCGGCGGCAATCGCTCCGCCCACCGTGCCGCTGGCGGAATCCAGCTCGATCCGATCAAAGGCCGGCAGCTCGATCACAGTACCGTGTTTGAGCTGAGCGGCATCACCATAGGAGCGGCCGAGGCCCCTTGCGATCAATGAGCGCGGGGCGGGGCGCAGCGCACCAGATCCTGCAGCTGCCCCACGGAGCTGGGCTGCACCACTTGGGCGGTGACGGGGTTGGTGCGGCCCCCGCCGATCAGCGTTCTGGTTTCAGCCGTGGCGCCTGCAGGCAGGGGGTTGGACATAAGGCCCAGAGCTTGGAGGCGATGGAAGCAAGAAGAAAACGGATCAGCCGCATCAAAGGCAACCACCACCAGGGCAGGTATTCGCTGCCTCGCCGGTTAGGGCAGCGCAGCGGGTCGAGTGCCACCGACTCGGGGCTGGCGCAGAGGGCAGACGGTGGTTTACCCACATTCATTAGGGTAGCCATGAAGCCGGCCTTGATGATCCGCACCGCAAACGGCTTGCAGTGGCAGCGCAGCAGCAACCCCTCACACAACGCCGTGAGGGCAGCCTTGGCCACTCCGTAGGGGTAGTTGGAAGGCCGGCCACGATCGGCGGCGACTGAACTGAACACCCACAGCCTCCCGGGCAGGGCCAGCCGCTCTGGCGTCGCGATGGCGGTGAGCCAGGGGATCAGGCCGGCATAGCTTGCCGCTGTGATTCGCAGCAGTTCAGCGGCATCGGTGCGTGCCAGCTCAGCATCGCAGAGAGCCCGCGGTGATCAGATAGCAATTCTACTCACCCACCTGCACCGCCTTTGGCCGCTCTGGCGAGGCATCAGCGAGCAGGTCGGCCAAAGGCAGTGCTCACGTTCACCTAGAATACCATTTTAGCGGAAATACCAACCACTGGCTGGCCTGGCCATTGCGGGCCACCAGGTGGAAATGCCTGCAGCCTCGCTGGGGCAGCTCTCGACAGATGGCTTTGGCCACTTTACTGGATGCTTCCGAGCACAAGTGCTCTGCGAATCTGGGTCGGAAATGCAAATGTGATGGTTGCATGGATCCCCACCGCGTGGTATCATGAGGAAAAAAAATTTTGATTTGAATATTTCCCTAATAAATCAGCACAACCATCCGGCAAACTTAATTCATTCTGCGATGAAGAACTTAGCTATCATTGGCACAGGGATCACTGGATTGTCAACAGCGAATCTGCTTAAAAGCAAATTCGAGGTCACCCTTTTCGAAAAGTCAAGTAAGCCTGGGGGCTTAATAAAATGCGATCGGATTAACGATAATCTATTTCACCGTGTTGGTGGGCACGTCTTCAATTCAAGCAACCAACAGGTGCTCGATTGGTTCTGGGATTTTTTTGACCGCGAGAAAGAGTTCACAAAGGCTCAGCGTAACGCCAAGATTCTCTTGAATAACGAGATTCTAGGCTACCCCATTGAGAACCACTTCCATGAATTGGAGAGTTCAGTCGTTAGCAACATTATTGATGATTTACTGGCAATTGTCAAGAGTGAAGCCCCAAAAGTCCCTGGCGATTACCCACACTTTGAAGCTTTTCTAGTCGGAAACTTTGGCCCTACGCTTTATAATCTTTATTTCGAGCCTTATAATCGAAAGATTTGGAATGCTGACCTAGCCGAGGTCCCATTGGCTTGGCTAGAAGGCAAGTTGCCCATGCCAGAGCCAAAGCAGATCCTGTTAAGCAATATCCTCAAGCAGGAAGAAGGAGAAATGGTTCATAGCACCTTCTACTATCCCCTTGAAAATGGAAGTCAATTTATTGTGGATCGATTAGCGCAAGGCCTCGACATACGTCTCAACTCGCCTGTAACCCTGATTGAAGTGAAAAGCGAAAATCTCTCCGTGAATGGCGAGACCTTCGCAAAGGTTGTCTACACAGGTGATGTTCGTTGCTTGAAGAATATTCTTGTGGGTATAGATAGCCATATACTGAATATCCTTGACCGGGTAAACGACCTTCCCAGTAACGGCACAAGCAATGTTTTTTGTGAATGTGATCCGACAGATACATCCTGGCTTTACCTGTCCGACCCAGGGCTCGCAGCCCATCGTATAATCTATACTGGAGCTTTTGCCAAGAGCAATAATCGCGGTTCAGATCGAATGACATGCGTGGTTGAGTTTTCTGGAAGCCATGAGGAAAGTTTTATGGCCAAACAGCTTAAGTTGCTGCCTGGCAACCTTAAACCGCTTGCTTTCAACTACGAACCAAACAGTTATGTACTGCAAAAGCCTGACTCTCGCCAACTAATCAAGGAATTAAAAGAAGCATTGCTGACAATTGGCATAAGATTGGTTGGGCGCTTCGCTGAATGGGAGTATTACAATATGGACAAGGCCATCGAGGCTGCAATGGGCGCCAGCCAAGATATCCTTAACCTGCAGCTGTCACCTTTCTAGTCTGCCTCATTATGTATTACAAAAATTGGGCAATTGTTGTTCCCATGGCAAATGAGGAAAAGGATTTTGATGCCTTTATCAAGGCTGTCTTATTCGTTATTGATGAACTTAAGCCAGGTCAATTCTATTTCATCGTAGACAATGCTAGCCAAGATCGCACCTTGGAACTATGTCAAGAACTTTCATCACGAGATCCGCGCTTCACAACGATTTGGTCCCCTGAGAATCGGAACGTGGTCGACGCCTACATCAAGGGTTTGCGTGTCGCCTATGAGAAGGGCCACGACATCATCATTGAAATGGATGCTGGCCTCTCGCACGATCCCCGGGCTATCCCTATGTTCCTAAGAGTGTTGAATGAAGGTAATGATTGCGCTTTTGGCAGTCGCTTTATAAATGGTGGCAGCATGGGAGACAGTCCCATACCTCGTCGCATCCTAAGCGGAACAGGTACGATGCTGGCTCGCTTGCTTCTAGGTGCCAAACTGAAGGATATGACGAGTGGCTATCAGGGGTTTCATCGGGACATTGTTGCTATGATTATTAGTCATAAATTTCGTGCAACAGGTCACTTTTATCAAACCGAACTCCGCTACATGCTTCGCTCTAAGAAGATCTTCGAAGTCCCTATTCACTATTCGGCACCTTCCCCACGCGTCTCGCCAAAGTCCATCCAAAATTCAGTTTCCTGCCTGTTGATTCTTACTGTAAAGCGTCTCACGGGGAAAGCAGAAAGTTTTTGAGTGGAGGAGGGCTACAAATCCTTACAGTAGGCGCTACATGGGGCCTCCTGAAGAAGACGTGACCGCCTGCAACACAATGTATGTTAGCAGTCTATGGCGATAGAATGTTTGCGAATGGGCCCAATTGCGCCAAAAAGCCGCTCAGGGTTTTCCACATGTACCGACGTGAGCATCGCGACCAGCTCTCGTTTGAAGTCTTTTTCCTGCCGTTTGGTGGAAAACTCTCTGGTGAAAACCGCTGGATCAAGCTGGCCGAGATGATCCCATGGAATGAACTTGAAAATGACTATGCAGCCCAGTTCTGCAAGGGGTTTGGTGCTCCGGCAAAGCCCTTTCGCATGGCGCTGGGGGCGTTGATCATCAAAGCCCGCATGGGGCTCACGGATGAAGAACTTGTTGAGCAGATCAAAGAGAATCTCTATCTCCAATACTTCATTGGCCTGGAAGCCTTTGAGTACTCGCCTCCCTTTGACCCATCGATGATGGTGTACTTCCGGAAACGACTACCGGAATCAGTAGTGAATGACTGTAACGAACGAATTGTTCGTTACGGGCTAAGCGTGATCAGTTCTTCTGCAACGGATGACCATGACAACAACAATAGCCATGGAAGTGGAACCTACCGCGCAGGCGATCAGCAGATTGAACCTGAAACGACTGGGCCCAATCAGGGCTCATTGCTGATAGACGCGACATGTGTTCCTGCGGATATTCGTTATCCAATCGATCTCTCGCTTCTCAATGAAGCCCGAGAGTTGACCGAGACACTAATCGATGCGATGCATTCACATCTCAGAGAACCCTTTGACCCTAAGCCACGCACACACCGTAAGCAAGCCAGTCAGCAGTTTCTGGCAGTGGCAAAGAAGCAGCGACCCCGAATCAACATGATCCGCAAGACGATCAAGCAACAGCTTGGTCATCTCAAGCGCAATCTGGCCAGCATTGATGCCCTGACCGCTTGTGGCGCAAGCCTTCTGGCGGCTGGGCAATATACCTATCAGAAGCTCTTGGTTGCCACTGAGATGGTCCGACAACAGAACATTCTTTACCACCCTTAAATCCGATGTATCCCTGATCATATCGTCAGCCTCTGCCAAGCCCATATCAGGCCGATTGTTCGCGATAAGGCGAGGTGTAACGTAGAGTTTGGCGCCAAGATCTCGATCTCCGTCACTGGAGAAGGATTCACCTTCCTCGATCGATTGAGTTTCGATCCATACAATGAAGGAGAAGACCTGAAAGCTCAGGCGCGAGCTTATCGCCGCAGATATTGCTACTACCCGAAGGTGATCTGTGCTGATCATTTTTACCGCATAAGGTCGAATCGGGCTTTCTGTCAACGTCACGGTATTCGCTTGAGTGGTCCACGTCTAGGTCGCCCCAAGAAGGATCCAGAGATGGTGGCCGCAGAGAAGCAGCAGTTCGTCGATGACCGAAGACAACGCAACGCCGTTGAAAGCAAGATCGGCCAGGGCAAACGCCGCTACTGATTAGGCTTGATCCGTGAGAAGCTCGCGGCAACTCAGGGTTCATCGATCGATATGAATATCCTGGTCATGAATCTCCAGAAGCTGCTGGAGCTTCTTTTTGTCTTTTATGTTTTCCTGTGGGAGTTATTGGTCTCCACTCTGGGCCTCCAGAGAGCGAATAAGGAGGGCCTGAGCTATCAACTGACTGCAGCGCGAGGATCGCACAGCGACTACTCGGCTCATCCAGTTCTGCTGCTATTTCTCTGGGACTCGCTTTCTCAGGAAGCCCTACATGTTTTGCACCCCAGGCTTGCTCCATCCTCCAGAAACCAAGGGATTCGGATGAAATGCTGGCCTGCTAGCTTCTCCGTCCTCTAATCACGGGGGATTCATAGTACCAATCAACCAGATTCTCCCAACGTGAGCGTGCGCGTGCCAGGAAGCCCCATTGATGCCCTGATCGCTGACGGGGCAGCCCTTTCAGCTCTCAAGAAGCATTGGTGGCATAAGCTCCTCGCTTGCTGTGAGCTCCACCGGCAGCAACCATTCTGCTCCACAGCATGACAAGGTCCATCCCTGATCGCCTTGCCAATTCGGTGCAGCGGCAGGTACGGCCCATTGTTCGAGGAAAGACGAGGGAGGTCTGCTGTTGAATGACGAAAGATGGAACGACTGGCTATTCACAGCATAGACGTGGCCTTGGCCTTCGTAAGCCCAGCTCAGACGTCCGTTACGACATGATATGACGTCGGCCGTTTTTCAGGAGTCCCTAGTTTGAGCAGGCTTCCATCCCCACAGGCAAATAATTCCCAATGCGGTGGCAAACCAAAGTGTCATTAGCCGGATCAGCAAAGTTGCTGGTATGGCCGCATCCACCTGGGCCCCCTGCAAGGTCAGCAAGCCAACTGTGCCCGCCTCAGTTGTGCCGAGTCCGCCTGGCATCATGCTCAGGGCACCGAGCAACCCGGCAGTTGTGTGGGCGAGGATGGCGCCGGTGATGCCAACGTCATCAATATGCATCGCTTCCAGCAGTATCCATAGGCAGACACCTTCCATACTCCAGGCCATCACACCGATCAGGGTGCATGGCAGCAGGACAGCAGGCTTCAGCAGCTGCCGAAGTGCCATCAGACTTTCTCCACCGGCGCTGGAGAGTTTACGCGGCAGAATCCGCCTGACAAGGTTAAGGATTAGCTTTTTTGCCCAAGAGGTTCGCAACATCAGCCAACCAGCGGAAACGACTGCGACGCTCAGAGTCAAAGGTACAGCCACCGGCAAGCCCCAGCGCAGTATCAGTGGCATGTTGATTAGCAGTAAGAACAACACTGCTAACAAATCGGTTAGTCGCTCTACCACAAGCGCGATCAACGAGTGTGGCACCGGCACTCCATAGTCCCTAAGGAGCAAGGAACGAATAGCCTCTCCTGTTTTCCCAGGGGTTGCGGTGAACGCATAGGAACCCATCCAGATTCGGGCGTCAGCCTGCATAGGTGGATGCTGGTTAACCGCATGGAGGAGCCGCCGCCAACGACTGAAGCGCACCCCATAGCTCAACAGGACCAGAAGCAATCCGAGGCCTATGGATGGCCACAGGGTCTGCAACAAGGGCAACAGTTGCGCGCCCTGGCTCCACATCCCAAGCAGCCCGTAGGCCAGGAGGGCCAGAGCCGCCACTGGCAGGAGAGAACCAAAGGAAAGTGCCGGATAGGGATTTGGTTGATTGAGGAAGCTTCGATAGTGAGGGGTATTGGCAGCATGGAGGAGTTCCTTGTCCCCCCTGCTGTCGCCGTAGGCCTCGCTCAACAGCCCTTCCAGCGGGCCCAGGTGCTCGGTGAGGCGCCGCACCTTCTCCGGGCCATCGCAGTTCGGGCTGGCCAAGCGGGGCTTCCACTTCCCTTGCTCCTGCTCTAGTTCGGTGCAGACCAGCTCCACCCCAAGCCAGTCTGCCAAGGGCTGAAGCAACAACCTGGGCGAGGCCGAGCAGAGCAGCACCCGATCACCGCGTTGCTGGTGCCAGCGCAGCCGCTGCAGTGCCTCGGGCTTGAGCTGGGCCTGAAGCTCAGGCAGCAACCAGTTCGCTCGTCCCTGGGCCTCGGCCCGGTTCACCACGTCACAAATGCCAAAGGCAGCGATCCTCTGCTGCTTGAACTTCCCGGTGGACACCAACCGCACCTGCCAGCCAATCAGCCAAGGCAGGCAGGCCAGCGCGGTTTGCAGCTGACCTACGGGCCCTTTTGTCCGGCGAGCGGCCAGCCACAGGCAATCTCCCCGCAACAGGGTTCCGTCGACATCAAACACCGCAACTCGCCGATCATCCGCCGCCTGTCCCATCAGCTGGCACGGCTCAGCAGACCGATCACCGCCGTGGTTACCAACCAGCCCGCCAGGGTGAGCTGGTTGCCCCGGTCGCCCAGCAGGATCTCCTCCGGCTTTTCGCTGGTGCGATCTGGATCAATGCTGAGCCAACGCCCCGCTTCCGCCGGGGCATTCAACAGCTGGTAACGAAAAATACCCACCAGCACGAACGGCACCCTCAGCTGCATCTAGTTGGTGTGGGCGGCGTTCAAGGCGGACACCCGCTGGCCAGAGGGCATAGGAGACAAACGCTGGTGGCCACCAAGATATCCAGCCGCAGCAGCAGCGGTAGTGAGTAGCGGTCCAGAACTTTGAGGGTGATCACGCCCCGATCCTACGCAACCCGCAGCTCCGCCTTGCGCTTCTCGATCGCCAGGAACTGGGCCAAAAGGCCCACCGTGAGCAGGAACCAGGGCGATGGCGTCAGCATCGCCGCCACCGCAACGGCAATCGCCCGCAGCAGAAAACCCGACGCAATGCAGAACAGATCAAGCAGCGTCTGGCGCTTGAGCTGGAGGCAATAGCCCACCTGGATCAGCCCATAGCGCCGCACCACTCCCGCCAGGGCGGGCGTTATCCAGGCCGCGAGGGTCAGGCTCAGTACTGACAACAAGGCTGCTGTGGCGAGGGCCGCCGGCACACTCACCAGGCCCGTTGCGATCGGTCGGTATCATTTGCTGGGATGGGCCCTGTCGGCCGCCACATCCAGGCAGTCATTCAGCAGGTAGATCGAACTGGAGATCAGGCAGAACGCAACCAGCGCACCCGCAGCCGGCAGCCAGACCGCCGCTTCAAATCGAAAGGCAAACAAGGGGGCGGCGAACACCAGCAGGTTTTTGGTCCACTGACGGGGCCGACACGACGCCAACAGACAGGGGAGGGAGCCAGGGAGGCCAGACACTATGAATATTAATGAAGATTCTGATTTCCACATCTCATCACAACGGCCCATGGGTTCTGACTTGGATCGTGTCGAAGAGTGGAGAGGAGTTCCCTCCGAACCTTGAATGAAGTCAATGGAGGCAAAAGGCCTGCTCCCAACCCCTCGCCTCCTGATCCAGCTCCAGCACGGTGGTAAAGGGAATCAAGCAGCCCCAGCACCCAAAGGGCACCGAAGTAGGCGGCCCTGGAGGTGCCGGCCTTTCCATGATCCACTTCGGCCACCCTGGATCGGGTCACATCGATCGATTCGGCCAAGGCCGGCAATCGAAAAGCACACCTCGCCTGATAGCAACATCGACCCTCAGACCCCCACCTTCTCCTTCGCCCCGGCTGCGGCTTTGCCCACCCCAAGGCTGCGCAGCTCACTGAGCAGCCCATTCAGCACCGCCTTGGCATCGCCGAACACCATGGCGGTCTGGGGCAGTTCGAACAGGGCGTTGGCAATGCCGGCGTAGCCGGCGCCGAGGCTGCGCTTCACCACGAACACCTGGCGGGCCTGGTCCACCTCCAGCACAGGCATACCGTAGAGGGGGCTGGAGGGATCGCTCTTGGCATCGGGGTTCACCACATCGTTGGCACCGAGCACGATCACTACATCGGTGCGAGGAAATTCGGGGTTAATGATGTCCATCTCCACCAGTTGCTCGTAGGGCACATCGGCCTCGGCCAAGAGCACATTCATGTGGCCAGGCATGCGACCCGCCACCGGATGGATGGCGTAGCTCACTTCCACCCCATGGGCTTCCAGCAGTTTGGCCAGTTCCCGCAGGGCGTGCTGGGCCTGGGCCACGGCTAGGCCGTAGCCGGGCACAAACACCACCCGCTCGGCCTGCTCCAGGGCCATGGCGCACTCCTCGGGGCTGCAGCTGGTAATGCGGGTATACCCCGCCTCGCTGCCTCCACCACCGACAGAACCGCCAGCCGTCCCCAGGGCTCCGCCGAACAACACGCTCACCAGGGAGCGGTTCATGGCGGTGCACATCACCTGGGTAAGAATCAGGCCCGCTGCACCCACCATGGCGCCCGCCACGATCAGCAGCTGGCTGCCCACCACGAAGCCGGCTGCAGCCGCGGCCACGCCGGAATAGGAGTTGAGCAGCGAGATCACCACCGGCATGTCGGCGCCGCCGATCGGCAGGGTCACGCCGATGCCCAGCAGGGCGGAGGCGCCCACCAGCAGCCAGAGGGGCCAGCCGGCCGGATGGGCCGGGAGCTGGAGGCCGCCCAGCAGGCAAAGCAGGGCCAGGCCGATGTTCACGCCGTGGCGCAGGGAGCTCTGGGTCCAGGCGGGGGTATCCAGCCAGCCCTGCAGCTTGGCCATGGCCACGATCGAGCCGCTGAAGGTGATCGCCCCCACGAACACCGAGATCGCGATCGACACCAGCTCCACCATCCCGGAATCCTGAGAGGCGAAGAGGGCCACCCCCACGGCCACGAGCAGCGATGCCATGCCGCCGCAGCCGTTGAAGAGGGCCACCACCTCCGGCATGGCGGTCATCGGCACCCGCTGGGCAGTGAGCACCCCGGCCAGGCCACCCAGGGCCGAACCCACGGCGATCCAGAGCCAGGTGATCGGCGAAGGCTGCAACTGAATCAGCAGACCCACCACGGCCAGGCCCATCGCCAGGGCCGCCAGGCCGTTAGCGGTGCGGGCGGAGCGCACCTTGGAAAGGCCCTTGAGGCCCAGAGCCAGCAGCAGCACCGCCACCAGGTCGATGGCATCGGTGAACAGATCAATCGAAAGGAAGTTCACGGCAGAAGCGGATCAACCGCACAGATCAGGAATGGAGTGAAGACAACGGAACTGGGCCCAAGCCCAGGGCGGAGTGCCTTGATGAAGCGGAACGAAGGGCAGCCACCGAAGCCGCGATCGAGGCATTGGCAGGCGTTAGATCTGGGGCTGGCTAAAGAACAGTCCCAGGACCGGTGACAAGGGAAGGGCCACCAACCTCCGCTCCATCAGCGACGCCGGAACATCGCCAGCATCCGGTCGGTCACCAGAAAGCCACCCACCACGTTGTAAAGGGCGAAGCCCAGGGAGAGGGCCCCGATCGCCAGCAGGGCGGGGTTACCCGCGGCCTGGCTGAGCAGGGTGAGCGAGGCGAGCATGGTGATGCCACTAATGGCGTTGGCCCCCGACATCAGGGGGGTGTGCAGGGTGGGAGGCACCTTGCCGATCAGTTCAAGCCCGAGGAGGCTGCCGAGCAGCAGCACCCAGAGGGAATTGGAAAGGGAGCTCATCGCAGGCTGGGGGTCGGGGCGGATGGATTGGAGGGCTGGACGCCCCCCGTGAGAGCAGGCTCAGCGGCCGGAGACGTTGGGGCACCAGAGGCGGCGCTGGCCTGTTCGGCGCCGTAGACCACATCGCGACGGCGGCAGACGCCCTCGTGGGTGAGCAGGCAGCCCTCGAGAATCGGATCGGTGGGGTCGAGGCGGAAGCCCTCCTCGCCCAGCAGGTGCTCGATCAGGGCCGCCACATTGCGGGCATAGAGGGCGCTGGCGTGGTTGGCCACGCTGCTGGGCAGAGCCTCGGCCCCGATCAGCTTCACGCCCTTGCGCTCCACGGTGGCGCCGGGAACGGTGCCGAAGCAGTTACCGCCCTGGGCCACCGCCAGATCCACCACCACCGAACCCGGACGCATGCCATCAAGCATGGCCTCGCTGATGAGCCGGGGAGCCGTGCGACCCGGGACCTGGGCGGTGCAGATCACCATGTCGGCCAGGGCCAGCTGCTCGGCCAGCTGCATGCGCTGGGCCTCAAGGAAGGCCTCGGAGGCCTCCTTCGCGTACCCACCTGCTTCCGCCGGCCGATCCTCCAATTCGGGAGGATTGATGAATCGGCCCCCGAGGGATTCCACCTGTTCCTTCACGGCCGGCCGCACATCCGACACATACACCACCCCGCCCAGGCGGCGGGCCGTTGCCAGGGCCTGCAAACCGGCCACGCCGGCTCCGAGGATCAGCACCCGGGAAGGCTGAATCGTGCCGGCCGCCGTCATCAGCATCGGCACGTAGCGGTCCAGGGCGGCCGCCGCCAGCAGCACCGCCTTGTAGCCGGCGATGTTGGCCTGGGAGGAGAGCACATCCATGGCCTGGGCGCGGCTGATCCGGGGCAGCAGCTCGAGGGCGATGGCCGAGGCCCGGCAGCCGTTGAGGGTCTCGATGAGCCCGGTGGCGCCATAGGGAGCCAACAGGCCCACCACGAGGGTTCCCGGGCGGAGCTGCACCAGGGCCTCCGGCGCCGGAGGGGCCACGCAGAGCAGGCCCTCCACCGCGGACCAGGGCAGATCCTGGGCTGGATGGAGCTGGGCGCCAGCCTCGGCATACTCCGCATCCCGGAAACCGGCGGCAGCACCGGCCCCCTCTTCCAGATGCACCTCAGCACCGCGGCCGCTCAGGCGGCGAACGGTTTCGGGGGTGGCGGCCACCCGGGTCTCACCCGGAGCAAATTCCCGGGGAATCAGCAATCTCACCAAGGGCGCGGTCCTCCAAACCTTTCTTCCAGTTAGGGGCGCTGGGAGCTGGACGACAAGCTGCTCCCCTCCTATGTGCGGACTCCCCCATGCAGGACTGCGGCCAGAGGGAACTGCCGCCGGCAATCCCGATCCTTTTCTGAAGAACAGCGGGTCTATCCGTGGAGATGGCTAGTGCATGGATTCGTGTGCCCAGCTCCGATGGCCCTGACCGCCCTCGAATGTCCCGACAATGTTTGCCACAGCCACCACGGCGGCCACGCGGTGGCCCGGGAGGAGGTGGAACGCAACCTCAACGCCCACGGCGCCGACTGGTGCGAACGGGTGGCGGAGCGCATCTACGAAATCTCCGTTGACAGCTTCTGCCAGACCGTGATGCCCAACCTGCAGCAGCAGGGCTGGCAGCGGCGCCACCTGGACTGGGAATTCAAGCTCTCGGAAGAACCGGCCGAGGTGGAGCGCACCGTGGTCGACGGGGCGATCAACGCCATGGAGAGCTTCCTACGCAGCAACGAGGTGCAGCGCCTGTTCATCAAGGAACTGGTGCAGGGCACCTTTGCCGAGGCGACGCAGAACCCCCTGCGGAGCATGGGAATCCGCTATCTGATCGAGGATGAGCTGATGGGCTTCCTCAGGGATCGGCGCGAGGATCTGCTCGACCGGATGGCCGAACGGCTTCTGGAGGATGCCGCTGGTGATTTCGAGCGGGCTCGCCACTGCGCCTCCGCCGATCTCAATGAGGTGGAACACCTGCTGATGAACCACGCTGAAGCCCAACGCTGACAGATCCGGTGCCCCGTCCGATTGACGGGGCACCGCAGATCTACTCAGACCAAGCCTCAGAAGCGAAACCTTAGAATTCAAATGTCAGACCAAAGGAAGCAGTTCCTGCTCTAGACAACGCACTTGGGGTAGACAGCCTCTTTGGCGCAGCAGTCGCAGCCGCAGAATCATCGGATCGATGTCGCAGTAGAGGAGCCAGCAACGCTCCAGATGAAGCCTGGGGTGATCGATGGGGTCACGGGGCAGGGCCATGTCTGCAGGACCAATCGCCCAGGAGAGGGGTCTGGTCGGAAGCTAGAGACGCCGACCAGGAAACAAATGGGAAGGAATACTCAAACCATCCGGCCGGGTGCCGTCATCGTTGCCAACGGCCTTGGCAACGATGACGGCACCGGCCCATCCGAGCCCAGAATCGGACGATGGCCTCACCCTCCTTTGAACTGTTTTGCCGTGGCAAGCCTCCGGCCACAGCCGGACCGCCGGCGTTGCAGCCCCGGGATTGGCAACGGCAGTTGATCCAGCTGCTGAGGGTGCGCCTGCACGAGAGCGATTCGGCCCGCAGGGATGTGCTGGTGCATGCCGGCCCTGGAGCCGGCAAGACCCTCGGGGCCCTGCTGGGCTTCCAACGGATGCAGCGGGAGGGACACCTGGAGCGCCTGGTGGTGTTCTGCCACCGCAGCTCCATCGCCCGCCAGTGGCTCGCTGCCGCCCTGCGGCTGGGCCTGATGATCCGGGAGTGGGATGGGAGCCCGGAGCCTGGGCAGGGCGGCGCGGATCCGGATGGCTGGCTGCTCAGCTATCAGGGAGCAGCACGCCACCGCGAGCGGCTGCTGCGGGATCTGCCGGAGCGACTGGCTGGGGAACCGTGGCTGGCCATTGCCGATGAGGTGCACCACCTCGGTCTCGATCCGGAGGAACCCGAAGCGATGGGCTGGGGCCAGGTGTTCAGCGAACTCACCAGTCCAGCCCGACTGAGGCTGGGGCTCTCCGGCACCCCCTTCCGCGCCGATGCCCTGGCCTTCTGCGCGGCTCGCCGGATCCGGATGCGGGAATCAGGAACGATCGTGGAGCGGATCGTTCCCGATCTGTGCGTGGAACCCCATCGGCTGATCCAGGCCGGTGACGTGCGCCCCTTGGAATTTCGCTTTCAGGACGGCTGGGTGGAACATGGCCGCGGCCCCGCCGGGACGGAACGGCAAACCTCACCCCTGTCACAGGAAGCGCGGGAGAGTTGGCGGGCCCGCAACCTGCGTAGGGCCATCCGCCCAGGAGATGGGGGTGGCATTGCCCAGCGTCTGCTGATCCAGGCCCGCGGCCGACTGGAGCAGGTGAGGGCCCTCCATAGCGGAGCGGGGGGCCTGGTGATCGCCCGTGACATTCACCATGCCCGGCAGATTGCCGAGTGGCTGCGGGAGGAAGGCGAGGAGCCGGTTCTGGTCCACTCCCTTGATCCGGAGGCCTCAAACCGGCTCGCTTCCTTTCGCGGCGGGATCGGCCGCTGGTTGGTGAGCGTGGATATGTGCGCGGAGGGGTTTGATGCGCCGCGGCTCCGGGTGGTGGCCTACCTGAGCACCGTGGTGACCCGGAGCCGTTTCGTTCAAGCGATCACCAGGGCCGTGCGCCTGGAGGATGACCGCATGGGCGCGGAGGGCATCCCCCGGGACCCTTCCTATGTGTTTGCCCCAGCGGATCCACTTCTGATCGCCCATGCCCGCACCTGGGCCCGCAGCGAGCCCTATGTGATTCGCTCCCACGCGGCATCACCAGCCCCTGAGATGGGCGGCCCGGGAGCAGGCGGTGCGCAAACGCTGACCGCCCTGGCCGATGGGGCGGGTGCCGTGATCCACCTGGGGGGCCCGGAATTGCCTGCCTTCTTGGCCAAGCCTGCCAGATCTGACTACCACCGGCCAGCGCCAGGATTTACGACGTTGTGTCAACCAACACCAACGAATGCCTGGGACGCAGGGAAAGTACCTTGACTCGACGATCAGTGATGGACGCGGCTGTGCATCGCAGACTCACCGTTGCCGTGTGCTGGGCCATGGCTCGTCGTGCAGCCTTGGATGGTCAGGAGCGGTTCGAAGAGAGCTACGCCCTGAACGAAGAATTTCGGGAATGGTTGCTATGCCTGGAAGACAACCCCGAGCTACTGCGCGAGAGCGTGCTCATGGTTCCCTCCACTTTCCCCATGCAAGGCCGCCCCGAAACCGACGGTCTGCTTGAAATCTAAAGCAAATCCGCTGATTTCAGCCATCCCTGTCTTGGCTGCGCCCTCCTTCGCTGTGGGTACAAGTGCCTCCTTCCCTGTGGGCACAAGTGCCTCCTTCGAAGGGAAATCAACCCAGAGCCAGCGCCACCTCCCTAGGGTTAAGTCATAGTTGTTCCGCATTGGCGCCATGGGTGAGGCCCCTTCCAAGTCCGTTGAAACCGATGGCCCCCAGCGGACGCCGGTGGAGAACGTCGTGATTATCGGCTCGGGGCCGGCGGGCTACACCGCCGCCATCTACGCGGCCCGGGCCAACCTCAATCCCTTGCTGATCACCGGCTTCCAGGCCGGAGGCATCCCAGGGGGCCAGCTGATGACCACAACCCACGTGGAGAACTACCCCGGCTTCCCCGACGGCATCCTGGGACCGGAGCTGATGGACCGCATGAAGACCCAGTCCGTCCGCTGGGGGACTCATCTGGTTGAAGCCGATGCCGAACGGGTTGATCTCAGCGTGCGTCCGTTCCGCATCCACACCAGCGAAGCCCAGACCATCCACGCCCATACCCTCATCTTGGCGACTGGCGCCAGTGCGAACCGACTTCATCTGCCCCAGGAGGAGCGCTTCTGGAGCCGCGGGATCAGCGCCTGCGCCATCTGTGACGGCGCCACCCCCCAGTTTCGCCGCGAGGAACTGGCTGTCGTTGGGGGGGGTGATTCCGCCTGCGAGGAAGCGGTCTACCTCACCAAGTACGGAAGCCACGTGCATCTGATCGTGCGCGGTGATCGGCTTCGGGCCAGTGCAGCCATGGCCGATCGGGTGCTGGCCAATCCGGCGATCAGCTTGCATTGGAACCGCGAACTGGTGGATGTGGCGGGAGGAGGAGCGGCAGGCGATGCCGACTGGCTGGGCTCGATCATTCTGCGGGACCGAATCGGAGGCGGCACCGAGAACTTGCCCGTGCGGGGGCTGTTCTATGCCATCGGCCACACCCCCAACACCAGCCTGCTGCAGGGCCAGATCACCCTGGATGAGCGGGGGTACCTGGTCACCAGGCCCGGCCGACCCGAAACGGAGCTGGACGGAGTGTTCGCCGCCGGGGATGTGGCGGATGCGGAATGGCGCCAGGGCATCACCGCCGCAGCCAGTGGCTGCCAGGCGGCCCTCGCCGCCGAACGCTGGCTCAGCCACCACGCACTGGCGGTCACGGTGCGACGGGAGGAGGTGGAGCCGGCTCCTGCGGGCGAACCGATGCGTACCCTTGAGAGCGATGCCGACAACTACAACCCCGAGGCCCTCTGGCAGAAGGGGGCCTACGCCCTGCGCAAGCTCTACCACGACAGCCCGAAGCCGCTCCTGGTGGTCTACACCTCCCCGAGTTGTGGCCCGTGCCACGTGCTCAAGCCCCAACTCAAACGCGTGCTCCAAGAACTCGAAAGCCGCGCCCAGGGAGTGGAGATCGACATCGATGCCGATCCCGAGATCGCCCTGCAGGCTGGGGTGAGCGGGACCCCGACGGTGCAACTCTTCTTTGCCAAGGAGATGAAGCAGCAATGGCGAGGTGTGAAGCAGCGCCGTGAATTCCGTGAGGCCATCGAGGCCCTCACCCCCCAGGCCTGAGCGAGAAGCCTCTGATCAGCCTAAGTTCTATTCCTGACCAAGGCCGCGGGACTGATACCCGCCAGCCTGGGGCTTAAAGGCTCGAAAATTGGAGTCTTGATCCCTGGGGATCACTGGCGAGTTACCTGCCCTGAGGCTCCCGGCGGTCAGTGGCCGGTCCCCGCAGCGCCCCCCCCACAAGCCAGCCATCGGCCCGCCGCCGTGGGTCTCCAGACTCCGATCGAGCGGCTTCAGCGGCGCCTGGGCCCTCCGGGCCGGTTGCCGGCTGGCCGTGGGCCGGTGGCCCCGGCATTGCGCTCCCGGTAGGTGATTCTGCCCCGGGTGAGGTCGTAGGGGCTGATCTCCACCAGCACCTTGTCACCGGCTAGCAGCTTGATCCGGAACTTGGTGAGCTTGCCGGCGGCGCGACAGAGGCATTGGTGGCCAGCTGGCTGCTCCAGGGTCACCAGGTAGAAGCCGTTGCCCTGTTCCTTCTCGATCACGCCGGACGTTTCGATCATGCTGCGGTTGGTTGGGCCAATACGGGTGCCATTCGATAGCTTAGGCGCCTGGTGGCGGAAGCACGGACTCCTGGGGTGGGCTCTAGGGTCGCCACACTGACTCCGCTGCCCAGCCATGCTTCTGCCTCCGGTATCCATGGATCTGGGCCTGCTGCTCATCTCCATCGGCGTGGTGAACCTGTGGCGCTCCCGCAGCGGAAGCTGAACGATCAGACTGCGGGCGCTGCGCCAGCCACCCTTCTGTTCCACAAGCCGTACGGCGTGCTCAGCCAGTTCAGCCGTGAGCCCGGCAGTGCCTGGGGCTGCCTGGCCGACTGGATCGAGCAACGGGACGTGTACCCGGCGGGTCGCCTCGATGCCGACAGCGAAGGCTTGCTGCTGCTCACCGGCGATGGTCGGCTGCAACACCGACTCACCGACCCCCGCTGGGGCCATTGGCGCACCTACTGGGTCCAAGTGGAGGGGGAACCCGGCCAGACCAGCCTGAACGATCTGCGCCGGGGACTGGACATCCAGGGACGGAGAACCCTGCCGGCTCGCGCCGGAATCATCCTGGATCCCGTGCTGGGGGAACGGCAGCCACCGATCCGGCAACGACGCTCGATCCCGACAGCGTGGCTCGAGATCCAACTGCGGGAGGGACGCAACCGCCAGGTGCGCAAGATGACAGCGGCCGTGGGACTCCCCACCCTCCGGCTCGTGCGCGTGGCCATCGATCTTATGGATGGAGCCCATCCCCTCACCCTGGAGGGGCTGGCAGCGGGCCAATGGCGCTTCGTAAGCCGGGCTGAGGGACAACGACTTGAGGCGCTGATGGCGGGAGAGCCTCGTACGGGGTCCGGCCCGGAAACCCGGCCACGATTCAGGCCAGGGCGTCGCTGAGCTCGCGTACGGCCTGGAGTTGCCCGTAGTAGTAGTTCGCCCGGGCGCGGCGGTCGGCATCCTCGATCACATCGAGGGCATCGAACCCGAGACTCTGCCAGAGGTCATGGCCACAGGCCCGGCTCACCTCGCTCACCGCCTCCTGCTCAAGCAGACCGAGGCGTCGTTGAAGATTTTTGATCTGGGCAATGGCCATAGCCGGAAAACCCCGCAGCAAAACCAGTCAATAGTACAGACGAACTGCCAGACCTGGATCAGAAGGGAAGTTTCTTCTTGGCGTCCTTATCGAGATCAGCGTCCATCTCGCGCAGCCGCCGGAGGATGGTGTCGTAGTACTCCTTGAGATAGCTCTCCAGGGTGGTGGTTTCAGAGGGATCCAGGCCGAAGGCGGCATAGCTGGCCTCCATCGCGGCATCGAGCGGGCGACCACCGCCCACCACCTCGGCAAAGGAGAGGCGCTCGGCCACATTGAGACTGGCCTCAAAGAAGCCGGCCACCCCCTGCATGAGGCCCAGCAACTGGGGAGGCACCCGGAACACCCGGGCGGACTTGCCGCTGTACTTCTCACACAGCTGGGTGATTTCTCCCGTGATCCAGGCCCGGGGACCGACCATCGGAAAGGATCCACGCACCGTCTCCGGACGGGTGAGGGCCGCCACGGCAAAGCGGGCCGCGTCCTGGCTGTTCATGTAGGCGATCGGTGTCGGCACCCCGCTCACCCACACCGTCTGGTTCTCCAGCACCGGGATGGCGAACTGGCTGATCAGACCCTGCATGAAGGCGGCACCCCGCAGGATCGTGTAGTCGAGGTCGGAGGCCTCCAGCCACTGCTCGGTGCAGGCCTTGATGTCCATCAGCGGCACGGTGGGATGCTGTTCGGAGTCGAGAAGCGAGTGGAACACCACCCGCCGGACCCCGGCTCGCCGGCAGGCGGCGAAAAGGTTCTGCTTGCCGGTCCAGTCCACCGAATAGGTGCTGCCGCTGTCGGTGGCACGTGCGGTGGCAGCATCGATCACCGCCGCCTGACCTTCCAGTGCGTAATCGAGGCTGTCGGGTTCGAGCAGGTCACCACGGGTGAGCTCACATCCCCATTCCTGCAGGAACGAGGCCCTGCGGGGTGAACGCACCATGCAGCGCACCTCGTGGCCGGTCTCGAGGGCGCGACGGGCGATCTGACGGCCGAGGGTGCCTGTGGCGCCGACGATCAGAACCTGCATCCGCCTCTCTCCTGCAATTCTTCACAGCCGGCTGAGCCTAGGGGTGCGCAGGCGGCGGACGCGGCGGGCAGGGGGGAGGACCTCAGCAAGAGGGCGTGGAGCCTTAATCCTTCAGGAGCTTGAGCAGGAGGGCACCACCTGCCAGACCCACGGGGATCAGCACCCAGAACAGTGCAGCGGTGCCGAAGATTTCAGAGGCCATAGCCCGGAGGGGTGCAACGGCTTACCTGTTTAGCAGGCACCGGCTGTGCCATCCGCCTGCAGTCGCTCCCGGACCAAGCTGAGCGCTCCACGCTTCAAAGGGCAAGCCGCCGGCAGATCTCCAACAGCTCGGGCCAGGGAGCGTCGCTGCGGACCTGTGATGCCATGACACCACTAGCACTAGCGCCATGGCCAGCAGCCCGCAGGGCAGCCACCAGATCGGCCAGCCGCGGTGGCCCCCCCCCGAGGCGGCGGGCGATCTGATCGGTGGGCCAGCAGCGGGCCGGATACCCCGTATCGCCCTGCAACCGGGCCAGCAAGCGAGCCCCGTCTGCCCCGAGGGTGTGCGGGGATTGTTCCGCCTGGGAGGCCATTGAGGCCAGAACAGCGGCATCCTGCAGGGGCCCGATCCAGAGCGGACCGCTCACCGCCAGGGAACCACTGGAGCCACACAGGCAGGCTTGCCAGCGCCCGAGCGCCATCAGGCTCTGCACCTGCTGGTCACCGCAGCCGTGACAGTAGGCCACAAGCCCCAGCAGACCTTCCTCCCCGGGACCCGGCAATCGCTCGACCCCGACCGCCGTGCGGAAGGTGCGCCCCTCACTGAAGCTGAACAGGGGCCGGATCCCGCGCCCCTGGGCCCAGGCGGTCCGGGCCACCACCCCAAGCTGCAGGCGCAGGGCCAGCTCCCAGCTGGCCGGATGGGCACGAGCGGCGGCGCCAAACCGCCGCACCGCCGCTCGCCGGTCGTGACCGGTGGCGGAACGGCCATCGGTGCTGGCCAGGTAGAGAGCCCCTCCCAGGGACACCGCCTCCAGCGCAGCGGGCAGCAGATCCACGGGGGCCCCGAAGGCATCGAGATCCACCAACTCATGGTGATCCCGCCGCAGCGCCAGCTCGGCCAGCAGGTGCTGGGCGGTGCGGGCCGTGGCCACCACATCGACCCTGCCTGCCAAAGGAGCCAGGTTGGTGTGCAACAGCGGCAACCGGTCCGCATCGGCATCGTTAGCCCACACCGCCTCAACCGAACCCTCCAGGCCGTACCGGAGGCTGCGAATGCCACAACCCGCCATCAGATCCAGTACCCGCACAGCCCCCTTGGCCGCCAGGCTGCGGGCCAGCAGCACGCCCAAGTCCCGGGAGGGCCGCGAAGCGGTCCGGAAGAAACCGGCGCCGGTCTCCACCGCCGCGCGAGCTTCGCAATAGTGAGTGGAATCCGTCGTGGTGACTGCCGCCTGTGCTGCGTGCCTTCTCCCAGCCTGACTCCCCCTCCGCCCAGCCGGGGGCCGCGGAGACGCGACATGGCAGCGAATGGGGCCTTCACGCCACCTGGCACTGGCGTGGCCAGGCTTGCCACTGGCGACGCCTCGGCGGCCTCCACCAGCCGCCTCTGGTGCTGCTCCATGGATTCGGGGCCGGCAGCGGCCACTGGCGCCGCAATGCGGCGGTCCTTGCGGATGCCGGCTGGTGTGTCTATGGCCTCGACCTGCTGGGTTTCGGGGCCTCCAGCCAGGTGCCGCTACGACTCGACAACCGACTCTGGGCCAGACAGCTGGAGGCCTTCCTGCGGGAGGTGGTGCAGGGGCCGGCCGTGCTGGTGGGCCATTCCTTGGGGGGGCTGGTGGCCCTCACCTGCGGCGTGTTCTTCCCCCAGGTCGTGCGGGCGGTGGTGGCCGCCCCTCTGCCAGACCCAACCCTCCTGCTCGCGGACCCCCAGGCTCCCGCCGGCGCTCCGCCGCGGCGACCCTGGCGACGCCGGCTGCAACGGTTCGTGGTGACCTGGCTCTGCAGGCTTTTGCCCCTTGAAGTGCTGGTTCCCCTGCTGGCCCATTCACCCCTGCTCGATCTGGGCATCCAGGCGGCCTACCGGGATCCGGTGATCGGCGACGATGAACTCCACCGACTGATCGCCCGACCGGCCCGCCGGGCTGGGGCGGTGCGGGCGCTGCGGGCCATGAGCATCGCCATGGCGCTGCGGCCCCATGGCGCCACCGCACCCGCCCTGCTGCGACGGCTCCGGCATCCCTGCCTGCTGCTCTGGGGTGGGGACGACCGCCTGGTTCCGCTGGATGTGGGCCTGCAATGCCGACGCCTGCGGCCGGACCTGGCGCTGGAGGTGATCGATCAAGCGGGCCACTGCCCCCACGATGAGAGGCCTGATGCCTTTCACCGGGTGCTGATTCCCTGGCTAGAACGGCTGTAAGACGACTCGCCAGGGGTTAGGTGAGCGTCGCGGCGCTCGAGCGGGACGACGAAAGCGGACATCGCGGCGTACCGTTGGGCAAGGAATGGAAACGGTTCCCTGCCACCCCCGACGTGAATCCATGAAGCACACCCTCTCGGTGCTGGTCGAAGACGAATCGGGTGCCCTAAGCCGCATTTCTGGCCTTTTCGCCCGCCGCGGTTTCAATATCGAGAGTCTTGCCGTTGGACCTGCCGAACACCGTGGCATGTCGCGGCTCACGATGGTGGTGGAGGGCGACGACCGTACCCTTGAGCAGATGAGCAAACAGCTCAACAAGCTGGTGAACGTGCTAGGGGTGATCGACCTCTCCACCATCCCGGCCGTGGAGAGGGAGCTGATGCTGCTGAAGGTGGCGGCTCCGGCCGAGAATCGCAGCGCGATCTTCGATCTGGTGCAGGTGTTCCGGGCCAAGGTGGTGGATGTTGCCGACGATGCCCTCACCCTTGAGGTGGTGGGGGATCCGGGCAAACTGGTGGCCTTGGAACGGCTGCTGGAGCGGTTCGGGATTCTCGAGATCGCCAGAACCGGCAAAGTGGCTCTGGAAAGGGCCTCGGGAGTCAACACCGAGTGGCTGAAGGCTACGAGCTCCGAGAAACGGGTTCCGGCCTGAGGCAGGGGGCGATCCTCAGGCCCCGGTGGCCCCGGGACCTTCAGGAGCATTCAGCGATTGGGGTTCCCCTTCACCAGGGTTCCCCCTTCCAGCAGCCGGGCGGAGGTGATGCGATCACCCTGTTGGATGCGATCCACCACGTCCATCCCCTCAACCACCCGTCCGAAAACGGCATAACTGCCATCAAGCTCCGGCAGGGCCTCTAGGGCAAAGTAAAACTGGGCACTGGCCGAATTCGGATCGGCTGAGCGGGCCATGGCCACGGCACCCCGCTCGTGGGTCAGCCGGAGATTGCGGGCCTGGGTGGGTGAGGTCACCTTTTCGCCATAGCGCAACGGCGCCTCGGACTTGAAAGAGAGTTCAAGGGGAATAAAGCGGGCTTCCCCCGTGGCGGGATCCACAAAGCTGCCGGTTCCTAGCTGAGTGACAGGCGTTTTGGGGTCGGAACTCTGGGGATCACCCCCCTGAACCACAAAGGGAACGGGTTCCCGCACCACCCGGTGGAAGACTGTGCCGTTGTAAGTGCCCCTGTTCACGAGATCCACGAAATTGCCAGCCGTGAGGGGGGCATCCCGGCCATCGAGACGGATGCGTACCTCACCTTTGCTGGTCTGCAGGGCGACCAGGGCAGTGCCGCTCAGACAAGGCACGCTGGTTGTGCCACACCCGAGGTTCTGGCCTCCGGAATCGGCGGCACAGGCCCCGAGGGCCAGGGGGAGAAGCAGTAACCAGAAACCGGCGAGAGCACGGCCGACCTGGGGAAGAACGGTGGGCATCGAGAAAGGGTGATCAAACGAGGTCTTGGAAGGAATTCAGACCCCTTCAAGGGGAACACCCAAGAAGCGGGCCAGCTCAGCGCCGCTGCGCTCCAAGTCCGCCAAGGGCATTGGCTCACCCACGCGGGTGAGCGGGAGATCGCGGCGGCTTCGCACCCGCAGGGCCAGGCGTCGCTGGGGGCTGAGTCCATCGCGCACCTCCACTTTCACGGCCTGGATCTCGGCCAGGGGAATGGCCACCTCAATCAGCTGGCGGAAGCCCCGACGGCTGATCAACGCCTGGCCCCGGGCTCGATCGAAACGATTGCTGCCGGCACCCACGTCGATCAGGATCACCGTCCAGAGGTAGGTCGCGAGAAGAACTGCGGCGATTCCGTACAGACCCATCACCAGCCCCTGTGGGACCCAGGTGAGGTCGGCGGCATGGCCGATCGGCATAAGGTTGCGGCCCAGGCGACTGGAAGCACTGGTGAGCAGGAAGCCGATGCCGCCGATGCTCACGGCCGAGGCCACCAACAAGTTGGAGAGGCGGCGGGAACCCACAACGGCCAGGTCCATCACCGCTTCATCAGCGCTGGAAGGCCCTTGTGCCGAAGAAGGTTCGGAGCTGCCCTCACCGGGCTGGGGGGAATCGCCGGAAGCAAGGCCGCTGGATGCCATCGAAGGGAATCGGTTCATACGCAACAGCCATCCTGCCCCGGCCTGGGCACCCCTTGAGGGAACAATCAGAAGAAATACCTAAAAGCCTGAAACCAAGGGGTTTCAGGCCATGTAGAGCGGCCGCGTCAGCAGCGGCAACGTTGTTACCATCTCCCGGTATCCCACAGCCTCGCGGGTTTCCCGCACCGCTTCACCCATGACGATCGCTGCAGGGCGCTTGCCCCAGCGGGGATGGTTCGACGTCCTCGACGACTGGCTCAAGCGCGACCGCTTCGTTTTCGTTGGTTGGTCCGGGTTGCTGCTCTTCCCCACCGCCTATCTGGCGTTGGGCGGCTGGCTCACCGGCACCACCTTCGCCACCTCCTGGTACACCCACGGCATTGCCAGCTCTTATTTGGAGGGCTGCAATTTCCTCACCGCTGCCGTCAGCACCCCCGCTGACGCCATGGGCCACAGCCTTCTGCTTCTCTGGGGCCCCGAGGCCCAAGGCGATTTCGTGCGCTGGGTCCAGCTCGGCGGCCTCTGGCCTTTCGTGGCCCTGCACGGCGCCTTCGCCCTGATCGGCTTCATGCTGCGTCAGTTCGAGATCGCCCGCCTGGTGGGCATCCGCCCTTACAACGCCATCGCCTTCTCAGGTCCGATCGCGGTGTTCGTGAGCGTGTTCCTGATGTATCCCCTCGGCCAGAGCAGTTGGTTCTTCGCCCCCTCCTTCGGCGTGGCGGCAATCTTCCGCTTCCTGCTCTTCCTGCAGGGTTTCCACAACTGGACCCTCAACCCCTTCCACATGATGGGCGTGGCCGGCATCCTCGGCGGCGCTCTGCTGTGTGCCATCCACGGCGCCACGGTGGAGAACACCCTGTTTGAAGATTCCGAGCAGGCCAACACCTTCAAGGCGTTCGAGCCCACCCAGGAAGAAGAGACCTACTCGATGGTCACCGCCAACCGCTTCTGGAGCCAGATCTTCGGGATCGCCTTCTCCAACAAGCGCTGGCTGCACTTCTTCATGCTCTTCGTGCCGGTGATGGGTCTGTGGACCAGCAGCATCGGCATCATCGGCCTGGCCCTCAACCTGCGCGCCTACGACTTCGTGTCGCAGGAGATTCGCGCCGCTGAGGATCCAGAATTCGAGACCTTCTACACCAAGAACATTCTCTTGAATGAAGGTCTGCGCGCCTGGATGGCCCCCGCCGACCAGCCTCACGAAAACTTCGTCTTCCCTGAAGAGGTTCTGCCCCG
>Ga0208360_1000035_pt1 | contig 57736 bp, 56 predicted proteins | sample LakMenE27Jul10ns_FD_150739 | JGI IMG/M metagenome (GOLD analysis project Ga0208360, IMG submission 150739) | Freshwater microbial communities from Lake Mendota, WI - 27JUL2010 deep hole epilimnion ns (SPAdes) | ecosystem: Environmental > Aquatic > Freshwater > Lake > Epilimnion/Euphotic zone ...
TGGCGTGATCTCGGAAAAGAATATCCTTAGCGATAGCGATGGGATCATCACCTTTCGCATCAAAGACAACGAGGAGCAGGAGGTGATTCAAAGGCTCTCCGGTGCAGAGTTCCTCTGGCGCTTGCTGCTTCATGTGCTGCCAAAACGATTCAGACGAGTCCGAGACTTTGGTCTATTGCATGGCAACGCCAAAAGGATCATCCAGATCAGTCAGCTTGTGCTTTGCGTCAGGCTGCCGTGGCCTACGCCGCCAAGGGAACAAACGCCAATGCTTTGCCCCCGCTGCGGAGGAATCCTGCAGCTATTGATGGTTAGGCAGCGCGGGGAGATCCCGATTCTTTGCTAAGTGTCATAGGGCTGAAACTCATAGATCACTACCTTTTGCCGCACCACTAGCACAGGCAGATCTGAGGGATCTCGCCTGATGGGCTTGGGTTGTGCCTAAAATGCCTGCATGATGTTCTCAGACGCCTATGCTGCGCGGCATCAAGTATTTCTACCTACATGAAAGACTAAGCCGGCCTTAAAAGAGGCTCGATCTTTCTCCTGTCTTGAAAGGCCCCAGCGGTGCGGGGCTTGTCCAACATCGGATAGATCGTGGCTTCGCACGATCTATCCATGCCGTTATGCCTCCTGCGCCAAGGCATCATCAAGGCAACTCACTGGAAGAAGACCTATAGTCATCGAAAGTTAAGGCGAGGACTGGCAGTGCAAGGCGAAGATCTCAGCCCTCCCATTGACCCACCCGTCACTAATACCCCTCAGCCGAAGAACTCAAGCAATCCATCACAGCCTTCTCAGGCAGAGAAAGCAGCAAAGCCTCTCTCTACGAGCAAGAAAGCCAAGGCAGCCAAACAGGCAGAAATACTGGACGCGCTTCTATTCGTAGACACAAACGTATTGCTTGATTTCTATCGGATTAGAAACAGTGATATCAGTATTGAATACCTGAAGCAGCTTGAGGTATGCAAAGATCGCCTAATCATCACTTCTCAAGTTGAAATGGAATACAAGAAGCACAGGCAAGAGGCCATCATTGAGTCGCTTAACAGTTTTGGCTCACCGGATTGGAACAAACTTAGCGGGCCAGCCATTGTTGCCGGCCTTCAGGCAATGAAGATGATTAGAAAGCAGAAGGAAGAAATAACAAAGCAACAAAAAAGGGTTAACGAGAAAATCCAGAAGATACTAGAGAATCCAACGAATAACGATCCTGTATATCAGTGCTTGCAACTCCTATTCAGGCATAAATCGAACTACAACCTGTCACGAGATAAAGACATGCGGTTCAAAATTAGAAACCTAGCAAAGAAAAGGTTCGTACTTGGCTACCCACCTCGAAAAAACAATGATACATCAATCGGTGATTCGGTAAATTGGGAATGGATTGTTCAATGCGCCATGGATAGCGGCAAGCACATTGTAATCGTCACCAGAGACAAGGATTACGGGCCAATCTACAAAGGCAATTCCTTTCTCAATGATTGGCTTCGCCAAGAATTTTCAGAACGCGTAAGCCGAACAAGGAAGATTATTCTGACTGACAAGCTGTCAATGGCTCTGAGAATGGTGCATGCCGCTGTTACCAAAGAGATGGAAGAAGAAGAGGATCGGATCATTGCCGAAGTGATCGACGGTTTTTCTGAATCGCCTGCCGATGAGGCATAACATTGGCTTGGAGGCCGACAACCCTACGGGTTGCGGCTCAAGCCAGCGTTACGAGCACAGTCGTTGATCAGGTACGTTGCCGGGAACACGCCGCAATAGAAATTGCGGCCCCGATTGAGCCAGCATTAAGAACTGGTTCATACCAACTGGCTCATACAAACATGTGCTGACTGCCAATCCCGCCTTCAGCGTATTAATTACAAATCATAACCCAAGTAACATCAGTCCAGGTGAAACCATTGAGACTAGACCCTGGTCATCAGCGATGCGGGGTCAAGGGCATGGTTGAAAGCGGCAGCATGGGTGATGGCGTTTGCCAAGATGCCACCATCGTTTACGCCAAGATTCATCCCTCCATCGGCATTGCCCGGGTTGGCAATTCGCGGGAGCCTGACGGCTTTTATATCGGCCCCCAGGTGGTGGATCCGGCGCCCCTGCCAGCCGCGAACTATCGCGACAGCACTGGCGCCCTGAAGCGGGAGGTGGCCCAATTCCGCATCTACGGCTACGACGGTGCTGGCCGCGTGGTGCGCGAGCTGTGCATGGATGCAGACACGGAGATCTGCTGGACTGTTGAACTCGCCAACCACAAGGCCGCCTGGTACAACTTCGAGCTTGCCCTCGACATCCCTGAGGCCGCTGCCGCGCCTCCCTCCACCCGCCGCAACGCTTCCGTCAAAGTCCGCTCCAGTCTGGCGATCACACCGGGGCCGCGCAGCATTGATGCTCCGGGCGCCATGGGCGACGCCTTCGCATTCACTGGCGGCACTTGTTTCGGCATTTCAGTGCCCCTCGGGGAGCTGCGCACCGATGATTGCGGCCGCCTGCAGGTGTTCGGCGGCCACGGAAAATCGGCCTCCTATAACAACAAACCACCCACAACCTTCGCCAATAATGACGGCTGGTACGACGACACCAGCGATGGGCCGGTGTGCGCATCCCTGCGCCTGAACGGGCGCCAGATCGAGGTGGTGCCAGCCTGGGTGGTGGTGGCCCCACCCAACTACGGTCCTCAGCAGAAATCGGTGCGCACCTTGTATGCGTTGATGACCGACCTGGCTATCCAGGCCGGCCAATTACCAGCGCCCACCAGGCCCTCGTTTCAACGCGATCTGCTGCCGATCTTCAAGGCGATGTGCGATCTGCAGTGGATGAATGCGGGCATTGCCGCCGGTTTCGGGTATGGCATGCCCCAGCATTTTTTGCATCCGGCCTATCTGGCCAAGTTGTCTGAGCCCGGCAACACCTTCGCGGAACTGCGCCGCACCGTGGCCAATGCCTTCCGCGATCCCTCAGATGGTGACGCCTCCCAGAAGCCATGGCCCTGGATTTATGGCGATGCCATGGATGTCCCCATGCCTCCGATTCCCCGGGCAATGAATGCCCTCACTCCTACCCAACTGGCCCTTTTGCAGTATTGGGCTGATGGCCAATTCGTGGCCGATTACGATCCACACGCCACGTCGCCACAGCTGATTGAGCAGGTGCCCTTGGCGGAACAGCCTGCGATGCTTGATCAGGCCGCCCTGGAATTTTGCCTCGCCGATGCCTTCCACCCCGGCTGCGAGGTGACCTGGCCCGTGCGCCACGCCACCATGTATCAGGAGCCCTACCGCTGGCGCCATCGCGCCAAGGACGATCCAGAGCCCGACTACGGCCCGACCCTCACCCCAGCTGAGGCGAACTCCTACAACGGTCCGCTCTATGGTCAATTCCCCGGTTCAATCAGCCGCTGGATGGCTATTCCCTGGCAAACCGACACCGCCAGTTGTCGCTCCGGCTATGACCCGAGCTACGACCCTTACCTGCCCACCTTCTGGCCGGCGCGGGTGCCGAATCAGGTGCTCACCGAAGCCAACTACCACAGGGTGATCGATACGTCTTTATCGCGCCAGGAGCGTCTGGCGGCCTTTAACGACCGTTTTGATTGGGACAACACCCTCGGGGCCGGCTATTCCCAGCAGCTGGAAACCATGATCGACGCTTTCGATCGGCAGGGAATGGTGCTGGTGCAACCAGGCGTAGCCGACGACCCGGATTTCCCCCCCCAGATGCAGGTGTCCGACCGCGGCGGCACCGCGATGACGGCCGAGGAGCGGCTGGATACGGACCGTGAGCTGCGCCGGGTGGCCAGGCTCGGCACTCCCAAACCCAAGTAAGCGCCGGGGGCGGCTGCCATGGCCCCAACCATGTCTGTTCAGAGCGGTTGCGATGCGATCCATTGGGACGTAATCGTGGTGGGGGCCGGCCCAGCCGGTGCGGCATTGGCCTGCAGGTTGCGGCCGCGCTATCGCGTGCTGGTGATGGAGCGCGCCAAGCTCTCTTCACAACAGACACCATCGGCCCCCGGCAAAGGTTTGTCGTGCCAGGGGGCACCGGCCATTGGCGAATCGCTGCCAGGCGCAGCCCAGACCCTGCTGCAGCGGCTTGGCATTGTTGAGCAGTTTCTCGCCGATGGCCATGTCGAGCGCACGGCCATGGTGGCCAGCTGGGATTCCCCGATGCCGGTCTGGTTCGACCCGCTGCGGGACCCCAGCGGGCCCGGTTGGCATCTCGATCGCCGCCGCTTTGATGAGAGCCTGCGGGCCGCCGCCATTGCAGCCGGTGCGGTAGTGCAAGAGCGCTGCGGGCGGCTGGACGTGGGCCGTTGGAAGGGCCAATGGCAGGTGCGATCCCAGGGGCTTGGCCAGGTTCAACGAGCCCCGGTGCTGATCGACGCCAGTGGCCGCAGCGGTTCGGTGGCCCGTTGCCTGGGGCTGTCGCGCCGCCAGGAAGACGCCCTGATCTGCCTCTACATCCACCTGCCCGCTGAAGCCAAAGACCAGGACCGTTGCACCCGTCTCTGCGCAGACGACAACGGCTGGTGGTACAGCGTGCGTTTGCCCTGCGGCCAGCGTGTGCTGGCCTTCCATCTCGATGGGCACGACCCCGAACTCCACCCGCTGCGCCATGGGCCGGCTCTGCTTGCCAAGGCCCTTCGGCAGCCGCTGCTGGCGGAGGTGTTGCCAATTGCCGCCGGGTTTGATCAGGGGGCGGTGAGGCAGCTGCCGGTGTATGGACGCCCTGCCGGCACTGCAAGGTTGGATTGGGCTGCCCTGGCGGCTATGGATGGTTTCTACGCCGTAGGCGATGCCGCCATCGCCTTTGATCCAATCGCCTCCCAGGGGTTGTTCCATGCCCTGGCCTCATCGGAGGGTGTAGCCAACGCTGTGGATCGCCATTTCGCCGGCCAGGCCCAGCCCCAGGCGGCCTACCTAGCGGAACTGGATGCCGTCTACAGCCGTTATCGCATCCATTTGCAGGCGGCCTATGCAGGGCCGCAGCGCTTCTCCAGCCATCCTTTCTGGGCAAGCCGGTTGGCGCCCGGTTCCATCGCCATGGCCCACCGTCTCCAGGGAGATCAGACCGTTGGGGCAGCCATCCAGGTGGGTGCGGGGCCGCGATGAGCTAATTGCGCCGCTTTCCCTGGCCTAGAACAATTGAGAAGGCTTCGGAACTGCGGCGCTGCTCGTTGTGTTCGCGATCGTTGTAGCTGCCTGTGGCCTGATGCCGAAGCGTGATGCGCTGGAACGGGCCGGCGGCAGCGCCGCCAGGAAGGAAAGATCGCGCAACTCGGGTTGCTCCTCGCCGGGGCAGTCACCGACATTCGTGATCTGCTGCAACTCCCCACGATCGAGGGACTGGCCCCGGAAGAGCACCGTGCCTGTGGCAACAAGGCCAGCGGGGACAGGTAAGGGGCAAGCGCGAATCCCAGCAGGGGAGCAAGAACGGCAGCCATGGTTTGGTGTTCCGATGCCCGGTATAGGTTCCTCCCCACGCAGATGAATTAACCGAAGTCCCACAGGGGTTTCGGTGAACCGGCGCCCCCTGGCGGGTTCAGCTCAGGGCCGCGATCCGGGATGGTGAAGCACCGTCTGCCAACACCCCGTTGTCGTCCTGATGGGGGAGGGTATCGAGGCTGAAGCGGTAGCCCTGCTGTCGCATGGTTTCAATGCCACCGCCTTCTCCGAGGCCAGCCTGCTCCAGCTTGCGGCGCAAGGTGAGCACCTGGGTGTCCACCGACCGGGGGCCGCCACTGAAGGGGGGCCAGGCCATCCGCAAGAGTTCCTGACGACTGCGCACAACGCCAGGAGGCATCAGCAGGGCGCAGAGCAGGGCGAACTCCCGAGGGCTGAGTTCCACAGGCTGATCCCGCAAGGTCACTTGGCGGAGCAGCAGATGAACCTCCAGCGGTCCGACACAGACCCGCTCCTGCAACCCATGGCCGCTGCGGCGCAGCAGGGTGCGGCAACGGGCCGCCAACTCCTCCAGGCCGAAGGGCTTGCGGAGCACATCATCGGCGCCGGCATCCAGCAACGACACCACAGGCTCAGAGCCGGAGCGGGCCGTGAGCACCATCACCGGACAATGGAGCTGGCCCGCCAGTCGCAGGGCGGAGGTTTCCTCCAACAGTTCGGCGCTCACCAGCAGATCCGGGGATTGCTCCTGGCAGATTTCGATGGCCTCGCGGGCCGTTGCCACCGCCGCCGCCAGATGCCCATCCTGTCGAAGACGCTGGGCCAAAACCGTTCGCAGGGTCGCATGGGGATCTACCACAAGAACCCTGCGGGCCTGAGTGCCATTGTCCGTCGACGTGGACTGCACCATGCAGATGGCGAGTTAGCCCTAGTGGACACAAAGTCTTTTCACCATAACGGAATAAGACGGAAAGGTCGCGTATCAGGCGATGCCTTTCAAACCGTCCCCCGGACGGCTTCCCACCCTGTTTTCGGCTCACAAGCTGGCGCCAGGCGCCAGAATGCCGCCATGGGCCCCCGCCCCAAGGAACCGTGCTGCAACATCCCGACGCCATCCGCCACTTCCAGTCGCTCTGCGACGCCTGCCAGGAGCTGTCCAACCGCTTCCATGGCCCCTCGGAACTGCGGCTCTATGCCGATGGGTACCTTCACGCCCTGCGGCGCACCGCCGTGCTTGATCCGCTCTCCCAGCGCCGCCTTGAGGAACTGGTCGACCGCTGGATCATGGATCCCTCCAGCTTTATCGGACCGGACGGCGACCCTCGCACCCTGTTTGAGCGCGAAACGGGCCGCCGCTGAAGTTCGCTCTTGCAGGCCTCCGCAGCTGCGGACCTCAGGAGGCCAGGGCCACCGCGAGCTTCTCACGCAGCTCACCGGAGTTATACATTTCGATCAGGATGTCTGATCCACCCAAAAATTCCCCCTTCACGTACACCTGAGGAATAGTGGGCCAGTCGGAGTATTCCTTGATTCCCTGACGGATTTCAGGATCGGCTAGCACATCAAAGGTCTCGAAGGGCACTGCCAAGGCCGTGAGGATCTGAACCACGTTGTTGCTGAAGCCGCACTGAGGCATCAGCTTGTTCCCCTTCATGAACACGTAGACGGGGCTGGTGGCGATCAGATCGTCGATGCGTTGCTGGGTGGTGCTGTCCATGGAGGAAAGAAGCGAATCGGAACAAAAGGTGCGTGATGCTGGATCAGACCGGCGTGGAGGTCTGCACGGCCAGGGCGTGGATCGCCTCGCTGGCCAGTTCACGGCGGAGGGCCCCGTAGACAAGCTGGTGCTGTTTCACCCGGCCCAGTCCATCAAAGGCGGCAGACACCACCCGCACCTGCAGGTGATCACCACCGCCGGTGAGGTCTTCCACCTCCACTTCGGCATCGGGAAGGGCGCGGCGAATGGCGTCGCGGACCTGCTCCGGCTGGACCATGGAAGGGAATCCCTTAGAAGGCCTGGGAAATCTAGGCGTCACCGGGTGAGGGTGGCTTGAGGGCCAGGGACTCAGCCGCCTGGGGCCACGGCGTTGTAAGGAGTGCTCACGAAGCCGATCTCCAGCAGCTGCTGGTAGGCCTTGCGCCCCTGCTCACTGGAGGGGGACATCACCTTCACCACCTCCACCAGCAGCGGCACGGCCACCTCCGGCTGGCTCTGGCGGCGGAACAGGGCGGCCAGGCGCATGTTGGTCTGCACCAAGAGTTCAAGGGCCTGGCGGCTCTTCTCATCCATCTCGCGGGGGATGCGGGCATCCAGACCGCGGAAGGCACCGCTGAGATCGCGGTAGAAGCCCAGCAGCCGGCGGCTGGCATCGCGGGCCTGGTCGTAGTGGCGGCGGGCCTCCGCCAGGTTGCCGGCGGCCACGGCGGCGTCACCACGGGCCACCAGGGTCTTCACGGCATTGATATCGAAGGCGGTGCCAGTGGCGGCGAGGCTCTTGATGTCCTCCTGGGCCTGGGCACGGGCTGCACCGCCGGTGAGGATCGGCGTGGCGGGCAGCAGCAGGACCAGGGCAGCGGCCCAGCAGGCGCTGGCTCGCCGAAGCAGGCGAGGGGAGCTGACGGGGCGGGGGCTGCCAGGAAGGCGGAGAGCGGCAGAGGCGAAAGGCCTGGTCACGGAAGCGCCAAGGGGGGTCTGAACTTTACGGGGAAGCATCGAAACCCCCCAGGGGAGGCAGCCAGGCGGCTGGGATCGAATGGCCCGGAGCCGGCCAAAGGAAACAGCAAGGCTGCGATCGGGCTTATGGCAGGGGACGGCCCACCAGCTCCCGGGCATCCCGCTCGGCCCGCACCATCGAGGCCGCGAGTTCAGCGGTGAAGCTGGCGGCGGCGGCACGTCCCCCCTGGCTCACCCCTAGCGCTGAGCCGATCCGGACCGCGGCGGTCTGACCGGGCCGCGGAACGGGCTGGCCGTAGGCAATGCCCACCGGCACCACCCGCACATCCACGCCCTGGCCGGCGGCCAGCTGGGCCAACCGGGCCAGGCCCTGATGGAGCCGCAGCGGTTCGTCGTGGCGATGGATGCGCCCTTCGGGGAACATCACCAGCTGCTCCCCCCGCTCCAACAGATTCACCGAAAGCCGCAAGCTGGCCAGGGTGGGACGGCCCTGATCCACCGGAAAGCAGCCCAGCCGCTGCAGCAGCCATCCCTGGGGTCCCGCCATCTCGTCGCGGGTCACCATGAAGCGGCAATCCCGCCCGGTCACACGACGTCCGGCCGCATGGGGCAACAGCAGAGCGTCCCAGCGGGCCCGGTGGGTTGGCGCCAGCAGCACCGCACCAGAGCGGGGCAGATGCTCGCGACCCCGCACCATCACCTGGGAGAAGAAACCAGGCAGGGCCACGTCCTGGGTGAGCACCGTGGCGAGTGGCGCCAGCCAGGGGCTGACACCGTTGCAGACACTGCGCTCACGGGCCGCAATCAAAGCGCCACCGGCACCGCCTTCGATCGGCGGACCGGAAAGGGCCGCAGCCTCCAGGGAGCTGGTGCTGACGGCAGACACCGTTGACTCGATGGCCGGGCCCTCGACCGCCATGGGAGAAGAAAGGATGGATGGGATCCACCGTGAAACTAAGGGGCTAACCATGGTCCCGCAGCACCACCGCGGGCAGTTGGCCCGTCGGCCGATACGGTTTGCCAACCCGTTCTCCCCTGCCCGAGCAGGTGCGGTTGCATGGCCAGCCTTGGCGTGAACATCGATCACATCGCCAACGTGCGCCAGGCGCGCCGCAGCGTGGAACCCGACCCCGTGACCCACGCCCTGCTGGCCGAACTCGGCGGCGCCGATGGCATCACGGTGCACCTGCGGGAAGACCGTCGCCACATTCAGGACCGGGATGTGGAACTGCTCCGCCAGACCGTGCGCACCCGGCTGAACCTGGAGATGGCGGCCACCGCCGAGATGGAGGCGATCGCCCTGCGCATCCGCCCCGACATGGTGACCCTCGTGCCCGAACGCCGCCAGGAGGTGAGCACCGAAGGAGGACTGGATGTGGCCTCCCAGGTGGCGGAGCTGGGCGGGATCGTGGAGCGGCTCCAGGGGGCGGGGATCGGCGTGAGCCTGTTCGTGGATCCGGTGGCCCAACAGCTCGATGCCAGCTGCGCCACCGGGGCCCGCTGGGTGGAACTGCACACCGGCCGCTATGCCGAGGCCAGCTGGCAGGAGCAGCCCACGGAACTGGAGCGGCTGTCCGGCGGCTGCGCCATCGCCCGCCAGCTGGGGCTGCGGGTGAATGCCGGTCATGGACTCACCTACGCCAACGTGGAACCGGTGGCCGCTATCGAAGGGATGGAGGAACTGAACATCGGCCACACGATCGTGGCCCGCGCCCTGGCGGTGGGTCTGCAGGCGGCGGTCCGGGAGATGCGGGCGCTGATTCAGAATCCCCGCCGCGACCCCCTGTTCGGCAGCCGATTTCCATGAGCACCTACCACTTCATCGCCGCCAGCGAGGCCTTCCTCACCGTGGAGGAGCCCCTGGAGGAGGTGCTGCGCGAGCGGGTGCGCAACTACGGCGAACAAGGCAAGGCGATCGATTTCTGGCTGGTGCGGCGACCTCTCTTCCTGGAGGCCCCGGAGCTCGCCGCCGCCGCCGGCTCGGTGCCGCGGCCCGCGGCGGCGGTGGTCTCCACCGATGAAAAGTTCATCACCTTTCTGAAGCTGCGGCTGGAGTTCGTGGCCCGGGGGCAATTTGAGGCGCCCTCCGCCACGATCCCCGACGCCCTGGCCGGGGCTGCCTGAGGGCCCTCAGAACAGCCCGAGGAACCGTTTGCGACCCGCTTCGCCCGCTTCAGGATCGGCGGGGTCAGGAAGGGAACGGGCTGGACGCCCCTGGCCGCCATCCTGGTGGTAGCGAGGTTTGTTGTCGCCGATGGTGAGCAGGGCCTCCTTGTTCTTCCACCAGATCCAGTCACGGATCGGAGGGGTCTGCAGCAGATCGCGGCGGCTGAGGCCCAGCCCCAGCTTGCGCGAGGCATCCAGCAGCACCTCCACCATGCCGTCGCCGTCGGAGCAGCGGGCCAGGGCTTCGTTGGTGCGTTTGGCACCATTGAGGGCCTTCACCAGCAGCGCCACCCGCTGGCCCACCGGCAGCGTCGCTGGATCCATGCGCACCCCCCACACTGCCGGCACCGTATCAGCGTTGTTTCCACCCGGGGGCCCAAGCGCAGCGACCGCACAGGAAGGATCTACCGGGATCCGCCGGTCGCCAAGACCACACGGTGGAGTGACGGGGCTGACAGATCGGGGGGGAACGGGCAAGACTGGCAGCGAAGCATCGTTCTGATGACCCCCCTTTCCAGTCCGCCACACCACTGGGTGATCGGGGACATTCACGGTTGCGCCGAGGCCCTCACCACCCTGGTCGGCAAGCTGCCAGCGGCCGACCGTCTGATCTTCTGTGGTGATCTGATCAATCGGGGCCCCCACATCGAAACGGCCATGGATCTGGCCTGGGAGCTCGTGGAGCGGGGCCGGGCCGTGTGGCTGCGGGGCAACCACGAGGCTGCGCTGCTGGCCGATCTGCGTCGTGGTGACTGGCGGACTCTGGTGGGCTGCGACACCTACCGACAGCTCGGCGACCAGGGCTGCCGGGCCTGGCAGGAACGCCTGGAGGGCCTGCCCCTGGCCTACTGGGGAGATGGCTGGGTGGCCACCCACGCCGGCTTCGATCCGCTCACCTGGCGGCCCCACCTCTCGATCCGGCTTGCCTTCTGGCAGGCCTACGACGGCCGCTTCGGCACGGTGGTGGTGGGCCACACCCCCGGCCCCGGGGTGCGCCGGATCGGTTATGGCGAATCCATCGTGCTGATCGACACCGGAGCCTGCTATGGCGGCCAACTCACCGCCTACTGCCCGGAAACCGGCCGCACGGAGAAGGTGGATGGCCCGAGAGTGCCATCGTTCCGACCCCGGCGGCTCAGCGCTATCCGTTGATCTCGCGGCCATGGCCGAGACCCGTTCGCCGCCGGCATCGGAGGGCGGAGACTCCGAAGGGGACCATCGGCCGTGCTGACCCTCCACCGCAGCAACCGGGCCGAGGTTCTGGCTGAACTGCTGGGAACGCTGCTGCGCCTCTCACCCCCCGATCCCTTCACGCCGGTGGAGGTGGTGGTCAACACCTGGCCCACCAGCCGCTGGCTGGGTGAACGGCTGGCAATGGAACTGGGCGGTGTGGCGGCCAACCTGCGCTTTCCCTTCCCTGGCACCCACCTGCGCGGAATCGTGGATGGGATCTTGGCGGATACCGACCTCGAAGCGGGCCCCGAAACCGCCTGTGAGCCCCCCAGAGAGCCGCCAAGCGGAAACCACGAGGGCATCGACCCCTGGCGGGCCGAACGGCTGGTGTGGACCGTGCTGCCCCTGCTGCCGGCGGTGGCGGCCGCCGCCGAGGGGGAACCCCTGCGGCGCTGGCTGCGGGAACGGGATCCCACCCGCCAACTGCGCCTCGACACCTGGACCCTCGCCCGCGCCATCGCCGACGCCTTCGACGACTACGCCCTCTATCGCCCCGACCTGCTGCGGGCTTGGGAGGCGGGGCAGAACCAGGAGACCGGGGCCGAAACTCTGCCCGCCAGCCAGCTCTGGCAGCCCCTCCTCTACCGCGAGCTGCGCCGGCGGCTGGGGCGGGAACCCTTCAGCCTGCGGGTGGAACGGGCGATCGAGCGGCTGCGGCACCTACCGCCGGATCCGGCGCTGCCGCCCCTGCGGCTCTTCGGCCTGAGCAGCCTGGCCCCGGTGCAGGTGCGCCTGCTGCAGGCCCTCAGTGGCCGCCAGCCGGTGGACCTCTACCTGCTCACCCCCTGTCCGGACCTCTGGGAACGCTGCTCCGCCCGTCGGCTTCGCCTCAGTGATTCCCTCGCCCTAGCCGATCCCCTCGACAGCGACTGGCTGCTGCAGGCGCCGCCCCTGGAAGCCCGCTTCGGACGGCTCGGGGCCGAATTCCAGCAGCTGCTGGAGGGCACCGGTGAGGTGCAGTTCGGTGCCTGGAGGGAGGACGATCTGTTTCTGCGCTCCACCACGATCCCGGAGCCGGATGCTCCCCCCCTGCTCCACCAGCTCCAGGATCAGCTGGCCGCAGGGACCATCCCCGGGGGGATGCTCTGGGACGAAGCCGACCACTCCCTGGAATTCCACGCCTGCCCCGGTGCCCTCCGGCAGGTGCAGATCGTTCGCGACCGGCTGCTGCAGTTGATGGCCGCCGACCCCAGCCTGGAGCCCCGCGACATCCTGGTGATGACCCCCCAGGTGGATCGGCTCGCGCCCTTGGTGGGCGCCGTGTTCGGCGACAGCGAGGCCACCGGCGTGGCCCTGCCCTGGCGGCTTACGGACCGAAGCCAGCAGGCCGAAGGGGGGATCGGCCGCTGCCTCCTGGCCCTGCTGCAGCTCGGTGGGGCCCGGCTCACGGCCTCGGGTCTGGAGGGGGTGCTGGCCTGCGGCGCCCTCCTGGAGCGCTTCCAGCTCACGGCGGAGGAGGCTGGCCGACTCCACGAACTGCTGCAGCGCACAGGATTCCGCTGGGGGCTCGACGGCCGGGATCGCGGCGGCGACCCCACCCATTCCCTCGGCTGGACGATCGACCGGTTGCTGCTGGGGCTGGTGCTCCCCACCGGCGCCGGACTGGCGCCCGGCATCGAAGCCCCCACCGCGCCAGCCGCCAGCGGCGCTCCACTGGAGCTCAGCGGCCGCTGGCTGCACCTGCTCACCCGGCTGCGCCACTGGTTGAGGGAGCTGGGTCAGCCAGCGACCCCCGGGGCCTGGGCGGAACGGCTGCGCCTCCTCCTCGCCGACCTCTTCGGCGATGGCGGCAGCTCCGCCGCCGAACTGCCCGAGCTGCTCGCCGCCCTCGAGAGCTGGCGGGAGCTGGCGGGGGAATCGCCCCTGCAACTGGAGGCGCCTGTGGCTGCGGCGGTGCTGCAGGAAGCCCTGGCGGCCGGGAGCGGCCGCTTTGGCCATCGCAGCGGGGCGCTCACGATCAGCGCCCTCGAACCGATGCGGGCCATCCCCCATCGCGTGATCGTGCTGATGGGCCTGGATGCCGGGGTGTTTCCCCGCGCCGGGGTGCGACCCGGCTTCCATCTGCTGGAACAGCGCCGCCGCCTGGGGGATCCCAACCCCGCGGACCAGGATCGCTATGTGCTCCTGGAGGCCCTGCTCTCGGCCCGCAGCCACCTCCTGATCACCTGGAACTGCCGCGACGACCGCCGCGGCGAGGCACTTGAGCCGGCGGCCCCGGTGCGCCAGTGGCTCGACTGGCTCGGCGCGAATCTGGCCCTGGCCGCCCGGGACGGCGCTGGATGCTCGGCCGACCCATGGATTCCGAGACTTGTGGTGAACCACGCCGCCAGTCCGCTGGAGCGGGCCAATTTCCTGCCCAAGCGCGGTCGCCCTCCGGCCAGCTGCGACCGGCGCCAACTGGCGGCCCGCCGTCTGCTCGACCAACCGGGGGCACAGGGAACCGCACCCCTGCTGCGGCGCCCCATGCCCGCCGGCCCCGGAAGCGACACCTCCCCCGCCGCCGAACCGTTCGAGGACCTGCGTGCCTGGTTGATGGCCCCCCAACGGCAGTGGCTACGGGATCTGGGACTGCGGCCCTCGGAGTGGGAGCGCAGTCCAGAAGATCTCGAGGCCCTCAGCCTGGGGGAGCGGGAACGCTCAAGCCTGCTGCGCAGCCTCGCGATCGGCGACGCCAACGCCCAGCAGGACATCGACTGGCTGGAGCGGTGCCGCGGCCAGGGGATCCTGCCCCCGGGCAGCGGCGCCACCCTGGAGGCCCGTCACCTGGACACGCGCCGCCGGGACCTCCAAGGCCAGGCCGCTGCCCTCGGAGCGCCCTGGCAAGGGGAGGTGGTCTGGGGAGCCTGGCGTAGCACGCAATGCTGGCAGGGGGACTCGGTGCTGGTGACGCACTGGGCCAGGGGAGGTCCAATCCAACTGCTGGATCTGTGGCTCCAGTTGGTTCTCGCCGCGGCCGCCGGCCGGAGCCACAACCAGCTCCCAGGGCGCGGCGTGCTGCTGGCCCGGGACAAGGGTGATCGGATCGCTGCCACCACCTTGATCGCCCCAGATCCGGAGGCGGCCCGGCGTGAGCTGGAGCGGCTGGCTGCCCTTCGTGATCAGTGGCGTGAGGTGTGCTGGCCTGTGCCGCCGCGAACAGGCTGGAGCTGGTGGGAACAGGAGCGGGCCGGCGCCTCCGGCCTGGCGGCGGCCCAAAGGGAGTGGGAGGGAGGTCACCAAAGCCGCGGCGAGCGGGAGCAGAGCGAGATGGAGGCCTGCTTTGGAGGGGAGCTGCCGGTGGCGGACCTGCTGGAGAGTCCGTTCGCGGCGTTGGCCCAGGAGCTGTTCGAACCGATCCAGGCGGCCCTGGAGCCGAAGAAGAAGGCGCGGGGACAACGCTGATGGCCCGCTTCGACGCCAATCGCTTTCCCCTCTCCCCGGGCGTGCATCTGCTCGAGGCCAGTGCCGGCACCGGCAAGACCTTCGCCCTGGCCCATCTGGTGCTGCGCCTGGTGGCCGAGAGGGGCTGGTCCCTGCGGGAGCTGCTGGTGGTGACCTACACCGAGGCCGCCGCTGCGGAGTTGCGCGATCGGATCGCCACCCGGCTGCAGGCGGCCCTGACGGCGCTGGACAACCAGGCCCCCGGCGACCCCGCGCCCCCCCTGAAGCCCCCTGCGGTGGATGCCACCCTCACGGCCTGGCTGGAGAAATTGAGGTCGGAGGAGGCCGGGCTGGAGGAGGCAGCTCAGGAGCCGGCGCTGCTGCGCGGCCGCCTGCTGCTGGCCCTTGAAGAGCTGAGCGGCGCCGACATCACCACGATCCACGGCTTCTGCCGCCGCACCCTGCAACGCCAGGCCCTGGAGGCCGGCTGTGCGCCGGATCTGCGGATCGAAACCCAGAGCGACGGCCTGATGGAGCAGGTCGTTCACGATTACTGGCAACAGCAGGTGCTGCCGTTGCCTGTGCACCTGGTGGCGGGCCTGCTGGACGCCCGGATCGACCCCGATCTGATCGAGACCCTGCTCACGACGCTCGATGGCGATCCGGCCCTGGGGCTCGAACCGCTGCCGACCGACTTGAGCCCCGAGACGCCCCTGGGCGAGCTCCTACCGGCAATCGTTCGCCAGCGCTGGGAGGGTTTTCTGGCCCAGTGGCGGGAGCGGGGGGAAGCCCTAGAGGCAGAACTCCGCACCGCAGCCGCCGACTGGAAAGCTGCGGCTGTCAAGGGGGCCCCCGCTCCGGATACAAAGCCCTACTCGGACCGCCCCCGCACGGACCGGGTCGCCGTGCTCACCAGCTGGATCGACGAGCAGCCCCAGGAGGGGGACTACGAAGCAGTGCGGGATCAGAAGCTGCTCAGCGGCTACTTCCACCCGGGCAGCTTCTGCCGCGTGGCCCGCAAGCTGGAGGGGAAACAACCACAGCGCCTGCCCCAGGAACCCCTGCTGCGGGCCGTGGCGGCGCTGCTGGAGGGTCCGGCCGAGCTGGTGCTGCTCCACGCCTGCCACTGGGGCCGCGCCGAGCTGGTGCGCCGGCGGGAGCGGCGGGGAATGACCACCTTCTCCGAGCTGCTTGAGCGGCTCGATCCGGGACTGGACGACGGCGTGGCGAGCCCGTTGCTGGAGGCGGTGGCCCGGCGTTACCGCGCCGCCCTGGTGGATGAGTTTCAGGACACCGACCCGATCCAGTGGCGCATCCTGCGGCGGGCCTTCGGCCAGGGCCTCCATCCCCTGGTGCTGGTGGGCGATCCCAAGCAGGCGATCTACCGCTTCCGCGGCGGCGACCTCGACACCTACCGCGCCGCCAGTCGCCAGGCTGGCGAACCCTGGGAGCTGGTGGAGAACCACCGCTCCACCGAGGCGCTGGTTGAGGGCTTCAACGGCCTGATGGCGCCCGGCCTGCGGCGCTCGCAGCTAGCGGTGCCCGCCGTGAATGCCAAGGCCAACCGCCAGGGTCCCCAGGGGCCGCCGATCGATCTGCTCTGGCTCGGGCCTGAGCCAGCCGGCGACCCGAATCTCCCAAGTCGCACCGACCTGGAGACCCGGCTGCCAGCCTGGATCGCCAGCACGGTGGAAGAGCTGCTCGCCGCGGGGCTGCGGGTGGTCGACAAGGGAACGGAACGCACCCTGGAGGCCGCTGATTACTGCCTGTTAGTGAGTCATCACCGCCAGGCGGAGCAGCTGCGCCAGGCCTTGGAGCGCCGTGGCATCGCCAGCCGGCTGGTGAGCAAGGCGGATGTGTTCGACACCCCGGCGGCCACGGCCCTGCAGCGCTTCCTCGATGCCCTGGCCGATCCGGCCGACCCCAACCGGCTGCGGCTGCTGGCCTCCTCCCCCCTCCAGGGCTGGAGCGCCGAGCGGATCGCGACCACCGATTCGGCCGGCTGGAGCACCCTGGCCGGCCGGTTGGATGGCCTGGCCCGCCAACTGCCGCGCCGGGGCCTGCTGGGGGTGCTCGCCGACTGGCTGGGGGCCGACACCCTGGCGCGCCTGGCCTGGGGCGGTCGGCTACTGGCGGACCTGCAGCAGGTGGCCCAGCTGGTGCAGGAGCACCTCCATGGCGAGCAGCTGGGGGCCGCGGCCGCGGCCGACTGGCTGCGCCGGCTGCGGCTAGCGGAGGACCGGGTGGTGCCGGAGGAGCACCAGGCCCACAGCGACCGGGCTGATGGGGCGGTGGCGGTGGTCACGATCCACCGCAGCAAGGGCCTGGAATTCCCGCTGGTGATCTGCCCCTACCTGTGGGAATCCGCCTCGGGAGGGGGGCGCGGTCCGGGCCGGATCGGCCGGCGCTGGCATCCTCCGGGCGTCGACAGACCCCACCTTGATCTGCACCTGAACAGCGGCTGGGGCCCGGGCTACGAGGCCGATCGGCAACAACGGCTCGCAGAAGAGCAGGAGCGGGAGCGGTTGGCCTATGTGGCCCTCACCCGGGCGCGGCACCGGCTGGTGCTGGCCTGGGGCCCGGCCCGGGATCAGCAGTGCAACCCCCTCTTCCCGTGGCTGTTCGCTGATGAAGCGCTGCCGGAGCTGGACGACGACAGCCTGGCCACCATCGCGCCGGCGCTGTGGCGGCAAAGGCTGGAGCAAGCCATCAGCGAACGGGCCCTGCCGATCCGCCTGCTCGATCCCCCACCAGCCCCCACCGCGCCGCCACGGCGATCAACTCCACCGCCGCAGCAGGAGCTGGTCGCCGGTCCGGTGCCCCGGCGCCGCCTCGACAGCCGCTGGGGCCGCAGCAGCTACACCAGCTGGACCCAGGCCAGTCACGCGGCCCTGGCGCCCGCGGCCCTGGAGGAGGGACGAGACACCCTGGATCCGGACGCCCCCGCCGAGGAAGGCGGCGGGGTACCCCTGGCTGGGAAGCCCGTTGCACACGATTCCCAGCCGGCACAGGCCGGGAGGAGCCAGAACGGCTCCAGCGCTAAACAGCTGAACGGTCCAGAAACGGTGGCCGGGGGAACACGCGGGCTCCAGCCAGCGCCAGAAGCGGAGAACCAGAGTGGAGACAACAGCACGATGGCCTGGCCCGACCAAGGCCCCCTGGCCACCTTCCCCCGCGGTGCCGCCGCCGGCGACTGCCTGCACCGCATCCTGGAACGCGTCGAACTCACCAGCCCGCTCCAGGCAGCCCCGGAGGCCACGGAGCTGGTGGAGCGGGAGCTGCGTCGGGCCGGTCTGGAGCGGGAATCGCCGGATGGGCTGCTGGAGGGTCTCGAGCGGATGCGCACCACCCCCTTTGGCGGGCCGCTGCAGGGGCTGCGGCTGGCGGATCTGCCGGCCTGCCGCCGCCTGCACGAGATGAATTTCGACCTCACCCTGGAGCGGGTGCGCGCCGCCGATCTGGCCACCGCCTTCGCCAACCACCCAGGCGGCCTGTTCGGCACCGACTACGCCGCCAGCCTTGCCCAGCTTCCGATCGACAGCAGCGGCTTCCTCACCGGCTCGATCGACCTGGTGTTCCGAGCCGATCCGGAAGCGGCGGGGGGTGACGGGCGCTGGTGGGTGGCCGACTGGAAGAGCAACTGGCTGGGTCAGCGCGATGTCGATGGCCAGCCCTTGGCCTGCGGTCCCCGCCATTACAGCCAGGCAGCGATGGCCGCCCTGATGGCAGCAAGCCACTACCCGCTCCAGGCCCATCTCTACCTAGTGGCCCTGCACCGCTACCTGAACTGGCGGCTGCGCGGCTATGACCCCCAGGTGCATCTGGGGGGCTACGCCTACGTGTTCCTGCGAGGAACGCCGGGTCCGGCGGGGGAAGCGGCCCTGCCCGGGTCGGTGCCGGGGATGGTGGTGGAGCGGCCGCCGCTGGGCAGGATCCTGGCGCTGGATCAGGCCCTGGGCGGCGGGTCGGGCGCGGCGGGGAGGCCATCCTGATGGGGCCCAGACGCCGGCAGCGGGAGCAGCCCGCCTGGCTGGCCCCCCTCCAGAGCGCCCTGGTGGAGGCCCTGCCCCGCCTCTACGGCGCAACGGCCAGCCCCGCCCTGACGGCCCTGATCGCCGATCTGGTGGCTGCCCTGGAACAGGGGCGGCTGTTCATTCCCCTGCCGCCGGAGCTGGCGGCGGATGCGCTCGCCGCCACGGCGTTATGCCGTGATCCCGACGGTCCCCTGGTGATCGAGGCCGACCAGCTGAGCTGGCGCCGCTGGCACGACCTTCGCGAATCGGTGCTTTCAGCCCTGCTGGAGCGGGTGCGACCCCTGGACACCGCAGACCCCACCCCAGCGCCGCATGCTCCAGCGGGGCATGCCCGAGACACCACCGCGCCAATCCCGGGCAGCTCCGTTGGCCCAACGGCCACCGCAACCCTCGATGCTCGCCAGTACCAGGCCGTCGAGGCGGTGCAGACCCATCGGCTGGTATTGCTCCAGGGCGGGCCCGGCACCGGCAAGACGAGCACGGTGGCCCGCATGCTCGCCGCAGCGCTGGAGAGGGATCCCGCCACCCGCGTCCAGCTGGCCGCCCCCACCGGCAAGGCCGCCGCCCGCCTGCGGGCCGCCACCGGCGGCCGCCATCCCTGCGGCACCCTGCACCGCCTGCTGGAGAGCCGCGGCGACCATTTCGTCCGCAACCGCCACCATCCCCTCCCCCTGGATCTGTTGGTGGTGGACGAGGTGTCGATGGTGGATCTTGCCTTGATGGCGGCGCTGCTCGAGGCCCTCCCCGCCAGCGCGCGGCTGGTGCTGGTGGGCGATCCGGCCCAGCTGCCGCCGATCGCCCCCGGGGCCGTGCTGCTGGATCTGCAGCAGCCGGATCTGCAGGCCTGCCTGGGGGACGCCGCCATCACCCTCACCACCACCTACCGCAACAACGGCGCCATCGCGGCCGTGGCCACCGCCCTGCGCGACGCCGCCGCCCCCCCGGCTCACGGCGGCGGGATCGCCCCCCTGCCGCTGATCCAGCCCCTGCTGGAGGGTCTGGGGCCGAACGACAACCTCGCCTGGCGCCAGGAGATCGGCGGCCGCCTCCCCGCCGGGGTGCTCACCAGGCTGCGGAGCCAGCTCGGTGCCCTGGCGGAGCAGGCGGCCCGGTGCCGCCCGGCGGCGCCCGATGGCTGGCAGGGCCTGCTGGCCGAACGGGACAGCCTGCTGGTGCTCTCCCCGGTGCGCCGAGGCCCCTGGGGAGTGGACGCGATCCACCGGGCCGTGCTCGGCGAAACCGCTTCGGGCCCTGCCGCCTCCTGGCCCGAGGGCCTGCCGGTGCTCTGCACTCGCAACCTGCCGGAGCTGGGCCTGGCCAACGGTGATGTGGGGGTTCTGGTGGGAAGAGCGGACAGCGACGACCGCCAGATCCTCTTCGGAGGGGAGCAGCCGCTGTGGGTTCACCCAGCCCAGCTGGCCGGCGCCGCCGAACCGGCCCTGGCGCTCACGGTGCACAAGGCCCAGGGGAGCGAAGTCGCGGAGGTGATCGTGCTGCTGGGCGATGCTGAACCGGATGGGCGCCTGCTCTACACCGCCCTCACCCGAGCCCGGGATCGGGCCGAGCTGATCACGCCGAGCTGATCGCCCCGAGCTGGTTGTGGCGTGCTGGTTATGGGGTGCTGGTTATGGGGTGCTGATTGTGGCGTGCTGATTGTGGCTAGGGCCGGATCCAATCTTGCGGCGCCGCAAAGCCCTGGCCAGACTCGGCTGCAGACCAGGCCCAGCGGCCTTTTCGATGTCCACCCCCTCCTTCACCCCCGCAAACGGCTCCCCCGGCGACCGCGAGCCCTTCGGCTGCCCGGCGCCAGCCCTGCGGGTTGAGCGCCCCTGGGGATGGTTCGAGACCCTGATCGACGCGCCGCCGTCAAGCCCACCGGACGGTGGGGGCGGCTACGCCGTGAAGCGGCTGTGGATCTCCCCCCGCTGCCGGATCAGCCTGCAGCGGCATCACCACCGCAGCGAGCACTGGGTGGTGGTGTCCGGCTATGGGGAGCTGGAGTGCGGCAATGGGCCCATTGCGGCCGAGCCGGGAACAACGCTCTTTGTGCCGGTCGGGGCCATCCACCGCGCCAGCGCCGGCGCCGAAGGGCTGCTGATCGTGGAGGTGCAGCGGGGCGATGAACTCCGGGAGGACGACATCGAGCGTGTTGAGGATGATTACGGCAGGGTGGTATGTTGTTAAAACAACCTTTGAACAAAGGCAAGGCGGCGGGAGTCCGGGCTGGCATCGGTCCATCCGGCACTCACCAATGGGTCGCTGCCGGCCTGCGGATGAAGGATTCACCCAGGCCCCACCTTGACCCAGACCCTTGAAGGCGGCACCGCAATCGGTGCCTCAATCCCCGCTGCGACCACGTTCGCTGCCGAACTCGAGACCACGGTCAGCGAAGCTGATTTGGTCATTCCCGACGACGGGTGTGACGACCAACACGGCGAACAGGCCGAGGCCGTAGTCTCCGAACCGTCCCTGGTGCTTGCCAAGCAGGACCCATCTCTGATTCAGGCAGAGTTCCTGCAAAACCCTGACGCGGAGCCGGTAACACCGGAAGCCGCCGAACACTCCCTTCCCGCTCCAGGCTTCGCCGGCTTCGGCCTGGGTCAGGAACTGCTAGAGGGCCTCGACGCGCTGGGCTTCCGCGAACCATCGCCGATCCAGAAGGCCGCGATCCCTGAGCTGTTGCTCGGCCGCGACCTGGTGGGCCAGGCCCAGACCGGCACCGGCAAGACGGCGGCCTTCGGCTTGCCCCTGCTGGAGCGCCTCGACCTCAGCCAGCGCACCCCCCAGGTCCTGGTGCTCACTCCCACCCGCGAGCTCGCCCTGCAGGTCGCCGAGGCGATCACCTCCTACGCCACCCGGCTGCGGGGAGTGAAGGTGCTGGCCATCTACGGCGGCGCCGATTTTCGCGACCAGATTCAGCAGCTGCGCCGTGGCGTGCACATCGTGGTGGGCACTCCCGGCCGGGTGATGGACCACATGCGCCAATCCACCTTAGACCTATCGGGCCTGCGTTCCCTGGTGCTCGATGAGGCCGATGAGATGCTCCGCATGGGCTTCATCGACGACGTGGAGTGGGTGCTCGAACAACTGCCCACCGAACGGCAAGTGGTGCTCTTCTCCGCCACGATGCCGTCTGAGATCCGGCGCATCTCCCAGAAATATCTGCGCGATCCCGCCGAGATCACCATCCGCACCAAGGCCGCCGATGGCCGCCGCATTCGGCAGCGCTATTTGATGGTGAATGCACCCCAGAAGATCGAAGCCCTGGAACGGGTGCTCGAAGCCGAACGCAGTGAAGGCACGATCATCTTCGCCCGCACCAAAGCGATCACCCTCACGGTGGCCGAATCGCTCGAACAGCACGGCTATGAGGTGGCGGTGCTCAACGGCGATGTGCCTCAGAACCTGCGGGAGCGCACGATCGAGCGCCTGCGCGATGGCCGGGTGGATGTACTGGTGGCCACCGACGTGGCCGCCCGGGGCCTCGATGTGGAACGCATCAGCCTGGTGATCAACTACGACATCCCCTTCGACGGCGAGGCCTACGTCCACCGCATCGGCCGAACCGGCCGGGCCGGCCGCAACGGCGACGCCATCCTCTTCCTCACCCCCCGGGAGCGCCGCTTCCTCGGGGGGCTGGAGCGGGCCACCGGCCAGCCGATCGAGCCGATGGAAGTGCCCTCCAACGCCACGATCAACCAGCACCGCCTCGACCTGATGCGCCAGCGCCTCACGGAGCGGCTTGAAAGCCCCAGTGGCAGCGATGAGGAGCGTGCCCTGATGGCGGAGATCCTGCAGCGGGTGACCCAGGAGCAGAACTGCAGCGGCGAGGCGCTAGCCCTGGCCGCCCTCCAGCTGAGCCTGCGCGGCAAGCCGCTGCTGCTGGAGGGTCAGGAGAACTGGGCGACACCGCGCAATCCCCGCGAGCGCGACCGCCCGCGAGATGGCGAGCGAGGGCGGCCCGGTGACCGCTCACCCCGCGGCGGCGGTGGCACCGAGCCGGCCGATGGCCCGCCGGAAGCCCACATGGAGCGCTTTCGCATTGAGGTGGGCTGGCGCGATCGGGTGAAGCCCGGCAACATCGTGGGTGCCATCGCCAACGAGGCTGGTCTGAACGGTCGTTCGATCGGTCGGATCCGGATCTTCGACAGCCACAGCACCGTGGATCTTCCCCGAGGCATGCCCGAAGACGTGTTCAACGGTCTGCGGAGCCTGAAGGTGATGAATAGAGAGCTGAAGATTTCGCGGTTGCCCGCCTGACCCCCATCCTCTATCCCAGGGCCCGATCCAGACGACGCCCGCCGATCACGATGAAACCCGCCCTCCTTCCCCTGGTCTTGAGCGTTGCTCTGGGCATGACCCCAGCAGCAGCGGCCCGTGCGGATGGACTGGGGGACATCGTGAAGGCGGTCTGTCTGTCAGCCTTCGAGAACGAAATGAATCTGGTTGGCAAGGTGCCCCCGGCCGGTATGGCCAGCTATGCCTGCACGTGCGTCGAGCAGCGGATTCGGACTGGCAGCGGCATTGAGGCTGCCCGCTCCCATTGCCGGCAGGCCACCGCCAAGCGGTTCCCGATCTAAAGAAACCCGGGGCATGCGCCCCGGATCTTCAGGTGATGGGAGCCCTTGATCGGGCGGAGGGGGATGGGCGGAGGGATTCAGGAGTAAATCTCAGTCACTGCTGCGGTGCTCAGCACCGTGAGATCGGCCAAGGCAAGGCTCTCGATCGAAGCGATCAGGGCCGTCTGCACTTCCAGGTTTTCACTGCAGATCAGGGTCTGCAGGAGGTCAAACCGATCCTGGGGGGCCAGTTCGCCGTCTTCGCACCAGGCGAGGCTCCAGGGGACAGGAATTTTGGTCATAGCGGGACCGCGCTTGGGATCGCGGGAGATCAGAGTTTGCTGACAATGAAGCATTTTGCCGCTCAAGGCCAGTCTTCTTCACAATCGCTCCCTCGCCGCCACGGGCCTCCGCCACCTGCAGCGCCCAGGTGGGGTGGGTGGGTCCAAGTTGTAAGATTGGATCGATTCCAAGGCGTTCAGGCTTCCCTTCGGCACGCTCAGCCGGCTGCGACCCCACAGGGCGCGACCTCTTCCAAGGCTCCGACCTCCGGTCTTCTCCGTTCACTGGCTTTCCCCGGGTATCCCAGCATCAGACGAATCAGTTCCAGGCTTTTCAGTGAATGACCATCTACGTCGGCAACCTCTCGTTCCAGGCTGAACGCGAAGACCTGCTTGATCTTTTCGGCCAGTACGGCGAAGTCCGCCAGTGCAGCCTCCCCCTCGACCGCGAAACCGGCCGCAAGCGTGGCTTTGCCTTCGTGGAGCTCGCCGACGATGCCGCCGAGCAAAAAGCCATCGATGACCTGCAGGACGTCGAATGGATGGGTCGCATGATCCGCGTCAACAAGGCCACCCCCCGTGAAGGCGGCGGTGGTGGTGGTGGTGGCGGCCGCGGCGGTTACGGCGGCGGCGGCGGTGGTCGCTCCGGCGGCGGTGGTGGTGGCTATGGCGGCGGCGGTGGTGGCGGCCGCTCCGGTGGTGGCGGTGGCTACGGCGGCGGCGGCGGCGGCGGTGCTAGTGCCGGCGGCGGCGGCGGCTACGGCGGTGGCGGTGGCAACCGCTGGTGATCCAGTCCCCCCGTTGAGATCCTCGGCACCTGGGCTGCAGCGGCTGATCAGGCTGCTACGGCCCCATGGCCGCAGCATTGTTCTGGCGGCCAGCTGCTCAGTTCTCAACAAACTCTTCGATCTCGCTCCGCCGGTGCTGATCGGCCTAGCGGTCGATGTGGTGGTGAAGCGCAATGGATCCTGGCTGGCGGGCTTTGGTGTGCCCTCGGTGCCAGGCCAACTCACCGTTCTCGCCATCGTGTCGTTCCTGGTCTGGAGCGCCGAGTCCCTGTTCGAGTATCTCTACGCCCTGCTCTGGCGCAACATCGCCCAGACCGTGCAGCACGAATTGCGGCTTGAGGGCTACGACCACCTCCAGCATCTGGAGATGGCCTTCTTCGAGGCCGGCAGCAGCGGTCGCCTGATGGCCGTGCTCAACGACGACATCAACCAACTCGAGCGCTTCCTCGACCACGGCGCCAATGAAATACTCCAGCTGATCACCACCGTGCTGGCCGTGGGTGCCGCCATGGTGTGGTTATCGCCAGGGGTGGCTGGGGTGGCCTTCCTGCCGATTCCGGTGATTCTCTGGGGCTCCCTGCAGTTCCAGCACCGACTGGCGCCCCGCTATCGCGAGGTTAGAGAGAAGGCCGGCGATGTGGCGAGCCTGCTGGCCAACAACCTGGGGGGCATGCTCACGATCAAGAGCTATGCCGCGGAGGCCTGGGAAAAGCAGCGACTGGAGAAAGAAAGTGAGGCCTACCGGCTCAGCAATCGCCGAGCCATTCGCGTCTCGGCCGCCTTCATCCCCCTGATCCGGTTCGCGATCCTCTTCGCCTTCCTGGCGATCCTGGTGATCGGCGGACTGCAGGCCTGGCAGGGCGTGATCGCCGTGGGCAGCTACAGCTTTTTGGTGTTCATTACCCAGCGCCTGCTCTGGCCGCTCACCACCCTCGGCCGCACCCTCGACGACTACCAGAGGTGCATGGCCTCCACCGACCGGGTGGTGGAGCTGCTCGACACCCCCATCGCGATTCCCAGTGGTCAAAGGGCTCTGCCGCTTGAGGCCGTGAAGGGCACGATCGAGTTCGAGGACGTGGGCTTTGCCTATGGGGGGCGCCTGCCGATCCTGGAGCACTTCAACCTCCACGTTCCCGCCGGCAGCACCGTGGGCATCGTTGGCGCCACCGGTTCAGGGAAGAGCACGATCGTGAAGCTTCTGCTGCGCCTCTACGAGGTGCAGCAGGGCCGCATTCTCCTCGACGGCCAGCCGATCACCGCGCTGCGCCTGGAGGATCTGCGCCGGGCGATCGGTCTGGTCAGCCAAGAGGTGTTCCTCTTCCACGGAACGGTGGCCGAGAACATCGCCTACGGCAGTTTCCAGGCGCCACGGTTGGCCATCGAGCGGGCTGCGGCCCAAGCGGAAGCGGCTGATTTCATCGAAGCACTGCCCCAGGGCTACGACACCGTCGTGGGCGAGCGGGGACAACGCCTCTCCGGCGGCCAGCGGCAGCGCATCGCCCTGGCTCGGGCCCTGCTCAAAAATCCCCCGGTTCTGATCCTTGATGAGGCCACCGCCGCGGTGGACAACGAAACCGAGGCGGCCATCCAGCGTTCCCTGCAGGAGATCACCCGCCACCGCACCACCCTGGTGATCGCCCACCGTCTGAGCACAGTCCGCCATGCCGACCGGATCGTGGTGCTGGACCGGGGGCGTGTGGTGGAAAGCGGCCGGCACGGGGAACTGCTGGCTCGCCAGGGCCCCTATGCGGCCCTCTGGCGGGTGCAAAGTGGTCTGCTACCCGGCGAAGTGCTGCAGCCGTGAAAACCCAGGGTCCGGTACTGATCGCCGTTGCTGTGGGTCTAGGCCTCGGCCTGGCCTTGGCAGCGCCGTTGACCGCCCTGCTCCGCAGCGACGCCACGAAAGGGGCGGAAGGCCGGCAACCGATGGCCAATCCCTTCGCCGGCTGGGTGGAGGGGAATGGCGAGGATCTGCTGGTGCTGGGCACCGATGAGGGAGGCGGCAACACCGATGTGATCAGCTTGGTGCGGATCGAGGGGGGCGTCACCCGAGTCCGCCAGATTCCTCGCGATTCCTATCTCGAAACGGAGCGCTGGGGGCCGATCAAGATCAATGCGCTCTATAGCCTCGGCGGCGAGGAGGCGTTGAAGCGGGAGCTCTCCGAGCGCATGGGTAACCCGATTCGACACCATGTGATCGTGAATCTCGCCGCCCTGCGGCACCTGGCCGATCTGGTGGGGGGCATCGAGGTGACCGTGCCGAAACGCCTCTACTACGTGGATAACAGCCAGGGCCTATTGATCGACCTGCAGCCGGGCCGGCAGACCCTCAAGGGCCGCCAACTGGAGGGATTCCTACGTTTCCGCCACGATGAAAGCGGCGACATTGGGCGCCTCGAGCGCCAGCAACAGGCCCTGCAGGGTCTGTTCCACAAGCTCGGACGTCCCGAAAGCATGGTGCGCCTGCCCTCGCTTCTGATGGCCACGAGCAAGGAGATCCGCACGGACCTTGGACCGATGGAGCTGGGAGGGCTGATGACCGCCATAGGTTCGACACGGCTGGAGACGGAGCGCCTGCAGGGCCATCCCTTCGACCGCAACGGCATCAGCTACTGGGACACGGACTGGCCAGTGCCCCAGGAGCACGCCGGCCTCTCCTCCTCCGAGCCCGGTTCAGGGCGAGGGCCAGTGCGGCCGCTCGCCGGCATCGGCAGGGAGAAGCCCCGGGCCCAGGGCTTCCGCTTCCTGTACTAGTTCCGGCTGGGGAGCTGCGCCCCGACCCGTTGGGGGTCCGCGGGGATCAAGGGCCCAGGCGAAGTTCAGCCGCTAAGGGTCGCTCTCCGGCCCCCCGGCCTTCGGTTTCGACAGTCCTCATGATTGGGCCGCTGCACCATCGCGGCCACAGCCACGCTGCAAGCCCGCCCCTCAGCCGTGTCTCGATCTCAGCAGGGCCGATGCCCAGCCGCATCGAACATCAGCTCACCGGATGACGCGCCACCGCGCCGACCAGCCGGTCCGCCAGCGACTCCGCCAGGGACGGCACCACGGCGAAGGCACCGCTGAAACCGGAGAACATCCAGAGTCCTGGGGCCTTGTCCACCGGACCGGCCAAGGGTGATCCCCCGAGGCAGAAGGACACCGGCACCTGGCGGTAGGTGCCCGGCAGGGATGCCAGCTGCGGATCAAGCTCCTGCAGGCCCGCCCGCAGCCGGGCCTCCATGGTGGCTGGATCGGGCGGCAGGCCAGGATCGGGATGGGGCCCCACCAGGGTGATCTGGCCCATCAGGATCCGATCCCCGGAGAGAGCCAGGCCCGCGTCCACGATCCAGCGCTCCCCCACCAGCGATGCAGCACCGGCCTCCAGGGGCGGTCGCCGCAGGCGCAGCGGCTGCACGATCCGTCCCTGCAGCACCTGCTGCAGCCAGGGATCGTGGCGTTGCTCGTGGTCCAGGGCTGAGGGATCGAGCTCGATCACCCCGGCCCAGCTGTAGCGCAGCCGCTCCGGCAGATCCGGCCAGAGATTGCGGTTGGCGGCCCCGGCGGCCAGCACCAGCTGCGGAGCCACCGACGGCCGGCCGCTGGCCCCGCCTGCGCTCCCCCCACCGATAGGGTCGCCATCGCCACCGATGGCCCAACATCCCCCACCCGGGCAGAGCTCGATCCGGGAAACGGTTCCCTGCCAGCGGCTGACCCCGGCCCGCTCGAGGGCGCCCGGCAGGGCCGCCGCCAGGGTGGGCGCATCGACGCGAGCAAACGGAAACGGGGCGGTGGGCAGCGCCTGCAGCCAGACAGGCAAAAGCCGGAGGGGCCCAGGCCAGCCATGAAGCACCAGGCGGGAGCGTTGGAGGCCCAGGGGGCCATGCCATTGCTCTAGCTGACGCCAGGAGCTCAGCGCTGAAGCCGGCAGGCTGCCGTAGCTCAGCACGGTGGCGGAAGGGTAGACCGATCCCACCAGCCAAACGCTCCCTCCTCGGCGGGCCAGAGCCAGGGCGAGCAGGGAACCGGCCAGGCCGGCCCCCACCACCACAAATGAGGGGTTAAGGCCCTGCTGCTGGTTCACGGGAACAGACCGGGGCACAGACCGGGGCTCAGATCAGCAGATTGAAGGAGGTGATCACACGCCCGAAGAGCTCCTTCACCCTGGGCCAACGCAGTTCGTTGGTGCTGGCGGCGAAGGTGTAGAGGCGGCCCCGATCGACCACAGCGGTGGCCAGCTCATGGCGATCGCGGTCGGCCAGATGCACGGTGTATTCCAGGTCGTAGAAGGTGTGGCCCTCCTGCTGGCGTTCGCGGGCCTCCACGAGTTCAGCCTGGCGACCGCTGCCCTCCGGCGCGATCACCTCACGGCGCAGCTTCTCCCCCACCGCCACGGCGCTGCCCAGGTCGCTCAGATCCCGATCGGCGGCCAGCTCGGACACCACCAGGCTGAGGGTTTCATCGCTGTTGATCAGGTCGTGGAACACCACCTGGGGCCCGTTGCTCACCTGCACCCGCGTCCAGCCGGTGGGATAGAGGAAGGCGTAGCGCCCATCGGGGCTCTGGTAGGAATTCAGACCCGCCGCCAAGGCGCTGCAGCCCACCAGCACCAGGGCCAGCAGCACTCCCGCCAGCAGCGAGGGCCAGCGAGGGGATTGGCGAACGGTAGTGAGCAGCATGGGAACGACGCGGTGCTGGGGCGCATTCTGGCCTGGGCGCTGGCGGGGCCGGGTTTGGCGGCGGCGATGCCCGCCTCAGGGCGCCTAGATTCCGCCCAGTCGCCCCCGAGCCCTGAGCGGTTTCACCCGACCCCTGGCCCGGCTGATCGACCAGTTCGAGCGGCTGCCCGGCATCGGACCGCGCACCGCCCAGCGGCTGGCGCTCCACCTGCTGCGCCAGCCCGAGGAGCAAGTTCGTGTGTTCGCCGACGCCCTGCTGGCGGCCCGCTCCCAGGTGGGCCAGTGCCGCAGCTGCTTCCACCTCTCGGCCGAAGCGGAGTGCGAGATCTGCCGCGACGAGGAACGGAGCAACGGCCAGATCTGCGTGGTGGCCGACTCCCGCGACCTGCTGGCGATGGAGCGCACCCGCGAATACAAGGGCCGCTATCACGTGCTGGGCGGCGTGATTTCGCCGATGGATGGCATCGGTCCGGAATCGCTGCAGATCCAGCCGCTGGTGGAGCGGGTCGACCGGGAGAACGCCAGCGAGGTGATCCTGGCCCTCACCCCCAGCGTCGAGGGCGACACCACCAGCCTCTACCTGGCCCGGCTGCTGAAGCCCTTCACCACGGTCACCCGCATCGCTTACGGGCTACCGGTGGGCAGTGAGCTGGAATACGCCGATCAGGTGACCCTGGCCCGAGCCTTCGAGGGCCGCCGCAGGATGGAGTGAAGCGCACCATGAGCCAGCGTCCGACCCGCTACAGCGCTATCCCGCCGGCCGAACGGCTGCCGGAGTGGATCCGCGCACCGATCGGCAATGCCTCCGCGCTCGAAACCGTGCAGGGAGTGGTGAAGCAGCAGCGCCTGCACACAATCTGCGAGGAGGGCCGCTGCCCCAATCGCGGCGAGTGCTATGCCGCCGGCACCGCCACCTTCCTGCTGGGCGGGCCGGTCTGCACTCGCAGCTGCGCCTTCTGCCAGGTGGAGAAGGGGGAGGCACCGGTGCCCTTCGATGCCGGCGAAGCCGAACGGGTGGCCGAAGCGGTGCAGAGCCTCGATCTGCGCTATGTGGTGCTCACCGCCGTCGCCCGCGACGACCTTGCCGACCATGGTGCTGCTCTATTCACGGGCACGATGGCGGCGATCCGGGCCCGCAATCCCTTGATCGCCATCGAGGTGCTCACCCCCGATTTCTGGGGCGGCCATCGCGAGGAAGCGGAGGGCCGCGCCGCCCAGCGCCAGCGGCTGGCCGCGGTGCTGGCGGCCGAACCGGTGTGCTTCAACCACAACCTCGAAACGGTGGAGCGGCTGCAGGGTGAGGTGCGCCGCGGAGCCACCTACGCCCGCTCGTTAGCCCTGCTGGCGGCGGCCCGGGAGTTGGCGCCCAGTATCCCCACCAAATCCGGCCTGATGCTCGGATTAGGCGAAAGCGAGGAGGAGGTGGTGGCCGCCCTGAAGGATCTGCGGGCGGTGGATTGCCAGCGCCTCACCCTCGGCCAATACCTGCGGCCCTCCCTGGCCCACATCCCGGTGGCCAGCTACTGGACTCCCGAGGAGTTCACCCGGCTCGGCGCCATCGCCCGGGAGCTGGGCTTCGCTCAGGTGCGCAGTGGCCCGCTGGTGCGGAGCAGCTATCACGCGGGGAGCGAGGGTTGAATCCCGTTGGTCTTGGTCCGCACTTTCTCGAGGTCGTCAACACTCAGGGATGACACCGACGTGGAATGGCTGCGGCGGCGGCTGCGGTTTCAGCAGCTGCGCCAGGTGAGTGCCTCCACCCACCTCATGCCTTGGCACAAAAATATCGGAATGCCGCAGGGGAGTGGGGCTCCACCTACTGGAGCGAGGCTACGCTATCCGTACGATCCAGGAGCTGCTTGGTCATAGCGATGTAAAAACCACCATGATCTACACCCACGTACTCAATCGTGAAGTAGTTGGTGATAAAAGACCTGCAGATCTACTCTTTTCCTAGCAAGCGCTATGGACCATGTCAACAGGGGACCGTGGCTAAGATTGGGATGTTATGCGGACCGTCCATCATGCTTGATTTAAACGCCCCCATCCCTGAGAAGGCTTGCAGTGCAATCGATTTGAGGCGTCAGTGAGAACCGGTTTCAGCATGATAAGCTCAAGCTATGCTGGCCTTATGGGATCCCGTGCGGTCCGTCCGTACAGCGCTAGAGGGATCGGACTGACCAAATTCGGTCATCTCTCAGAGTAATTTATATTATATCTTGAGCTGCGGGATTTTCCACCCGCAAGTCAGCATTTGCGCAAAACATCGGTTGTTGAAAACTGATTCCACGCCGCGGCGGGAGTCTAGGAGTGGAGTGGCGTTCTCTCCGGTGTCTTTTTCAGCAGCCTCTTAGAAGTGGGGGTAAAGGATTCCGCCATGCCACCGGTGGAAACTTGATCCACATAAGGTATGATTTACGCCGTTTACGGGCTGAGCATGGGTAAGGAGTCACCTGAACTGAAGCTGTCCATCGCGACCCATCCCATAGGTGATGGCCAGACTGGCGAAGTGGTATCTGAGAAGGGGCGTGGACAAGCGAAGCTGCGGGCTTTAGTGCGCTTTCCTCTCGCCAAGCGCCTGCGCCGCCTCGTCAATCGCTTCCTGTACACGGATCTATTCAGGCTTCTGGTTTATTCAGCTTTCGACGAAACCAGCTATCTGAGACGCTACAAGGATGTGCGTGCTGCTGTAGCGGATGGGGTTTATAGCTCCGGCTATGAGCATTTCATCAAGCATGGTCGCAAGGAAGATCGCGATGGGAGCCGTTGTTGTGCTCCCATCGCGGCCAGTCATGCCTACAAAGACTACAAAAAACTGGTTCAGTCGCTGCTTCGTAGATTCTCCGATAATAAAGAACTGGCCATGGCAAAGTCTGTGGGCTCACAGACGATGGGCTGCTTTTACTCTACTGGCAATAAGCAAGTCTCCTTGCTCTGCAATCTTGGCCTTCAGGATGACTGGGTGGTCTACGATCTTTCTTGCGGATGCGGTCGCACCACCCAGGCCTTGGCCCGGAGTCGCTGGTCTGGAAAATATACTGGAGTAGATATCATCGAAGAATTGATCCGCTACGCCCAAAAAACAACCACCGGTTACCTGTTCATGGTCCATCACAGCTACACTGTGGTGGCTTCTGACAACAGCCTTGATCTTGTTTTCGCTTGGAGTCTGTTCACGCATCTGCTGCTGGAAGAGATCTCTCTCTACATCGACGACGCCTTCCGCGCTCTTCGTCCGGGTGGTCAGTTGATTTTCAGTTTTCTAGAGCTGGCCAACCCCGATCACCGAAAAATTCAGGACGCACGGCGAGCCATGGCATCGGAAGGGAGTCATCCCGTTCACTTGGACACCTTCCTCCATCGCCAGGATATATCGGTTCTTGCCGCCAACGCGGGCTTTCATAAGCTGCGCTTCATCGATGGTGCTGACCAGCATGCCACGGCTTTCGGTGCCTTTGGTCAATCCGTTGTCGTGCTGGAGAAGCCCTGACGATTGGGTGGATTGCGAATTACCAGGGAGACAGTGAGCTGCCGCTCTCGGTCTGCTGAATGTGAGTGCCCTCTGGACATGGAGGGATTGAACGATGCACTCTCTGCCGCTGGCTGCCGTGCCAACCACACGCAACAGGCCGGTGGCAAACAGTGTGGGAGAAGACCAGCACTTATTCTATCTCAAACGCATAGAATGGGAAAGTCGGCATGGCTTTGTTCTGTCCTGTAACACCGAAGATCATAGGATATTCATTCGAAGTGGAGCTCCCGAATGGATTTGCCGTATGTGGAGTTGTTCTGCCGGATCAGCTCAAGAGCCTTGACTGGCGATCTAGAACAGCGAAGTTCATCGAGCGAGTTTCCTCTGATGGGATAGCAGTCCGTGACTGCGCGACTGTTACCACTTCTTGAACCTGTCACTCCTGCCACTCTCTAAAATAGCCACGCACATAAGCCCCCATAAAAAAATAAGTTCTTCGCCGAGTACTCCTTGCGGCCAGGTGATGGCGAACGCTATCCACCCTCTCTTCAAGACGCACAGCCGCAATTGTATCAACCATGGAGTTACGTTCGATGTCAAGCATCACGATTAAACTGGAACGCCCCTATGTCGAAGAACTGTTCAAGCGATACGAAAATCTGATCAGCAATGATTTTCCGGCTATAGAAATCATGCTTATCGTACGATTACTTATACAATGAGTTTACTAGACAAAGCTGTAGAATACGAGAGGCTTGTTGAGACTACGTTTGTCTATCATGACATCGACCTCTGGACAGATCACGAATTAGCTTATTTGGAACCATCAGAGGCTGTAACGATAGCCGATAACCAGAAGCTTGGACTGGGGTTAGATCCTGATCTGCTTCGTGACGCCATCCATTGGCACCACAAGATGTTTCCCTACACCGGACCACACAGAGACATCATCGAGGCCTGCCGCAAGGCCGACTGGATCGATGCTTCGAAAGGAATGCTGCGTAAGGGCAAAAGCAGAGCTGCAATAAGAGAAGTTGAAGCAGCGTTCCCAAACCTAGGTTTCCATAACTCATTGATGCGCCCTGCGAAAGACTATGGGGGCTAAACACTTGTTAGCGCCATCAAGGTAACCCAAGGCATCGCAAAGTTATGACCGCAGTTATGATTACGGGTAAACGATTCATTCAAGCCGACGCTGCTTCGCGGCGTGCATTATTTCAAGCGCTACACGCCGTCATGCTCACCAAGCCTCCACGGTGTCGCTCCCCCGAGGGTGGCGAGTTCTGATGACATGGATTCAGGTTATCCCGAGAGCTCCAGGAAGCTCTACTGGTCGAGTTCCTGCTTGAGGTGTTTGGGCTCAGCTTTGAGCTGCTCGTACTGGCGCGCGAACAGCTGGGGTTGGAAGACGATCTCCCGGCCATGGCGCACCAGGGCAAAACTCATTCCTGCGCCGGCGCGACCCTTCAACCAGATTGTCGTGGAACAGCTGACTCCATCGTTTCCACCGTGACGCCGGCGAGGAGCTCAGCGTCTTCTGCCGCCATGGCCTCGGTGTGTCGTTGCTGAGCACCTCCACCTACCCTGACTTGCCTCTGAACAGGGGGTGATCGCGGTAGAAGGCGGCAGCAAGCCGCAGACCGGAAGAGTTGCCGATCTAGGCCGGGGTGATGTCCGCTGGCGCAAGCGGTTCGACAACGTCCAGCGGGCCCTCCAGGTGCTGGAGCGCAGTGCCACCCGCCTGGCATTCCAGATCGATCTGATCAGCGATGGCGAAGCCTGGATGGCGATGGTCAAGGCCCGCAATCAGTCGTCCCACACCTACAACCTCGAGCAGGCCCAGGCGATCGCCCGCGACGTGATCGAACGCTTCGCACCCCTTACGGCTCCCGGGGCCTGCTGCGGCTGCGTGATCAGAACTCCATCGCCGCTGCCGTGGCTGATCTGGGAAGGCCAGAGGACATCGGCCAGCGCCGGCCACAGCGCTCCAACCCTTCGGCGCAGTCGCCCCGCATCAGCAGGCCGGCGCCCCCCCAGACGAGGCGGAGCGGCAGGTCGCTAAGGCCGCCCCCCACCTCCCGCAGCGGCTCAAAGCCCAGCCGCTGGAAATAGCGCACCAGGCAGCGGTGCTGGCGCTCGCCATCGCGGATGGCCAGCAGCCGGGCGCTGCGGCAGGGGGTGCGCTCCAGGGCCCAGGCAAAGGTGGCGGCCCAGATCAGCGGACCAACCGCAGCGGTGTCCTGGCCCTGTACCCGCATCGTGTCGAGCTGCAGGCCGGCGGAGATGGGTAGGCACCAGCCCTTGAGTTCTCCCAGCAGTTCGGCACGGCCGGCGGCCAGCGGCCGCGCCACCACCACCTGGAAGCTCCACACCCCCAGGCGGCGGGGGGCCCGCAGGCGCAGCTTGAGTCCCCGCTCGGCCGCCAACGCTTCCACCCGCTGCAGGCTCAGGGGGGGAAGGGGTGGCGTTGCGATCGAGGCGGCAGCGCCGGTCATGGCCGGTAGGGCTCGGCCACCACCACGGCCTCACAGGGCAGCGGACCGCCATAGACATGTGGGAACAGTTCGCCGCTATCCGGCGCCGCTTCCTCCTTCACCTCCAGGCCGGCGGCCGCCAACCTCTTGGGATCGATGCTGAGCAGCCGCACCGGCCCCGCGTCGGCGTAGAAGCGCTCGAACGTGGCCGCAATCTGATCGCCATGGCTGGCATGCAGGTAGCCCACCTGCTCGATCGACAGACCCCGGCTGGAGCGCCGGTAGACACCCTCCACCTCGGCGTCGCGCCACTCCTCGGCCAGGGCCAGGTGGTAGAGCCAACTCGGCGACCGCCAGGGGTGGCGGGGAGCCAGGGGCGGCGCCATCACCGCCGCCAGCTCGCCTCCCGCCTCGAAGCGGGCCAGCCAGGCCTGCAGCGCCCCGATGCCAACGGCGGCGTCGAAGCCAGCTGGATCGGCGATGCGGAACTGACGCACGAAGGGCAGCAGGGCCCAGTCGGCCAGGCAGGACTGCGGACCCAGCAACCAGCCCTTGCCCACACCGCCGCCAGCAGCGCCTTCCTCAAGCTGGCTGTTCCAACGCCGCAGGATGGCCAGGGCCGCCTGGCGATGGGCGCAGGGATCCTCGCCCGGATAGCGGTTGGCGTACTTGAAGCGCTCCAGGTGGTGTTTGAACGGCCCATCGTTCTCGGCCACCAGCGCCGCGATCCGCCGCCGCTGCTCGCCCGCAGCCTCCCCCCGCTCCGCCCGACGCAACCAGTCCTGGGGGTCGTGCTGCTCCAGGGCCCAGGTCATCACATCAAGGCTCTCGGTGAGCGCCGGGCCATCCGGGCGCTCCAACACCGGCACCGTGGCCGGCGGCCATCGCTCCAGCAACTCCGGAGGCCTGGCCGCAAGGTTCACCTCCCGCACCTCCACCCCAACACCAGCGGCGGCCAGGGCGAGGCGGGCGCGGATCGCATAGGGACAGCGGCGGAAGCTCCAGAGGATCGCTGCACCCATGTCTGGCGAGGTTTGCATCATGGCGGCTGGATCAGAATCATGGCGTCTGGATCAGAAGAGATAAGCGAGGATCAACGCCGCCCCGAGGCCGGCCAGGGAGATCTGCTGAAAGCGGCGATCGGCAAGATCGATCCTTCGCCGCAGAATCCATTCAGCGGCCGGCACGGCTTGATCGGCGGTTTCGTTTGAAACGGCTGTTTCGTTTGAAATGGCGGATTCGTTTGAAACGGCAGCCTCGGCGGCGGCAAGGACATTGATGCCCCAGACAAACAAAACGAACTGGGTGATCGCTATCAGGTAGCAGTAGGCATAGATGATATCGAGGAAGGTGAGGTAGGGAAGAGGCGGTAATTCGGCCTGGTACGTCTGCTGCATCACCACCAGCGTCAGCAGGGCGGTTGAGGGGATGGCCAGCCGCAATTCACCGAGGGAAGCCTCCAGACTCGGGGCCAGGAACACCACCGCCATCACGATCAGCAGCGGCAACAGCCATTGCAGGAAGGCCGTGAATCGGGGGATGCGGAAGAAGACCCGCAATTCAGTCATGGAAAAAGCATGGGTGGAGCGGTCGTCGAAATCGGTGGGGTAGGTGTGAATCAGGGGCTGAATATTCACGCCAACTTCCTGATAGCCCCTGATCGAGGCATAGGCCCCAACCAGTCCCTCCCGGTTGGCCACCGGCACCAGAAGCACGGGATCCTCACCATCCACGGCGAAGGATTGCGGACGGGTTTCGAACAGCAGGGGCAGGGAGAGCTGGTTAAAGGGTGAGCGGCGCATATTGAGATCATCGATGTAGAAGTGGCCGGAGAAGCGGAACAGCTGGTAACGGCTGCCATCAGGGCGCAGCTGCGGTTCGGAGTTGTCAGCTTTCACATTGAAGTCGTAGCCCACGATATTGTTCACCACCTCCACCAGCTGATCGGGGTCGATCTTCTCGGCCTCGATCCGTTGCTGCACCGCTTCGGGCCATTCCAGCCAATACCAGCCGTCAGCCATATAGGTCTGGTCCGGGATCGAGAGGTTGTAGGCGTTCTCCAGATGCACCCCCAGGCGGATGCGGGGTGCGGCGGCCAGCTCGGGGGGAATCGGCTCCAGGCGCCTGTAGAGATCGCGGCGCAGCACCGGTTGGGGTTGCATGGCCGGCGGCTGGTGCCCTTCGCCGGGTTTCAGGGTTGCTCGTCCATCGCCCGCTCCGGCGGTGCCGTGATGGAGCAACAGGACGGCTAGTCCCAAGCTGAGCAGCAGGGCAAGCAAGCTGGCCGGCCAGCGGGGCCGATGGGCTGGGGATTGGAGAAAGACCCCGCGAAGCCGCTCAGCCATGGATTGGCTGCGGGGATTGCCCGGGGGGGAATTCCCTCCCGATGTGCGCCTCACCCCGCCGGCGGGCCAGATCCACTTGACGCTGGCGTTCGCTGAATCGTTCCCGGTCCTCCGGTGCATGGCGGTCGATGCAATGGCGGCAGCTCACGCCTTCGCGGTAGCTCGAGAGCGCCCGTTCGGCGGAGGACAGGGGCATGCGGCAGCCATGGCAGAGGCTGTGATCGCCGGGCTCCAGCCGATGGTTCACCGCCACCCGCTGATCGAACACAAAGCACTCGCCCTGCCAGCGGCTCTCGGCCGGATCCACGGCCTCCAGGTAGCGCAGGATGCCGCCCTGCAGATGGTGCACCCCCTCGAAGCCCTCCTGGATCAGATGGGCCGTGGCCTTCTCGCAGCGGATGCCGCCGGTGCAGAAGAGGGCCAGGGCCCGGGGCCGTTGCGCTTCCACCAAGGGGCGCAGCTGCCGCTCCACCCAAGCGGGAAACTCCCGAAAGGAGGACGTTCCGGGATCGACGGCCCCAGCAAACGTTCCCACGGCCACCTCGTAGGCATTGCGGGTGTCGATCACCAGGGTCTTGGGATCCGAGATCAGGGCGTTCCAGTCCTGGGGGTCCACGTAGGCGCCCACCGCCACGGTGGGATCCACCTCCGCCCGGCCGATCGTGACAATCTCCCGTTTGAGCCGCACCTTGAGGCGATGGAACGCTTGATCTTCCGTGCTGTGGCGCTTCACCTCCAGGGAAGCCAGGCCCGGATCGGCCTGCTGCAGGAGCTCCAACAACTGCTCCACGCCGGCCTTTGGACCGCTCACGGTGCCGTTCACCCCCTCAGGGGCCAGCAGCACGGTGCCCTTCACGTCGCCGGCGCTCCCCACGGCCAGAACCCGTTGGCGCAACTGCAGGAGATGGGCCTCGGCCAGGGGGGCGAAGCGATAGAAGGCGGCCACCTGCAAGCTCATCGGGCCAGGGAGGGTTCCGCTTCCACCCGAACCCCAGCCGCTGCCAACAGCTCCCGATCAGCCTCCACATCGGGGTTGCCGGTGGTGAGCAGGGTGTCGCCGTAGAAGATCGAATCGGCCCCGGCCAACAGGCAGAGGATCTGGGCCTCACGGTTCAGCTGCTCCCGGCCGGCGCTGAGCCGCACCCGGCTGTGGGGCATCAGGATGCGGGCGGTGGCCACCATCCGCACCAGCTCAAGGGGGTCCACCGCCGGGCGATCTTCCAGGGGGGTTCCCTCCACGGCCACTAGGGCATTGATCGGCACGCTTTCGGGGTGGGGATCGAGGCTGGCCAGCACCTGAAGCAGTGAGGCCCGGTCGGCGCTGCTCTCGCCCAGGCCGATGATGCCGCCGCAGCAGAGCTGGATGCCTACGGCGCGCACCCGCTCCAGGGTTTCGAGCCGCTCCTGGTAAGTGCGGGTGCTGATGATCTCCGCGTAATGCTCGGGGCTGGTATCGAGGTTGTGGTTGTAGGCGGTGAGGCCCGCTTCGGCCAGCCGGGCGGCCTGGGGCCCGGTGAGCATGCCGGCGGTCACGCAGGCCTCCAGCCCCAGCTCCCGCACCCCCCGCACCATCGCCAGCATCGCCTCAAAGGGGGCGCCGTCGCGAATGTCGCGCCAGGCCCAGCCCATGCAGAAGCGGTGGGCGCCGGCATCGCGGGCCGCCCGGGCCCGCGCCAGCACCGGCTCCACCTCCACCTGCAGCTCGGGACGCCCCGTGACATCGCTGCTGTGATGGATCGACTGGGGGCAGTAAGCACAGTCCTCCTCGCAGCCGCCGGTCTTGACGCTCAGCAGGGAGGCCAGCTGCACCCGGTAACCCGGGTTGGCGGCGCGATGCACCTGCTGGGCCTGCCAAAGGATCTCCATCAGAGGGAGATCCAGCAGGGCCTGGATTTCGGCCTGGCTCCAATCGTGACGGATGATCATGCCGGCGTCTCCACCCCACCGAAGCGGCGGTTGCGGCCCTGGTAGTCGAGCAGAGCTGCGAGCAGGGCCTGAACATCGAAATCGGGCCAGAGCACATCGGTGATGTGAAGCTCGGCGTAAGCCAGCTGCCAGAGCAGGAAGTTGCTGATCCGTTGCTCGCCGCTCGTGCGAATCAGGAGGTCGGGGTCGGGTTCTCCGGCGGTGTGGAGTTCGGCCGCAAAACGCTCCTCATCGAGACAGGCCGGATCGAGGTCGCCCCGGGCGGCCTGCTCGGCTAGACGACGGGCGGCCCGCACCAGCTCGCGGCGGCCGCCGTAATTGGTGCAGACATTGAAATGAATGCCGGTGTTGGCGGCGGTTCGAGCCGTGGCGTCGGCGATCAGGCTCTGCAGACCCTGGGGCAGTTCCTCAAGATCCCCGAGAAAGCGAATTCTCACCTGCTCCCTCTCCAACGCCTCCAGCTCCCTGGCCAGCACTCGCTCGAAGAGGGTCATCAGGAAGGTGACCTCCTCTCCGGGGCGGCTCCAGTTCTCCGTGGAGAAGGCATAGGCGGTGAGGGCCCCGATGCCCCAGTCGCTGCAGAGGCGGAGGGTGCGCTTGAGGGCCTCCACGCCGGCCCTATGGCCCATCACGCGGGGCAGGCCCCGCTGGCGGGCCCAGCGGCCATTGCCGTCCATGATCACCGCCACATGGGCGGGGAGTCGGTCAGGATCCAACTGCCGCGGCAGTGGCTGACGCTGGGATAGGGGAGTGGTCGCCAGGACGCGACTCATCCGCGGGGCTCCGGCGGGTCCAAGGCCACCGTACGACCCGCCGGTGCCGTAACGGCAGCCGCTAGCGCCTCGGTGAGCAGGTCGTGGAGTCGGCTACTGGTGATCGGCCGCTCCAGCCGCCCCTGGCTGGCCAGGGAGAGGGTGCCGGTCTCCTCGGAGACCACCACACATAGGCAGCGGTCGAAGCGCTCGGTGAGGCCAAGGGCCGCAAGATGGCGGGTCCCGAATCGGTTCGGACCTTGCCGGGAGAGGGGGAGGATCACCCCGGCAGCCACCACCCGATTCTTCTGCACCAGCACGGCGCCGTCGTGGAGCGGGGTATCGGCCGCAAAGAGATTCAGGACCAAGTCCACCGAAAGGCGCGCATCGAGATGGATGCCGGGATTGAGGAAATCCTCCGGCCGCAGGTCGCTGCCCACGTCCAACACCATCAGCGCCCCACGCCGGGCCTGGGACAGCCTCCCGGCCGCCTCGGTGAGGGTGCTCACCGATCCGGAGGTGAGCTGATCGCCGCTGCGATCAGCGAACAGAACCCCGATCCGACCGGTGCCGAGCAATTCCATCAACCGGCGCAGATCACCCTGCCACAGGATCGCCAGGGCCAGGCTGCAGGCCAGCACGAGAGCATCGATCAGCTTGCTGGTGAGAGGAAGGGGCGCGTAGCGCTGCACCATCCAGGCCAAGGCCACCAAGAAGAGATAGCCCCGGAGCAGCCAGAGGGTGCGGGGTTCCTTGACCCTCCCGAGCAGAAGGATGCCGATGGATCCGGCCAGAGCAACATCCCCCAGCAGCAAGAAGAAATCGCCGGTGGGCTGCCAGATCACTGGGTGAATCGTTCCGCTGCTGAAACAAGGCGGCCAGGTGACCATGGCCAGCCCCGCCAATGCCACTGTCAGGTTATCGGCTGTAAGTGAGGTGGCAGAAGGTCGTAGCGCAGTAGTTCCTCCGGCTGTTCGCGCCGTTGCACCACCTCCGCCTCGCCACCGTGCACGAGCACCGTGGCCGGACGAGGAATCCGGTTGTAATTGGATCCCATCGAAGCGTTGTAAGCACCGGTGGCGAACACGGCAAGCACCGCACCGGTGGTCAGCTGGGGCAGGGCGATGTCCGGCAGAAGCACATCCCCGGATTCGCAATGCTTGCCGGCCACGGTGAACAAACCGTCTGCCGCCGCCAGGGGCTGGTCTGCCAGCACGGCGGTGTAGCGCGATTGGTAGGTGATCGGGCGAGGGTTATCGCTCATGCCGCCGTCGATCGACACATAGGTGCGGATGCCGGGGATCTCCTTGCGGCTACCCACGGTGTACAGGGTCACGCCGGCGGTGGCCACCAGGGAACGGCCGGGTTCACAAAGCAGACGGGGCAGGCTGAGCCCCCGCTCGTCGCAGGCGGTGGCCACGGCCTCGGCCACGGTACGCACCCACTCATCAATCGTCGGCGGGTCATCGCTGGCCACATAACGGATTCCCAGACCACCGCCAACGTTCAGGTCAGAGCAGGGATGCCCTAGGGAGCGAGCCAGGCCCAGGGCGTCGGCCATCACGCCGGCCAGGTCGCGGTGGGGATCGAGTTCGAAGATCTGGGAGCCGATGTGAGCATGAAGCCCATCGAGCCAGGCCCAGCGGCAGTCGGCCAGATGGCGCAGCACCGGCTCCAGCTGATCAGGGTCGAAGCCGAACTTGCTGTCGAGATGGCCGGTGCGGATGTATTCGTGGGTGTGGCACTCGATGCCGGGGGTGAAGCGCACCAACAGCCGCACCGGAGAGCGACGGCCCGGTGCGATACGGCTGAGGATCTCCACGTCTTGCCAGTTGTCGAGCACCACGGTGACGCTGTGGGCCAGGGCCAGCTCAAGCTCTTGCTCGGATTTGTTGTTGCCGTGCAACACGATCCGCTCCGGCGGCATCCCCCCCTGCAGAGCGGTGAGCAGTTCGCCAGCGGACACCGCATCGAGCCCTAGCCCCTCGGAGGCCACCAGGGCGGTAAGAGCGAGGGAGCTGTTGGCCTTGGAGGCATAAAGCGCCAGGGAAGGCCCGGGATAGAAGGTCTCGAGGGCCTGGCGGTAGGCCCGGCAGGTGGCCCTGAGGGTGGCCTCGTCGAGCACGTAGAGCGGGGTGCCGTAGGTGCGGGCCAGGTCTTCGAGCCGGCAGCCGCCCACCACCAGGCTCCCCTCCTGGTCAACCGTCGTGGTGATCGGGGCGAGGTTCCGATTCGGACTGGTGGCATCCACTCCGGGCTCGAAACGTTCCAGACCCTCAACAGCCTCGGGGGGAGCCCCACCGCCGGCGAAGCCGGATGGGGCGCTATGGGGGGCTGACGTGGACACCATGGTGGTCGGGCTGCGGAGTTCAGCCGGAAGCGATCCGGCACCGCTGCGGAAAGTGGATCCGCAATCGTAGGGATCTCCCCGACCTCGACCGCCTTGGATCCCGAAGCACGAACGGAGACGGGGCAGGGCCTGATCCGGCCGCTGCGGCCAACGGATCTGGCGGACTGCCTCGATCTCGACCGGCGGGCCCTCGGGGGCCTTTGGAGCGAGACGCAATGGCAGCGTGAACTGGCCGAGCAGAACAGGCCGGGACTCGGGATCTGGCGGGCGGAAGGCCTTCGGGCCATGGCCTGTGGTTGGCTGATCCTCGACGAACTCCACATCACCGTTGTGGCGGTGGATCCTGCCTTCCGGCGCCGGGGTCTTGGTCGTGGGGTGCTGGCGGGTCTACTGGCCCATGGCCAGGCGGCTGGCGCCCGCCACGCCACCCTGGAGGTGGCCGCCCCCAACGGGGCCGCCAGGGGCCTTTACGCTGATGCTGGATTCCAGGAAGTGGGAATCCGTCGCGCCTACTACCGAAATGGCGACGATGCCCTGATCCAATGGCTCAAACTGGTTCCATGGCCACCGGTACGGGAAACCGGCGATTTGTGTTAACGCCGAAGCCAATATTGGGTACTTGATTTATGGCAGGAACGGCCAGATCCCTTGCCATCACTGCAACGTTGGGAATGGTGCCAACGGCAACCCACGCGGCGCTTCAATCCTGATAGGTTGGTATCACTGCAACAGGCCCCGGCCCATGTTTGAGCGGTTTACCGAGAAGGCCATCAAGGTGATCATGCTGGCCCAGGAGGAGGCCCGACGGCTGGGTCACAACTTCGTGGGAACGGAGCAGATCCTGCTCGGGTTGATCGGTGAGGGCACCGGCGTGGCCGCCAAGGTTCTCAAGTCGATGGGAGTCAACCTGAAGGACGCTCGGGTCGAGGTTGAGAAGATCATCGGCCGGGGCTCCGGTTTCGTGGCGGTGGAGATCCCCTTCACCCCCAGGGCCAAGCGGGTGCTTGAGCTCTCCCTCGAGGAAGCCCGCCAGCTCGGCCACAACTACATCGGCACCGAACACCTGCTGCTCGGCCTTATCCGCGAGGGCGAGGGCGTGGCCGCTCGGGTGCTGGAAAACCTCGGCGTTGACCTCGCCAAGGTGCGCACCCAGGTAATCCGCATGCTCGGCGAGACCGCCGAGGTAGCCGCCGGCGGTGGCGGCAAGGGATCCACCAAGACACCGACCCTTGATGAGTTCGGCAACAACCTCACCCAGATGGCGGCCGAAGCCAAGCTGGATCCCGTGGTGGGCCGCCACAACGAGATCGATCGGGTGATCCAGATCCTCGGCCGACGCACCAAGAACAATCCCGTCCTGATCGGCGAACCGGGCGTCGGCAAGACCGCCATCGCTGAGGGGCTCGCGCAGCGCATCACCCAGGGCGATATCCCCGACATCCTTGAGGACAAACGGGTCCTCACCCTCGACATCGGCCTGCTGGTGGCCGGCACCAAGTACCGCGGCGAGTTCGAGGAACGCCTCAAGAAGATCATGGAGGAGATCCGCTCCGCCGGGAACGTGATCCTGGTGATCGATGAGGTTCACACCCTGATCGGAGCCGGTGCCGCCGAGGGCGCTATCGATGCCGCCAACATTCTCAAACCCGCCCTAGCCCGCGGCGAGCTGCAATGCATCGGAGCCACCACCCTCGACGAGTACCGCAAGCACATCGAGCGAGATGCCGCCTTGGAGCGCCGCTTCCAGCCCGTGATGGTGGGTGAGCCGTCCGTCACCGACACCATCGAGATCCTTCGGGGTCTGCGTGAGCGCTACGAGCAGCACCACCGACTGAAGATCTCCGATGAGGCTTTGGTGGCCGCCGCCACCCTCGGCGATCGCTACATCTCCGACCGTTTCCTGCCCGACAAGGCCATCGACCTGATCGATGAGGCCGGTAGTCGGGTGAGGCTGATGAACTCCAAGCTGCCCCCCGCCGCTAAGGAGGTGGACAAGCAGCTACGGGCCGTGCAGAAGGAGAAGGAGGACGCCGTTCGCGATCAGGACTTCACCAAGGCCGGAGAACTGCGCGACAGGGAAGTGGAATTGCGCGACCAGATCCGCTCCATCCTTCAGACCCGCCGCGATGGCGAAACCAGCGAAAGCGGTGAGAACCTGGATGCGGTTATCGCCGCCACGGTTGGAACCGAAACCAGCGAGGTTGCCATCGGCGAGCGGAATCCCGTCGTCACCGAGGAGGATATCGCCCAGATCGTGGCTTCCTGGACCGGCGTGCCTGTGCAGAAGCTCACCGAGAGCGAATCGGTGAAACTGCTGAACATGGAGGAAACCCTCCACCAGCGTCTGATCGGCCAAGACGAAGCCGTGAAGGCCGTGTCTCGTGCAATCCGCAGGGCCCGGGTCGGATTGAAGAATCCCAACCGTCCGATCGCCAGCTTCATCTTCTCCGGCCCCACCGGTGTTGGCAAAACGGAGCTCACCAAGTCACTCGCCGCCTATTTCTTCGGCAGTGAGGAGGCGATGATCCGCCTCGACATGTCGGAATTTATGGAGCGGCATACGGTCAGCAAGCTGATCGGTTCCCCTCCGGGTTACGTGGGCTTCAACGAAGGGGGCCAACTCACCGAAGCGGTGCGGCGCCGCCCCTACACCGTGGTTCTCTTCGATGAAATCGAGAAAGCCCATCCTGATGTGTTCAACCTCCTCTTGCAACTCCTTGAAGACGGCCGCCTCACCGATTCCAAGGGTCGCACGGTGGACTTCAAGAACACCCTGATCATCATGACTTCGAACATTGGATCGAAGGTGATCGAAAAAGGCGGCGGTGGGCTTGGCTTTGAGTTCGGCGGCGGCGACGCCGACGAGACCAACTACAATCGCATCCGCTCCTTGGTGAATGAAGAACTCAAGCAGTATTTCAGGCCTGAGTTCCTCAACCGCCTTGACGAGATCATCGTCTTCCGTCAGCTCAGCCGCGACGAGGTTAAGGAGATCGCCGAAATCATGCTCCGCGAGGTGTTCGGCCGTATGCAGGAGAAGGGCATCACCCTCTCGGTTACGGAAGCCTTCAAAGAACGACTCGTTGAGGAGGGTTATAACCCGAGCTACGGGGCTCGCCCACTGCGAAGGGCCGTGATGCGGCTGCTTGAAGACAGCCTTGCCGAGGAATTCCTCTCCGGCAGACTTACCGATGGCGATGCTGCATTGGTTGATGTCAATGCCGAGAAACAGGTGGTGATCCGCAAACAGTTTGAGAATGTTGCCATTCCCGAATTGGCCGGGGCCTCAGCTTGAGGCCTCGCCTCATTGACGAGTTCATCCCTAATCCCCATACGCCAAGAACGTCATCTCACTTGTGCCCCACCTAGGGCCCCACAGCCTGCAAGACCATGGGTAACTCCGCCACCACGCAGGCGATCGCTCCGGCGCACGTTTTGCGCGGAGAAGTTTTTTGGCCAGAAGCGATCGAAGCCATCGCTCGGCTCGGCCATCGCCCCCTGCTGCTGGGTCGCAGTGCCGACACCGCAACCCTCCGCGAAGGGCTGCTGCAGCAGTTCGGCCGCCACGGGCTAAAGCCGCATGCGGCTTGCCTCCAGCATGACTGCTGTGAGGAGGATCTCGCCCGGATCAGCGCCTTAGCCGAAACCCCATCCTGCGACCTGGTGATCGCCACTGGAGGGGGGAAGGTGCTGGATGCGGGCAAGCTACTGGCCGATCGCCTCGACCTCCCATGCGTCACCGTGCCGACCAGCGCCGCCACCTGCGCCGGCTGGACGGCGCTGGCCAACCTCTATTCCCCCAATGGCGCCTTTGCACAAGACGTCACCCTCAGGCGCTGTCCAGAGCTGCTGGTGTTCGACCATGCCCTGGTGATTCAGGCGCCGGCCCGCACCCTGGCCAGCGGCATCGCCGACGCCATGGCCAAGTGGTACGAGGCCTCGGTGAGCAGCGGTGGCAGCGAAGACGGACTTGTGCAACAGGCCGTTCAGATGGCTCGCATCCTGAGGGACCAGCTGCTGCTCGAGGGCCAGGAGGCGATGGCGAACCCCGGCGGGGCGGCCTGGAAACGGGTGGCTGAGGCCTCGGCTCTCACCGCCGGTCTGGTCGGTGGCCTGGGGGGAGCCCGCTGTCGCACCGTGGCAGCCCACGCCGTTCACAACGGCCTCACCCAGCTGGAAGCCACCCATGGCAGCCTTCACGGCGAAAAGGTGGGCTTCGGCGTTCTAGTGCAACTGCGGCTCGAGGAGCTGGTGGGGGGCAATCGACTGGCGGCCCAGGCCAGGCGGCAGCTGCTTCCCTTCTTCCGGGCCCTGGACCTGCCCCTGAGCCTCGCCGACCTAGGCCTGGACTCCGCCAGCCTCAGCGATCTCAGGGCGGTATGCGCCTTCGCCTGCCGGGAGGATTCCGACCTCCACCACCTGCCCTTCCAGGTTGCCCCCGACGATCTGCTGGCGGCCATGGTGAGCACCACAGCCGAGCGCCAGCCTGCATGAGCACAACCGTCCGCGATGGCCGCCAGCTCGTGGAGTCGGCGGCCAGGACCCTGCTCGACCCCCAGGGAAGGGATCTGGCCGGGGCGGTGCAATGGTGGGAGCTGGAGGGACTGCCCGAACGCTGGCCTGTGGCGGTGATCGGCCAGGGTCCGCCGCTGCTGCTACTCCACGGCTTCGACAGTTCCTTCCTGGAGTTCCGCCGCCTCGCTCCCCTGCTGGCTCCGCACCACCGGCTGATCATCCCCGACCTTTACGGCTTTGGTTTCAGCCCCCGCCCCGTCGATGGCAGCTTTTCCCCAGACGGTGTCCTGGCCCATCTCGATGCCCTCCTGGAGGCCCTGCTGCACCAGGGGATCGACGAACCACTGGGCGTGATCGGAGCCTCAATGGGTGGGTCCGTGGCCGTCGAACTGGCCCGCCGCCATGCCGGGCGGGTGGGGCGATTGTTACTGCTGTCGCCGGCGGGTCTCACCGGTCGCCCCATGCCGCTCCCGCCTGGCCTCGATGCCCTGGGGGTCTGGTTCCTAGGGCGGCCGGGGGTGCGGCGGGGACTGTGCCGCTCCGCCTTCGCCGATCCGGGCTCGGCCGTTGGACCCGCCGAACTGGAGATCGCCTCCCTGCATCTGGCCTCCCCAGGCTGGGGTGAGGCCCTGGGTCGCTTTGCCCGATCCGGCGGGTTCGCCGGTTGCGGCGACCCCCTGCCGGAGCAGCCCCTGCAGGTGCTCTGGGGCCGAGAGGACCGGATCTTGCGACCACCCCAGAAACGCGCCGCCCAAGCGCTGCTGGGTGATCGGCTGCGGGAACTGGACGCCTGCGGGCACCTGCCGCACGTCGACCAACCTCAGGCGGTGGCGGCATGCTGGCTGGAATCCGATCCAGGCTGAGCGATGCCCACGCCCCCTCCTTCCTTCCCGTCCCGACAAGCATCTGCACACCGGTCACGCCCCAGCGCCAAACAGCGGCTGCCCTGGCTAGCGCGATTTGCATTGAGCATGGGGATGCTCCTGGCCCTCGTGTTCACCGCTCCCGGCGCCGCCCGGGCCTCCTTACTCCATCTGGAGGGGGTCCCTCCGCCCGACCTAGGCCTGCACCAGGAGCACTTATCACCCTGCCCGTCTCCCGCCCACTGCGCCCGGGAAGACTGGTCCGTGGCAAATCCTGCCGCCGCCCTGGAAAAGCTTCTGCCCGCCGTGCTGGCCCTGGAGGGCATCGAGATCGTGGAAACGGGATCCGGCTACATCCACGCCACCGCCACCAGCCGCATCTTCGGCTTCGTGGACGACCTGGAACTCCACGCCGCAGCCGCCGACGGGGTCATCGAGGCGCGCTCGCTGTCCCGAGTCGGTGACTCCGACCTCGGGGTCAACGGGCGGCGGCTGGCCACCCTGAGGCGTGCCCTAGAGGCAGCCTGAGCCCCCCACGGGCTCAGCCTTCCCCGCCCTCTCCACCTTCGCCGCCCTCGCCGCCTTCGTCGCCTTCCTTCTGGGCAGCGGGCCGGGGCGCAGCGGGAACCGCAGGTGGCGCCACGGCGGGCTTCCCCATCTCCGCCGGACCCGGGCCGCCTTCGCCGGAGGGCACCCGGGCGCAGCCACCGCCCATGGCCACCAGACCGGCAGTGGCAAGAAAGAGGGCAATCCGGGAACGATCCAAGCTAGGTCTCAGGCACGGAAGGTCATTCTTGGCAGGCGGCACAGGCAACAGCGGCCAGGATGCCACCGTTGGCTGTGCCATTGATCACGTTTGCAGGTCTCCTCTGTTCCCCAACACGATGCGATTCCAGCTCGATGGCGTGCTCCAATCACAGGGTCTGGAGGAGCTGCGCGATGAGCTCCTCGCGCCCCAGGCCGACTGGCGGCCAGGCCATGAGAGTGCCGGCTGGCATGCCCGCGGCGTGAAGCACAACCGCCAGCTCGACCGCGCCTCCCCGCTGCATCAGCGGCTGGCCGCTCTGGTGAGCGAAAGCCTTGAGGCCCAGCCGCTGCTCCAGGCGGCCGCCCTGCCGGTGCGTCTCCACGGGCTGCTGTTCAGCCGCTGCGGGCCCGGCGAAGGTTACGGCCGCCATGTCGACAACGCCTTCATGACCGGTGGGCGGGCGGATGTGTCCTTCACCCTCTTCCTGCAGGATCCGGCCGCTTACAGCGGCGGAAGTCTGATGCTCGAATCGCCCGCCGGGGAGGAGGAGGTGCGGCTGGCGGCCGGCAGCGCCATCGTGTATCCGAGCACCCTGCTGCATCGGGTGGCGCCCGTGACCGGTGGCGAACGGCTCGTGGCGGTGGGCTGGATCCAGAGCCGGGTGCGCGACGCCGAACGGCGCGAGATCCTCTTCGACCTCGACACGGCCCGCCGTGAGATCTTCCAGCGGGAGGGCAAGAGTGAGGTATTCGACCTGATCAGCCGCAGCTACAGCAACCTTCTGCGCCGCTGGGGTGAGTGAGGCGCCAGCATGGCCGCCGCCGGTGATCCCCGGCGCCAACCCTGAACCGAAAAGGCTGCCCCCATGCCGGAACTGCCCACCAAGCCGGTGTCCCCCGTAGGACACAGCCCCGACCGGAAAGCCGTGCTGGCCGCCTCGACCCCCTGGCTCGGTGCGCTGCTCAACGTATTGCCTGGTCTCGGGGCCGGCTACCTCTATCAACGCCGCTGGCGGGCCTGGTGGATCACCACGGGACTCTCCAGCGCCTGGTTCCTGCTCGGGGCCCTTCAGCAGCAGGACCCCGCCGCGATCGATCCGCGCTCGCGCCTGGTGGGGCTGGGGGGACTGCTGCTGCTGGCCGCCGTGAGCGCGGTGGAAGCCTTCCTGGCGGCCCGCCGGGCCCGGATGGAGTGAGACTCCCTTTTCTGTTAGGAGAACCCCAATCCCCTGCGGACGCATGGACACCCTCCCCCCAACCAGTGCCGAGCCGTTGACACCGGCCGGGCCGCTGCTGGGACTGCTCTCAAGGGGCCTGGAACTGTGGCTACGCCAGCAGTGCTCCTTGATCGAGGGGCTGGAGATCCAGCTGGAGGGGTCGGCGGCCCAGCTGATGCGGGGTCGCCTCGAGGGGGTGCGGCTGCGGGCGCGTCGGGTGGTGTACCAGAACCTGCGCTTCGACCGGGTGGAGCTGGCCAGCGGCGTGATCCGGGTGCGGATGGGGGCCCTGCTGCGGGGCCAGAGCCTGAAACTGGAGCACCCCTTTCAAGTGCGGGGCAGCGTGGCCTTCAGCGGTCCCGACCTCGGGGTGTCCCTGGCCACACCCTCCTGGCGCAGCCTGGGTGATGGCCTGGCGGAGGAGATTCTCGGCCTCACCCCCCTGGCGGGCCTGAGGATTGAGGAGGGGCGGCTTGTGCTGATCGCCCATGGCTCCGGCAGCGGAAGGCCTTTGGAGGTAGCCACCAGCGTGCGGGCCGTTGAGGGCAACCTTGAAGTCCGGAGCCTCGATGGCGGCGCCCTGGCCCGGTTGCCGATGGATCCCGCCATCCAGATCGAGCAGGCCAATATCGGCGGAGGGCTGCTGCAACTCCTAGGCGAAGCTCGGGTTTCCCCCTAGGAGCCCAGTCCCTCAGCGACTTACTGGATGCCAGGGTAAAGGGGTGATGCCGATGCGCTGCACCCTATGGCTGGCCATCCCCCTGTGAACCGAATCGGGGCGCTCCGGCTGGGACTCCCAACAGCCTGCACCGGGCTGGCCATCGGCCTGGGGATCTCCCTGGGGCTGGCCGCCGGCCCCGGCAGAACCGATGGCTTGACCGCAGCCGGGGCCGATAGTGCTGTGGAAGCCCTGGTGGCTGGTGCCGCCCAGGCCTGCCGAACCTCACTGGCGAGCCGCTACGCCGCCGACCCAGCCAGCCTGGAGATCTGGCTGACACCGGGCCTGAGGATCGCCATCGAAAGCGGCGACCTGGGATCCGCTGCAGTGCGGCGGGAAGGACTCCAGTTCGGCTGGATGCTGAACGGCCGGCCAGCTCCGGCGCCGATCGGCCTCTGCCGCACGCGAGGGGATGGCACTGTGGCCGCCATTGAAGAGCAGAAAGACTAAGAGGCTGCCATCGGCGTGCCTAGGACAGCCGTTCCACGAGGGGATAGACCAAGGTGACCACGGAATAAACCACCGCAGGCACGAACAGGTAGCTGTCGATCCGATCGAGAATGCCCCCATGGCCGGGGATGGCGTCGCCGGAATCCTTGAGGCCAGCATCGCGCTTCATCATCGATTCGGTGAGATCTCCAACCAGGGCGAAGACCGAGACCACCGCTCCGAGCAGGCCCCCCACCAACGCACCCCAGTGCCAACCAAGCCAGACGCCCCCCACGGCTCCCACGAGCAACGCGGACACCATGCCGCCGAGAGCCCCCTCAACGGTCTTACCCGGTGAGATCGGAGACAGCGGATGGCGGCCCCAGCGCCGGCCGATGGCGTAAGCCCCAAGATCGGTGGCCACGATCAGAAAACAGGCCAACAGGGTGAGGGCAAGCCCACTGGTCCACGGCCAGGAGGTGCCAGGCAGGGTGGCGTTGGCCAGGGAGGGGGCAAGGGCCGGATCGGCCAGGTCCCGCAGCTTGATCCAGTGGCTGGGCAGAAAGCCCAGATAAAACAGACCGAAGATCGAGGCCGCAATGTCGGCGATCGTGCCCGTGGTGGGCTGGAGCAACAGCCAGCCGCAGATCACCGCGCCACTGGCCGGCAGCACGGCGGCGGCCACTTCGGAGGCCACCTCCGGCACGAACCAGCCGCTGCCGGCGGCCGCCTGGGTGGTGACCAGCAGCAACTGCACCGCCACCAAGGTGGTGCGGCTGGCCGGACGGATCCCCTTGAAGCGGGCCATGCGGAAGAACTCGAGCAGGCCGAGGTGCACGATCACGCCAACCGCCAGGGTGAACCACCAGCCCCCGAGCATCACCACCAAAAAGCCGAACCCACCGGCGGCCCAACCGCTGGCCAAACGGGCCAAGGAGGTGGCGGAGCGGGGGCGGGGAATCAACGTTCGGCAGCGATCACGAAGAGGGGCTCTGCGGCGGCCAGTTTGGCCTGGCTGCCGCGGCGCTGCATCCGGTGCACCGTGGCCTGCACCACTTGCACGTCATGGGCCCCAAGCTGACTCAGGGTATCGGTGGCATCCACCAGCCCCTCCAGGCTGGTGGTGCTGATCACCAGGCGGCCCCGCTCCTGAAGAGCATCCCAGACCGCCCGAAGCACATCCCCAAGGGGCCTCCCAACCTCCAGCAGCACCCGGTCCGGGTGGGGGGGGAGCTGGGGTAGATCGTCCGGGGCCCGGCCGGCATGGATGTGGAGATTGCCGATTCCGAAGCGCAGGCGGTTGCGCTCCAACAGTTCGATCGCCTCGGGGTCGCGCTCAAGGGTATGGACCGCTCCGGCGGGCATCAGCCTTGCAATCTCCAGAGCCAGGGCACCGGTGCCCCCCCCCACGTCCCACACCAGAGAGTCGGCCCGCGGCCGCAGATGGGCCAGCAGCATCACCCGCAGCTCCATGGGAGTGGGGCTGAACCCAGGGGCGTCTTCGAAGGCGGCATCGGGCAGGCCGGGCGTCACAAAGTCCCAGCCGTAGGGGGACTGCAGCGGGGCAGGCAGGCCGGACCCGGAGGAACCGGTGAGGCGGAGCGGGTCAGCCGGGGGAGAGTGCGTCATCGACCGCTCATTCCAGGCCCCGCCGCAGGGGCCACAACCTTCACCGTATCAGCGATCTGCCCGGGCCACAGGGCCCGTTGACCCTCCAGCCAGGCGGCCCGCGGCGCGTCGATCCGCTCGCCGGGGATCAACAGGGGAATACCGGGTGGGTAGGGGCAGAGCGGCTCCGCCGCGATCCGGCCGATCGCCTGCGCAAGGGGCACCTCCTGAACCTGCGACCGCCAGGCCAGTCCGACCGCCAGCTCCGGAGACGCCACCAAGGGCAGGGGGGGCGGCGCGAAGGGCGGCAGGGGGGGGCCACCGAGGCTCTGGCGCAGATCCAGCAAGCTGGGCGTTAGTCGCCGCTCCAGAGCGGCCGGTGGAGCCAGCCCTAGGCAAAAGGTGAGGGCTCCCGGCTCGGGTAACTCGGCCACCACCCCCCGCTCCAGCAGCCAGCCATCGGCCTCGGTACCGCGGATTCCCAGCGGTCCTGTGGCCAGCACCAGCCGCAGCGGGTCGTGGTTGGCCACCAGGGGGAAGCCGAGCCCCTCCAGACGCTGCCGCAGGCGTGTTGCGCGTCCCACGGCCCTACGGCGCTGCCTCATCCCGGCGTCGCTGCAGCCATGGGCGAGGGCAGCGGCGCTGGAGGCCAGGAGGAGGGCGCTGGGGCTGGAGGTCTGCAGCCAGAGGAGGCTCCGCGCCAGGCGGGCCGGCTCGATGCGGGAGCCCTGGACCAGCAGGGCCGCGCTCTGGGCCAGGCCGCCACCGCCCTTCTGGAGTGAGAGCACCACCAGATCGGCCCCGGCCGCCAGGGCAGCGCCATCACCATGGGCCTGGTCCACCAGCACGGGCAGGCCGGAGCCGCCATGGGCATGGATCAGGGCCACCAGGGTCGGGAGGTCGGCCGCGAGTCCCTGGTAGGTGGGATCCAGCAGCACCACGGCCACAGGGTGATGGGGAGCAGCGGCGGCCAGCACCCGCTCCAGGTGGGCGGCGGTGGGTGGCAGCCAGAGTCCAGTGAGGGGATCGAAGGGAAGATCGAAGAGCAGCGGCTCAATCCCGCCCAACACACAGGCATGCAGCAGCGAACGGTGCAGGTTGCGAGGCAGCAGGACCCGGGCGCCCGGGGGTGCCAGCGCCAGCAGGGCAGCCTGGAGCAGGCCGCTGGCGCCATTCACCCCAAACCAGCAACGCTCGGCCCCCAGGAGGGCGGCACAGGCGGCCTGGGCCTCGGCCACCGCACCCTCCGGCTCCAGGGGCCCACCGAAGGCGGGCAGTTCGGGGAGGTCCCAGCTGCCGGGCGGTCGGCGCAGCAGGGCGCGCAGCGCTGGTGCCAGACCGCGGCCCCGCCCATGGGCCGGCAGATGCAGATCCAGACCACCTCGCCCGCCAGGGTCCCGCAGCAGCCGGAACAGGGACCATTCGGGGAGCTCCCTCATGGAGACAGGCTTGCGGTTTCTAGAGTCTGGTCAGTCACCGGCCCGGCGCCGACCCCCGCAGCGTTGCCCTCCTCCGCCCCAGCGGTCGCCGACGCGGCCCCACCGACCCCCATTCAGGCCCCAGGCGTGTTCCCACTCGCACGCCCTGTCGATTCTGCCGGGGATCAGCCTCGCTACGACCCCGAAGCCGACCTGCGCTGGCTGATCCTGCGCCCCTGGATCTGGATCAGCCGGCTCACCGAGGTGATCAGCCGCCTCGGCTGGCTGGCGATCACCCTGGTCGCCCAGTCGAGCAGCCCCGATCCCCGCGTGCAGCAGCGGCTGGCCCGCAGCATCCTGTCCACCCTCAGCACCCTGGGCCCCTGCTTCATCAAGGTGGGGCAGGCCCTTTCCACCCGGCCCGACCTGGTGAAGCGGGAATGGCTTGAGGAGCTCACCCGGTTGCAGGACGACCTGCCGCCTTTTCCCCATGGGGTGGCGCTGGGCCTGATCGAAACGGAACTGGGCGCACCGGCCCAACAGTTGTTTGCCGAGTTCCCCGATTTTCCGGTGGCCGCGGCCAGCCTCGGCCAGGTTTACCGGGCCCGCCTCCACGACGGTCGCTGGGTGGCCGTGAAGGTGCAGCGCCCCCGGCTGCCGTTCGTGATGCGGCGCGATCTGGTGATCATCCGCTCGCTGGCGGTGCTGCTGGCTCCGCTGCTGCCCCTGAACCTGGGCTTCGGCCTTGGGGCCATCATCGATGAATTCGGCTCCACCCTCTTCGAGGAGATCGACTACCGCCGCGAGGCCGACAACGCCGAACGCTTCGCTGCCCTCTTCGACGACCATCCCGAGGTGACGGTGCCCGCGGTGGAGCGGAGCCTCAGCAGCCGCCGCGTGCTCACCACCCAGTGGATCGATGGAACCAAGCTGCAGAATCGGCGGGAGCTGGAGGCCAACCATCTCGATCCCGCCCCCCTGATCCGCACCGGCGTCATCGCAGGCCTGCAGCAGCTGCTGGAATTCGGCTACTTCCACGCCGATCCCCATCCGGGCAACCTCTTCGCCCTGCACGGCGTGACCAAAGGGCTGGGTCATGTGGCCTATATCGATTTTGGCATGATGGATTCGATCAGCCAGTCCGACCGCCTCACGCTCACCGGGGCGGTTGTGCACCTGATCAACCGGGACTTCGAAGCCCTGGCAATCGATTTTGTGGCCCTGGGTTTCCTCAATCCCCGTGCCGATCTCACGCCGATCGTGCCCGCTTTGGCCGAGGTGCTCGGCGGAGCCCTGGGCGAGAACGTCGGCAGCTTCAACTTCAAGGCGATCACCGATCGCTTCTCGGAGCTGATGTACGACTATCCCTTCCGCGTGCCGGCGCGCTTCGCCCTGATCATCCGTGCTGTGGTGAGCCAGGAGGGTCTGGCGATGAGGCTGGACCCCGACTTCCGCATCATCCGCGTGGCCTATCCCTACGTGGCCCGCCGTCTGCTGGCCGGCGACACCGCCGAGATGCGCGAGAAGCTGCTGGAGGTGATCTTTGATCGCCAGGGCCGACTGCGGCTGGAACGGCTGGAGAACCTACTGGCGGTGGTGGAGGGCGACGGCCCGGAGGTGGATCTGCTGCCGGTGGCCCGCGATGGCCTGCGGCTGCTGCTGGGCCAGCAGGGGGGCAGCCTGCGCCAGCGGCTGCTACTCAGCCTGGTGGCCAACGACCGCCTCCACACCGACGACCTGCAGGCCCTGCTGGCCCTGGTGCGTCGCACCTTCTCGCCGCGACGGCTGGCGGGCGGCCTGCTGGCCCGCCTCAATCCGCTTGCGGCGTAAGGGCCTGAAGCCTGCCATTGGCGCGAGAAGGCTGCACAGGACAGGCAACGGGAGCATCCCAAGGCTGTTCTCCTTGCCGGAACCTGTTGCTTTCGCTGAGGCTGATCCCTTTCCCTAAGGTCGAGCAACCCCCGCCGTCGCCGCGTGATTCCCCCGCCCACCACCCTGGCCTCCCTGCTGGTCTCCACCATCAGCACGGCAGCGCCGCCCCTCAATCTCCAGGAGGCAGCCCTGGATGCGGCGAGCGGTCTGTATGGGGATCTCGATGACGCCGAGATCCTTTTGGAGTTCGCCCAGATCCAGCAACCTCCTTATTTTTTGGCGGCCCTTGGGCTGGCGATCGGCCTGGTGTGCGGCCTCACCTTCTCCAAGCTGGTGCAGCTGCGGCTCGATGGCTGGAAGCAGGACCGGCTGCCCTTACTGCCCCTGAGCGGAACCACAACGGTGCTGCCCTGGATCGGTCTGGTGGTGGGGGTGACCCTGTTCATCGGCGGCAGCCTGCAGGTGTTTGGCTTTGGCGCCGGCACGGCATTGCTCGTGGCCTTTCTACTCTCGATCGCCACAGCCGGCGCGCTCTGGGCCCAACTGGTGAGGCTGATGCAGCAGGTGGAGGCCGGCAACTTCAAGGCGGTCGACTTCGACAACTTCGATGAATTCTTCTAGGGCCAGACGCGCTCATCGACCGTGATCGTGTTGCCGGCAAAGGCGGTGGAAGGCATCACACGACCGACATGGATGGCCCGGATGCCGCGGTCTTGGGCCAGGTGGTGGGCAAGGGCGCTCCGCTCGCGGCCATCGAGATAACTCCAGGTGCTGCGGGGCAACACCATCACCGACTGACCGTTCCAGCTCCGGTAGAGGCCCTTGCGGTAGGTGGCGGTCCCATCCGGGCTGGTGCCCTCCAGGGTCCAGTAATCGCAGGCGCGGCTGAGGCGCTCGGCGATGGCGCGGCCGAGGGACGATTCGGAAGGTTCGGCCGCCCCCGGCGCAGGGGGGACCCGTGGCACGGTCGCGGGCGCAAGGGCGGGCACCGCCGACTCCGGCGCCGTCATCAGGCTGCGGCCCATCTGCACCAAGACCACCGTGGCCCCGATCAACCCCACTGCGGTGAGACCCAGCAAGGCGAAACCAAGGCGCCGGCTGGTGCGGGGGAAGGCCTTCACACCACCCACCACCGCCAGAGGCAACAACAGCGGTTGCACACAGGCGAGCAGCAAAAGCGCCACGGCACCGTTGCGACCAGCCTGGCGCACCAGCTCCCCGCGGCGTTCAGCCGCTAGGCGGGCCTCGTGTTCACGCAGGAGCTGACGATCCTCCTCGGTGAACCAGTGCCCGAGCCGACGCGCCTCCTCCAGCTCCCGTTCGAGCCGGCGCTGGCGCTGGCGGGGAGCCTCCTGGCCGGAACCGCCAGTACCGCCCCCCGCAACCCGGGCGAGCAACCCGGAAACCCGACCGAGGACACCGACAGGGGACATGGTTCGCCCCAAGAGGGCGTGCAAACGAAAAACCTATTGCGGCTACCCCGCCGACCCCGGGATCCCGCGGTACGGATCCTCCCCTGAGGGCGGCAGCGGTGTTCAGGCGCTCAGGTAGGCCTGGAGTTCCCGCGAGCGGCTGCGGATCTGTTCCAGGGCACGCCGCTCGAGGTTGCGGGTCTTGTCGCGGCTCAGGCCGAGGGTGCGGGCGATCCCCGTGAGGCTCATCGGTTCCTCACCCTCCATCCCATAACGCAGCCGCAGCACCCGCTCCTGCAGCTCCGGCAGCTGATCGAGCAGTTCCCGCAGGTCGCCCCTGAGGCATTCTCCGGCCACCATCTCATCAGGGCCCGCACCCTCCCCCGCCAGCAGATCCAGCAGTTCCGTGTCCTCGCCATCCCCCACCTTCGTCTCCAGGCTCACCGGCTGACGGGCCCGGCACAGC